>OLZT01000719.1_pt1 | contig 10585 bp, 10 predicted proteins | sample 1644501 | NCBI WGS metagenome assembly OLZT01 (sample SAMEA103958140, study PRJEB25191) | human gut metagenome | biome: human-associated habitat [ENVO:00009003]; feature: intestine environment [ENVO:2100002]; material: feces | place: Germany | collected 2013/2015 | reverse complement strand
GAAATCCAGATTGGCCCGTACGGTACGGTCGTTGAGCAACTGGAAATCCTGAAATACGATACCCAGCCGTTTGCGTAGTGCCGGGATGTGCCTGCGTTTGATTTTGGTCATTTCGCGATCGAGCACACGCGCACTTCCCGTATGCACATCCAGTTCGCCATAGAACGTCTTCAGCAGGGAACTTTTACCGGTACCCACTTTACCGATCAGGTAAACGAATTCCCCGGCTTCCGCCTGGAAATTCACGCCTTTCAGAATGACATGTTCTTCTTGGGCGATATCCACATTTTGATATTCGATGCGCATATATGTTTCTTTTAGGAGATTAATGTTTTTTCCACCCCGGCTTGTGGCGTACCTGTAATTCTGCTGCCATCTGCTCTATACGTAATCCTTTGGAGGTAAGCAGGACGATGAGATGGTACAGCATGTCCGAACCTTCATAAATGAGGCGTTCGTCTGTGCCGTTAACGGCTTCTATGACAGCTTCCAAGGCTTCTTCGCCCACTTTCTGTGCTATCTTATTGATTCCGGATTCGAACAGACTGGTCGTATAAGAACCTTCCGGCATTTCTTCATGACGTTTGTCGATGAAGTCTTGCAACTCTTTCAGGAACATAATATCCTGTTCGTTCTTTTCACCCCAGCAAGTATCTGCTCCTGTATGACAAACTGGTCCTGCAGGATTTACCTTTATCAGCAGCGTGTCATTGTCGCAGTCGGCCGCAATGGAAACTACATGCAGGAAATTGCCGCTTTCTTCACCTTTTGTCCATAATCTGTTTTTGGTGCGGCTAAAGAATGTGACTTTTCCAGTTTCCACTGTTTTATTGTATGCTTCTTCATTCATGAATCCCAGCATCAGTACCTTTTGGGTATAATTATCTTGAATGATGGCAGGAACAAGTCCGTTCATCTTCCCAAAATCTAAATCCATATTTTATATATTTTAAAATTAAACTCTAACGTTGATTCCTTCTTTGCAAAGGTATGCTTTTAATTCGGGAATAGGAATCTCACCGAAATGAAAAACGCTGGCGGCTAGTGCTGCATCCGCTTTTCCGATAGTAAAAGCATCTCTAAAGTGTTCCTTGCTTCCTGCTCCTCCCGAAGCGATGACGGGAATGGTCAGTATTTCGCTCAGTTGGGACAGGGCATCATTGGCATAACCGTTTTTTACTCCATCATGGTCCATACTTGTGAACAATATTTCTCCTGCTCCGCGTTCATTGGCTTCCCGCGCCCATTCAAAAAGATTCCGGTCCGTTTCTTTCCTGCCGCCGTTCAGGTAACATTTCCACCCGTCTGCTGTTTGCTTGGCGTCGATTGCTACTACGCATACTTGAGAGCCAAAGTGAGAGGCTATGTCGTCTATCAACTGTGGATTACGGATAGCCGAAGAATTGATGGAGATTTTATCAGCTCCGGCGCTGAGCAGACGATCTACATCGCTTAATTCATGGATACCTCCTCCTACCGTGAAAGGTATGCTGATATGTGCAGCAATACGTTTTACCAGGTCGGTAAAGGTTTTTCGTCCTTCGTGACTGGCTGTTATATCCAGATATACCAGTTCGTCAGCCCCTTGTTCGCTGTATATCTTTCCTAGTTCTACAGGATCACCGGCTTGTCGGAGATTTACAAAATTCGTTCCCTTTACGGTTTGTCCGTCTTTGATATCCAGACATGGGATAATTCGTTTTGCTAACATATATATTGTACTATTTTATTTAAAGATAACGGCTTAACTCTCTCAGTGAAATTTTACCTTCGTACAAAGCCTTTCCTACAACTACAGCAGGTATACCTGATTCGTGTAGCTTCAGAATATCATCAATACTGCTTACGCCTCCACTTGCTATCAGATGTATATCGGGAAAGGCAGCCATAATATCTTTGTAAAGTGGAGTAGAGGGACCTTCCAGCATTCCATCGCGGCTAATGTCAGTACAGAGCACTTTGTTGATACCTTTTTCTATATAGTTTTTAAGAAACGGCATTAGTTCTTGAGTACTCTCTTCCTTCCATCCGCTAATAGCTATCTTGTTGTCTTTTACATCTGCTCCGAGTATTATTTTCTCTTCACCATATTTTTCTAACCATTGGCAAAATAATTCGGGCTGTTTTACGGCTATGCTTCCCAATGTAACCATCTGAGCTCCGTTGTCGAAAGCAATGACAAGATCTTCATCACTTTTTACACCTCCTCCGAAATCGATTATCAAAGATGTCTGACTTGCAATTCTGTCAAGAACTCTATAATTTACTACATGATGTGAAGCTGCTCCATCCAGATCGACTACATGCAAGCGGCTTATTCCGTAAGCTTCGAATTCCTTGGCAACTTCTACCGGATTTTCGTTATATACCTTTTGTGAGTCATACTTACCTTGTGAAAGACGTACGCATTTTCCGTCAATGATATCTATGGCAGGAATAAATTCTATCATAATATTATCTATATCGTTGGAGAACAATGTTTATAAATCGAGAAAATTAGTGAGAATTCTTTCTCCGTTTTTACCACTTTTTTCAGGATGAAACTGTGTCGCATAAAAGTTATCTTTATGCAATGCAGAACTGTAAGGCAGAATGTAGTCTGTCTGAGCAGCCGTGCAGTCGTTCAGAGGAACGTAGTAACTATGTACGAAGTAGACATACTCTTCGCGGTTGAATCCCCGGAACAGATCGCTATTGGTATGTGAAATTGTATTCCATCCCATGTGTGGAATTTTGTCCTCATGTTTTAGAGGTTGGAAACGTTTTACTTCAGCATCAAATATACCCAGACAGTCTACATTTCCTTCTTCCGAATGTTTACACATCAGCTGCATGCCCAGACAAATTCCCAATACAGGTTGTTTCAGTTCTTTTATAAGTCTGTCAAGTTGATTATCCCGTAAATATTGCATGGTATTGCGTGCTTCTCCTACTCCGGGAAAAATAATCTTGTCTGCCTTTAGCAGCAATTCCTTGTCTGCTGTTATGACAGGAGTTATTCCCAGACGGCGTAGGGCATAATCTACGGAAAATATATTGCCGGCATTGTATTTTATGATAGCTACATTCATTCTTTTATTTTATTTGTATTTTTGCAAAAGTAACGAAATATTGTGAACTTCCTAATATTTCTGACAAAAAGTTCATTGTATGCATCTGGTTGTAACAAGTTTTCTCTGAAATGTGCAATATTTAGGCTTTTAAGCATATCTGTTGGTGAGAAAAAATGAAGAATTTACAAGCAAACTATTGCAGATTAAGGAAAATGTACTACCTTTGCAACCGCAATCGAGAGAGATAGCAAAATTAAGAATAAAAATAATGGTGCGTTAGTTCAGTTGGTTAGAATACATGCCTGTCACGCATGGGGTCACGGGTTCGAGTCCCGTACGCACCGCAATAAACATTGAAAATCAATGTTTTACAAAATAAACACCCGATTTTACACCCAAGAATGTAAAGTCGGGTGTTTTTGTAATAGCAGTTTTAGATATTACGGGATACAGACAAGAAAAGAGCAAAGGATGGTTATTTCCCTTGCTTCTTTACTATTCTTTTCTCTGATACGTTATTCGCTTTTTCTTGTTATGTTAAATGTCTGCCTTTTCCCGTTGCGTTCTATTTCTATAGTAAGACTATTAGCCTGCTGAATATATTTCTCTAATTTCCCGTTTGACACAAACATAGCATCTACACTTACCGCTCCGTTATTAACAGCAATCACCTTATCTCCTAACATTAACCCTGATTTTTCTGCCGGTCCGTTTATTTCCAATGCAGTGATACAGATACTACCGTTACGGATATTAATACCTAACCCAAGTGCAGGAAATCCGTTGAAATCATTCAAAAGTGTATCAGAATGTTGTTTGATATACAGATTTTCACCGGCAAGTATGAAGTTCATCTTGCCTGCAAAAATATTTCCCGCGACATTTTTATTTATCGAAGGAATATAATCCAACACACAATTCGGAACAGCCACGCCATTGCAATACATTGTAATTCCACTGAACTCGGCAATCGTATCTGTCAAACCCTCCCGGCGAAAATTAACATACTTTCTCGAAACATGATGCTGCCGTAATTTCTCATAAACATCTTTATCTATTATAACGTCATAATTCGAGCCCAAGTCCAACATCAAGTTCAAGCTATCTGTCTGTTCGCTGTAAAGTGGTAAATTGTTTACGCCATCTTCAACTAAAGTAAATCCAGTTGTTTCTTGTTCTAGCTTTTCTTTGTTTTTAAGCGAGAATACGGTCATTTCATTTTTATCCATGTCGAACTTCCAAACCATATTTTCCATTATGGTACGTCCTAATACAGGGCGGTAAAGCGCATTGTACATACCGTTATCTTTAGGGACTGACGTGAAAACAACTCCTTCCAGCTTACAGCCTCCAAGGGTGACATCATTCACTTTATATAGTTTTGAGAAATAGACTTGTTTGTAGAAGTTAAATGTCGGCATAGGTTTCCGCTTCCAATATACTGCTTCATATCGGTCAAGAGTTTCTTGCTTGGCAAGAGATGTAGAAGCTTGCGTGTCGAATAAAAGCGTATCGGTATATTGGCCATTCACCGTAGCGATGACTCCAAAATAGCCGTTTGGATCACGAATTATCGGAAAGGTCTGGTAGAAATTTGCATTTATATTTTCTACGGCTTTACGTTGGTCAGTATTAAAGTTTTTAACCCAAACGCTTATATAAACAAAATATACAAATAAGCAGATAAGCAGGATCGCCAGTATGCGGAATAAATATTTAAAAACTTTTTTTGTCATACAAATTAAATTTTGTTTGTTAATCACTCAAATAATAACATCCGTGAGGTTTGAGGTACTCCATAACCAATTTCACGATTAGGAGCAGAACTGTTTAATCCAGATGCATGTAAAAGATTGATAAGTTCTATCCGGCTCATTCGTTTGTATTCCAAAAGAGACGCACATAATCCGGCAATGACAGGGGCCGTATATGATGTTCCTCGGCGTGGAGGAGTTGCGTAAGCACATACATCGGGCTTTATGTAACCGACTCCCTCATAGCCCATTGAACTGGAGCTGACACGGGTTGTACTGTCGGATTCAATGGCTCCAACGGATATTACCTCCCTGACATCAGCGGGGAAATTTGAGTAACGCCAGGGTTCGTCACCCTCGTTACCCATGCTCTGAATAAATATCAGGTTAGGATTGACTTGAAGCACACTGTCTACAAATTGCGAAATACGAGAGTTATGTCCGTTGAGCATGGAGGGTGTGTAGCCGTCATAATCATCGAACACCGTATAACCGCATGAGCTTGTTATCACATCTACATTGTGTGACAATAACCAGCGTATGGCATTCATCATGCGGTCCTCCTCTATACGTAATTCTGTATCTAAGTCATCTATTTCGGCCAGATAATATTCGGCATTCCATGCAAGCCCCTTAATTGTATCTCCAGATGAAAGGTAGCCGCCTATGCAGGCGCAGGAATAGGCTCCGTGGTCTCGTTCCCGACCAGATTCCTTGACGAAGAAATCAGTTGTGTCGCCGTCTATGAAATTGGCATAAGCCGCCACATGCATGTTTTTTGTCCATGAGCGTTGCCGCAATCCTCCGAATCCCGTATCCAACACTCCGATTTTAATTCCACGGCCACTGAGATTCAACGAATCGTATGATGCATCGACTATCATTGCCGGAGCTGTTGTGTAAACACGTTTTCCAATAGACACATAATGTTCGGGAGGATCTGAAAAATCATTTCGTGTCAGATAATAACCCAGTATTAACAGTGTAACTAAGGAAAGCAATAGTATTCCACCAATAATTCTAAGAACTGTTTTAAATGTTTTCATTGACTTAATGTATTTTTATGTAGTTGTTATTCCCAAGAATATCCTGCTCTATCTCATCTATTGATGCTTGAATATATCTTTTTCGAATGGTATGACCATCCAGAAAATCAATCTCATCGCATAGTTCGTGTAATGTATTGATAAGATGCGATGAGATTATGACAGTCCTCCCTTTGTCCTTCAATTCGCGTATGATTCTCTTAAGTTGAATGCACCCGTAAAGGTCTATCCCATTGAAAGGTTCGTCAAGAATGTACAAATCATTATCTTGAAGGAGCAGGGACATAAGTGCAAGTTTCTTCTTCATCCCGGTAGAATAGTCCGAAGCGAATCTTTCCAGTGGCAGTTGAAAGACTTTATTTAAGGAATCTATGGCTTTAGAATCCATCTTCTTTCCTTTGGCTTTAATACAGAATTCAAGATATTCTTTTCCGGTAATAAGGGAATAGAAAAAACTTTCAGCCGGCATATAGCCAACGGTCATTTGGGATGATTTTCTTATCTCACCGTCATAATCAGTTACTCCCATAATGCAGTTGAAAAGTGTTGTCTTTCCAGCTCCATTTTCTCCCACCAATCCGTATATCTTCCCGGATTCGTAAGAAACGGAAAGACTGTCAAGGACTTTTGTCTTACTGTATGCCTTGCTCAATTCTTTTATATATATCAATTCCATATATGTCTATATTTTTTTCTGACTGAAAGTGTAAGGCCGATATTCAAAGCCAAATAAAGAATCTGTATGACAGGGTTCGTAATAGAAATTATAAACATCGGCAATGGGAAAAGCAGCCAGTACATTTCCATTACAATTCGTGTCTCAAAGGAAAATCTTGCCATCCCCATATTCCAAAGGTATAAAATTGTCGAAGGAAACAATACAAGACAGAAAAGTATAACTTCTGCATCGTGTATAAGCACAAGCATAAGTACAATGAACGGAAACATGGTTATAAAGATATTCCTCAGGCCAGATTTTACCAGTACCAGTTGATACGTTCCAAAATTGTTATAAACAGAAAGTTCATGTTTCAGTGGCGTTACCATGTATGCCGTTCCCTGAATAACTCCCCATATTGTCATACATACTTTATAGAGATTGATATTGTCATGCAATACCCCCATGAAAGACAGAAAAAGCAATCCCGCATACAGAAGTACCTGCTTTCGGAACATTCTTCTATATAACAAATCTCCCCTGTATAATAAGGGCAAAGGCAAAACTATGGAACGATATTTGACAGAATGAATCCACGGCATAACAACCGCTGTGAGTATGATAACCGGCAAAGAAATGTAATTTGCAGCAATAATCCCTGAAATAATAAATGGTAGACCCAACAATAAATATTCTGTCGTAAATAATCTTTTGACTCCACGCACCCGTAAATACAGGAACTCCTTGTCTTTTCTGTTGCTATGATACAGCCAGAGCATAAGCATATAACACATTGGCAATACCCATACACTCGTTACTTTCGTAAAAACATAAAACAGAATAGCCGCGATACCAAGAAGAAACAGACACCGGAATGGTCCGATGCCTGTAAGTACACGCACAATCTGTTTTGAGCGTAGACTCATATAGAGTGAAATATAGTTATTCATAACTCAAACAAATGCGGCGACAAAAATATAACTTTTTCACATGATATGATAAAAGTAACTACTAAAACTTCAATCCTCTACTTTTCCTTGGCTCTTCCACCGTATTACGTAAGCTTTGCCGTAGTTTATCAAACTGTTCCTTGAACCATTCGCCAATCGGTTGCCTGTTTATGGTCAGAACCAGTTTATCGTCATCGGTCGGACTTCTCTCTACCTTGAAAACATCATTCCTGATGTCAAACTTCCGCCTGTGTTCTTCAGAATAAATCCTGCCGTTGCACCTGATAGCCTCTTTCTTCGTCAAAAGGCTTTCTATCATTTCTTTGGTAAAGCCGATGGCAGCGCACAACTTTTCCATTCTAAGCATCTCCCTGAGCATCGGAAACCATTTGAACGCCTTTTCAAGGATAGCATTCAACCGTGATATTTCCTTGTCTTTGGCTTCAAGTTCCTGATTGTGTATTCCTTGCAGGTTGCGTATCTGCTTGCCGTGCTGTTCCTGCATGTGCCGCATTTGGGCTTTCAAGTCATCAGTTCCCTTGTCCCGTTTCGCGATTTCCTGACGCAATTCTTCATTGGATAGTTCCAGTTTCTTCATTTTTCCACTGCCGAAAAGAGAACCCACTCCGCTCACTATGACCGTAGCGGCATCGGTGGCTGCGCCTTTGAGCTTGTCCGTGCGTATCTCCGATTTCACCTGACGGAGTTCCTGTTCGGCAAGATTTATCTGTTCTTCTTTGCGCCGTTTTGCAGCATCCATGCGTTGCAGTTCGGCTTTCTGCTTCTCAATGATGAAGTCGTTCCGTTCCAGATGTTCCTTGCCTGTTACGGCCTTCGACTGTCCACGCTCCATCAGGAGAATGTCGGATGCCAAGTTCTGCATTTCGGTCATATCCTCATCATTGAGCTTTCGGCTCTTGCCTGTATCGTGGTTCATCCAGTCGAACACGATATGGGCATGGTAATTGGGCTTGAACCATCTTTCGCCTACTTGGAAACTCTCCTTGTCATCCACTTCGGGCTGTCCGCTTAACCAATGCCCCTCGTCCTTGTGCAGGAAGATTTGGAGCGGTGTGATGCCCCAGCGTTTTTTGCATTCTTCGCCAAACTTACGCACATCTGCCAATGTGGTGTTCAGTCTGATAAGCAATACTCCCTCACGGATGGGTGAACATCCCGCTACTTTGATAATCTTGCCGTTCTTCCCTTTGCGTTCACGCTCCTTTTCCTGCATGGCGCGTCCTGTCTTTTCCTTGACCATGCGCTTGATGTTCTCATAATGCATCTGCAATTCGGGACTGCCGAAATCCGGATTTATCCATTGTTCATTATCGGCTGTAAGTTCGGGCACGATGTAAATTTGGGACTTGCCGATGTTGCGCATATACTCGGCGGTTCTCCGGTTATGAGCCTCGCTTGATGCCACGTTGCAAGGCTTGATATGTATGCTTGATTTTGTTGCCATCTATTCAATTTTTAATTTGATTGTTTACTAAATCTGTTTGTTGCTTTCCGCACATATCCGCAAGGGGTTCTTAGGGGTGCAACCCATGAGCGGAGTTTCCAAAGAGAGGGTCACTCTTTGGTCGGGTTGCATAGGGCTGAAAGCCCTTGCCGGGTTCTTAGGGCAGCGTCCTAAGCCCCTCGGGAGAGCCCACAACTACGCAAGCGAAGCGTGTAGTTATAGTGGGCTATAACCGGAAGCCTTTCGGTTTCTTGGATAGCGTGTCATTCCTCTTTCTGACGGATTGCATTTACTCTTTTCCATCAGCCATGCGCTTCTGCAAATACTCGTTCAGGTCTTTGTACCCGCAGTAGATTTGTGAAGCGTCCCGTATATGCCGGGTGCTGTCGTATTCCTTTCGGATTTGCTGCAAGGCTTCCATTCCTGCACGGTCATTGTCAAAAAAGCAGTGGATGCGCTCATAGCTTCCCAACGGGTAGAGTGCCTTGGAAACATTGCCGACAGAGTTCAGCACCATATAATCCAGCCTGTCAAATTCGGGGTATTGCGGACAGTTTTCGAGCCGTAGGGTCAGAAATGAGAGGTAGTCCATAAATCCCTCGAAAATGAAACACGTGCCCTTTGGCTCTCCCGACTGTCTGATGTGGGATATTTCCTTCGGTGCGATACAGCCCTTGAAATATCGGTTGCGGATTTCATAGCCGCCCGACATGTTGGGAAATGCAATGGCGAAGTACCGTTTGCCGTTGTGCGTAAACCGCGCTTCCTTACATTCTTTTTTCGCCAGTGCCGGATTTATTCCCCTTTCCTGCAAGTAAGCGAGCAGGGCAGGGGAAGAAAGCGGCACGGTTTCCAACTGCTGGAAACTCGGCTCCGTAAAGGACTGCTTGCGAAAAGAGAAAGAAACGGGGCGCACGTGCAGTGCCTGTTCCTCTATGCGTTTCAAAAGATACGGCACACTGTCCGTTGCATAGAGGTGCGAAGCCAGTGCGATGATGTTGCCGCCCTTGCCGAGTGCAAAATCATACCATTGGTTCCGCTCGGTGTTCACCTTGAACGATGCTTCGGTTTCCTCCCTGAACGGCGATTTGTACCAGAGATTGATGCCCTGCCGCTTCACCGGGCTATACCCCAAGCTGTGCAGGTATTCTTCCAGCCTGATTTGTTTTGCTGTCTGTATGTCCATAAATGATTGTCTTTATCGGTTATCGTTTGTTTTTCTTTTCGCCAGTACCTTTTCATATAGGTTACTGGCTGTATAACCACTTCACTTTATTGTCGTATATATAGGATACGGCTTAAAGTGAAGCGGTTTGATGCTCCCTTACAACCACTTCGCTTTATCCTAATATATAGACCCCAAGAATAAAGTGAAGTGATTGCGAGGATTGGGCTAATAGTGGAAATCCGGTTCGTACCTGTACTTCCTGCCGTTTTCCTGCACTATCATCCGCTTGCTCTTCAACACAGTGATGAGTTTGACCAGCTTGTTGTCGCTTAACGGAACGCCCACCAAGGCATACGATTCTTTCAGCGCCTTGCCCAGTTCCTTATACCCATACTCGTCCTGCAACGAGAATGCGGCTTCCAGTGCTATCCGGTGCTGTTGCTCGGAAATGTCCTTGCAGGCATCAAACCTTTCGCCTTGGGGTCTGCCGG
>OLZT01000717.1_pt1 | contig 10623 bp, 12 predicted proteins | sample 1644501 | NCBI WGS metagenome assembly OLZT01 (sample SAMEA103958140, study PRJEB25191) | human gut metagenome | biome: human-associated habitat [ENVO:00009003]; feature: intestine environment [ENVO:2100002]; material: feces | place: Germany | collected 2013/2015 | reverse complement strand
CTTCGTACCGGAAGAGATTCTCCGGTCAAAGATGCCTGGTTCACCATTCCTTCTCCGCAAGACACCTCTCCATCAAATGGGATTACATTACCCATCCGGATTATTACATTATCTCCGTCCTTAACATCTTTCACAGATACCTGTACTTCTGCATCATCTGTCTTTAACCAGACCTTATTAACGTTAAGTGACATCGTTCTTGCCAGGTCGTCAACCGACTTCTTGTGTGTCCAGTCCTCAAGAATTTCGCCGAGGCGGAGCATGAACATCACGGAGCTCGCCGTTGAGAAGTCGCCGCGCACCATCGACACGGTGACGGCGGTGGCGTCGAGCACGGCGACGGAGAGCTTGCTGTGCAGCAGTGCGGAAAGGCCCTCGCGGATGTACTTGATCGAGTGATAGATGGCGAGCGCCGTGGTGACGGGGAGCGGGAAGAAGAGCTTCGAGATCACGCGGCGGATCACCGTCCACGAGAGTTTGTCTTCAAATTCACGGTTGAGTTTGCGCGTCGTATGGTCGGGGACAAGGTCCATTGTTTCGGCCTTGTCGAACGAGAACGCCGCGAGCGCGTGCACGAGCGCGGCGCGGTCTGCGCGGTAAACGATCACGGCGTCCTGCGTGCGGTCAAAGACCGAGACCTCTCGCACGCCGTCCACATTGCGCAGATAATATTCCAGAACGTCCGCCTGATGCAGCGTCATGCGGCGGCAATTCAGATGCACGCGTATGCGCCCGGCGGATTCGTGCAGAATTTTGCATTCCATAGTGTATCAATTCCTCCGAAAGTGAAAGAGAGCCGCGCGTCGCGGCTCTCCTGCGATTTATTCCTCGTCCGCTTTTTCCTCGGACGCGTCCTCAATGACTTCGGCGTCCTCTTCCGCTGCGCGGCGCTCGTTGATGTCCTTGGCGTCGGCGTAGACGTCCTCAGCATCCTCACGGACGTTCGTGACGGCCTGCATCACGCAGTCCTTGGCACGCAGCACCGCGGCGGTGGTGTGAGAGTAGACCTTTTTGGCATCCTTGCTGGAAAGGATCTTGAGGCCGGCGGTGCCGAACAGCACGCCTGCTGCAAATAAACCGAGATGTTTCATTGAAAAAACCTCCTGTTAGTATGAATTAGAGCTCTTTAACATAGTGGGAATATAACATAACGCCGTTTCAAATGCAAGTAGCGAAATGTTAAAATTTGACGGAGAATGGAAACCGCGGATTTGTTATGTTTTTTCAGATGTTCGCGCGCTCGTCCCAGAGTGTCAGCGTACCTGATTGCAGCGTTTTCGGAACGTCGATGATGCGCTGGTTCGACGAGCCGCGAAAGCGCAGCGAGATATCGTGCAGCGCGTCCACATAGCGCCCGTCGACGAGCACATCGAGCAGTGACAGCAGTTCGTCCGTCACCTCGCAGCGTGGATACGCGGCGGGGTCGTGCAGCTCCTCCCACGTAAAGCCTGTGAACGACCAGATCGTCTTTTGCGGCAGTTCACGCCTCACGCGGCGGAGAAACGGCAGCAGTGCGCGCTGATTTTTAGGCTCGAACGGCTCACCGCCGAGCAGCGTGAGACCGTTGATATAGTCGGGGGAGAGCAGGCGGATGAGCTCGTCCTCCGTTTCACTCGTGAAAGGCTTGCCGTAGCAGAAGTCCCACGTCTGCGGCTGAAAGCAGTTTTCGCAGTGGTTCGTACAGCCGGAGACGAACAGCGTCACGCGCACGCCAAGGCCGTTGGCGATGTCGCAGTTTTTGATCTCGCCATAGTGCATGGGAAATGACCTCCTTATCAGAAAAAGGTGGGAGCGCGGTGCGCTCCCACCTAAACAGCAATTTTATGGCGCAGCCTTACAGATGCAGCACGCGCTCTTTGATCTCCTGCGTGCGGCCCTGGTTCCAGAACTGGGTGCCGATGTAGCCGCAGGTACGGCGGGCGACGTTCATCTTGTCCTGATCGGTGTTGCCGCACTTCGGGCAGCGCCAGATGAGCTTGCCGCCCTCCTCGACGATGTCGATCTCACCGTCCCAGCCGCAGACCTGGCAGTAGTCGGACTTCGTGTTGAGCTCGGCGTAGATGATGTTGTCGTAGATGAACTTCATCACCTGCAAAACCGCTTCAAGGTTCTGCTGCATGTTGGGCACTTCGACATAGCTGATCGCGCCGCCGGGGGAGAGGTGCTGGAACTGCGCCTCGAACTTGAGCTTGGTGAACGCGTCGATCTTTTCCGTCACGTGGACGTGGTAGGAGTTCGTGATATAGCCCTTGTCCGTCACGCCCTCGATCACGCCGAAGCGCTTTTGCAGGCACTTGGCGAACTTGTAGGTCGTGGACTCGAGCGGCGTGCCGTAGAGGGAGTAGTCGATGTTTTCGGCGGTTTTCCACTCCTTGCACTTGTCATTCATCTTCTGCATGATGGCCAGGGCGAAGGGGGTGGCGGAGGGGTCCGTGTGACTCTTGCCGGTCATATACTTCACGCACTCGTAAAGGCCCGCATAGCCCAGGGAGATGGTGGAATAGCCGTTATACAGCAGCTTGTCGATGGTCTCGCCCTTCTTCAGCCGGGCCAGCGCGCCGTATTGCCACAGAATGGGGGCCGCGTCCGACGTGGTGCCCAGCAGCCGCTCGTGGCGGCACCGCAGGGCCTTGTGACACAGCTCCAGCCGCTCCTCGAAGATCTGCCAGAACTTCTCGGTGTTTCCGCCGGAGGACAGGGCCACGTCCGGCAGGTTGATGGTGACCACGCCCTGATTGAAGCGGCCGTAGTACTTGTGCTTGCCGGGCTCGTAGTTTCCGGCATTGGCGATGTTGCCGATGCCCGCGTCGGTGAAGCGGTCCGGCGTCAGGAAGGAGCGGCAGCCCATGCAGGTATAGACGTCGCCCTTCAGCTCCCGCATCTTCTTCTCGGAGATGTAGTCCGGCACCATGCGGCGGGCGGTGCATTTGGCGGCCAGCTCTGTGAGGTACCAGTAAGAGGAGTCCTCCGTGATGTTGTCGTCCTCCAGCACATAGATCAGCTTGGGGAACGCGGGAGTGATCCAGACACCGGCCTCGTTCTTCACGCCCTGATAGCGCTGGCGGATGGTCTCCTCGATGATGATGGCAAGATCGGCCTTCTCCTGTGCGTTGCGGGCTTCGCCCAGATACATGAAGACGGTGATGAAGGGGGCCTGACCGTTGGTGGTCATCAGGGTGACGACCTGATACTGGATGGTCTGGACGCCGCGGTTGATCTCATTGCGCAGGCGGCGCTCGACGATCTCCTTCTTCCGCTCAGCGGAGACATCCAGACCCTCCATCTCGACCTCGACCTCGTTGGCGATCTTCCGGCGGGAGACGTCCACAAAGGGAGCCAGATGGGTCAGGCTGATGCTCTGGCCGCCGTACTGGTTGGAGGCGACCTGCGCGATGATCTGGGTCGCGATGTTGCAGGCGGTGGAGAAGCTGTGGGGCTTCTCGATATAGGTGCCGGAGATGACGGTGCCGTTCTGGAGCATATCGTCCAGATTGACGAGGTCGCAGTTATGCATATGCTGGGCGAAGTAGTCCGTATCATGAAAATGGATACGGCCTTCGTCGTGCGCCTGCGTGATGTCTTCCGGCAGGAGCTTGCGGCGCGTCATGTCGCGGCTTACTTCGCCGGCCATATAGTCGCGCTGCGTGGACACGATGGTCGGGTTCTTATTGGCGTTCTCTTCCTGCGCATCCTGATTGTTCAGTTCGAGCAGAGCAGAGATTTTGTCATCCGTGCTGTTCGCCTGCCGCAGCAGCTGATGCTCGTAGCGGTAGGTGATGTAGTTGTTGGCCAGACGGTAGGCACCGTGCTCCATGATGGAGAAAACAACCTTGTCCTGGACCTCCTCAACAGACGGGGTGTGCTTCTCTTCAATGCACTGCTGTTCAATCTTCAAAGCGATTTCCTTGATGGCTTCCTCGCTCAGTCTCTCATTGAGGCTAACGCTGCCATTCGCTTTTTCGATGGCGTGTTCTATCCGAGTGCGGTCGAAATCGACTTCGACGCCGCTTCTTTTGCGAATCTTCATACGAAACTTCCTTTCTATATGTTGTGTTGTATTGGCTTCAATATACTACATATTGCGTCAAATATCAATATGTAGTTTCCGACAATTTTGGTCATCGGAATCTGCCAGTTCTACTATGCTTGGTCATGATTACTCCTCCTTGTAAGTAATTTTTGGGAGGCGGGGGAAGTAGTCGCAGCCACCTCGTCCCGCCGCCGGGTGGTTGGTCATTCTGTGAAATTCTTGAGCACCGACTCGTCCACCGAATACTCGGTGCCGCTCTCGTCTGTGAAGGTCATAGAAAGAATTTCACACGTGAAATCTACGTTCTCGTCGGAGCACGTAATGTTGGCCTCTGTAACCGCCGAGGCAGATGCCAACAGTTTTGCTGTAACGTCTTCTCTTGTCAGGCACAGCTCCTCGTATGCCTCATCAAAGTCCTCCGAAACATCGGAATCATTGAAGAACTCTCCGCGCCCGGACTGGTAGGTGATTTTGTATTCTCGGTCGGATACCTTTTCGTAGTCGTAGCTACAGGCATCGAAGTCGAACGGGATATCACCTTTGACCGTGCGCACCTCGAATCCCTCGAAGCTGAGCTTCTCGGTAGCGAGGTCGATTGGCTCTTCAAAGCGGGCGAGAAAGATACCGTGCATAATGACTTTTTTCATGATTTCCTCCTAATTTTTGCAGGGGAAGGTGGTCGCAGCCACCTCTCCCTGCTGTTGTGTTGTTTGTTACCGTGCAGATAGCAGAGCATTCAGCTGCGTAATGAGCTCAATCGGGACGTACGGAATCATAGGGTTGCTGGCAAAGGTCTCGCTCATGTCCTTGACGAACTTCGGGAAATCGCCGATTTCCTCGATGGTGTCAAGGGCTGCCTCTCTGTCTTCCGTCAGTTCCCAGCAACGGACGCGGGACGCGACATAGCGTCTGTCGTTTGCCATGAACACAATACCCTGCCATTTGGCAGTCTGGTGTTCTACGAATTTCTCGATGGATACGTTGATAGGTTTTCTCATAATTACTCCTCCTTGATAAAAATAAAAAGCCGCTCTCTGCCCACTGGCATAGAACGACTTAATTAAAAAATTAGAAACGATGACGCGGAGCAAAACTCTTTGTCAAAAAGAAACTTTTCCTTTCGCAAGGAACGTGAGAGACATTTACAGGTATTAGTATATTTGTTTCATCCGAGAAAGTCAAGTATCCTGAGAGAAAAATGAGAAGGTTCATTTGCAAAAGTAAATGCAACCCCGCCATTGCATTTAGTCTTACAAATCTCAGTGTTGCATTTACTCGTACAAACGCAGGTGTAGGTTTCATCACACACTGAAAAATAAGAACTCCAGAATCTAAATTTGATTCTGGAGTTCTCGTTTTTATCCGAACAGCTCGTCCAATTTTTCTTGGAGCGTCCCTTCCTTTGCGTAGGGCAGAGCGTCGAGCTGCCGGAAGTTGTGTTTGATGTCTTTCGTGTCCTCGTTGAAGCCGAGGATGTAAGACAGTGCAATGTGGTAGATGATTTCAGTTGGAGCCAACCCATAGACTTGTTTCTCAAAGATATGGCGAAGGCGTTCTTTCGGGTCAGGGAACTGTTCCTTCATTCGCTCACTCTGATACAGGCGCTTGACGATTTCCGTGATGTACAGGCCCGACTTCATATAGAGGTCGATAAAGGTCTTGTCCGGGTCATCGAAACAGCCGGGGTTCTCAGTTTCAAGCATATCCACCATCTTCTTGACCATTGTCTTCGGGGTGAAGATTTGGTTGGTCTTCTGCGGGGGGATATAGTCGAAGATGTCCTCGATACTCTTTTCATCAAAGTAATCCGCCAACTTTTTCTTGAGCCGAAGGAATTCCTTCACAGAGTCATCGAATACGACCGGGTCAAAGAGATTGCCCGCAAACTCCTTTTCCTCCCCTGTCTCAGCGTCCTTGTACTTACCGCCGTCACGAAGGAACCGGAACTGGTCAAGGGTGATGCTTGTCACCTCAAGGAACACAGGATTCGGGATAACGGCATCGAAGGTTGCCAGCGTAACGGTATCATTGCCATAGGCCATCAGGAATGACGGTATCGTGCGGGAGAAGCCCCTCAGGTGGTCCCTGACGGAATCTTCTATACCCGTCTTTTCCCGTTCCTTGATTTTCTTCTCAACCGTCTCAACAACATCCTACGTAGATGTTTCAATGAAAGTCTTTACGGTATTGGAAAGCTGGTCCTGCAAATTGGCTTGCAAGTCCTGCTTTTTCTGTTCAAATTCTTCTTCGATTTCCGCCTCGGTCTTTCCTGTCTCATGACGGGAGCGCATCGCCTCCAAACGGTCTTTCTCTGCAATTTTCTGCTCGATTTGATAGTTGTTATGTCTTTATGAGCAATGCGGATGAATTGATGGTCAGCGAAAAGACAGCCTATAACTATTTAAACGCTGGCCTTTTTGACGCTGATAAGATGGACTGTCCACGCATCATCAGGATGCGTCCGAGGCGGAGCACTCCAAAGCTGAAAATCGACAGACACTGCTATGAAGGCCGCACTTACGAAGATTTTATGCGCTTCATTGCGGATAACCCGGATGTTCCTGTCGTTCAGATGGACTCTGTCATTGGAAACAAGAGTGGGAAAGTCCTTTTGACTATGTTTTCCCGGAACACCAATCTGCTTCTTGCTTTCCTGCGTGACCACAATACCGCCCGTTCTGTTTTGGATGTATTCAACGACCTCTATGCCATGTTTGGACGGGAAACCTATTGTAGACTCTTTCCTGTCATTTTGACTGACCGTGGCAGTGAGTTCAGCAATCCGGTCCCCATCGAACAGGATGAAAACGATGAGCTTCGCAGTCTTGTTTTCTATTGCAATCCCAGTGCCCCTTATCAAAAAGGCGGCATCGAAGTAGCCCACGAACTGGTTCGGCGTGTTTTGCCGAAGGGCAAATCTTTTGATGACCTTCAGCAGGAGGATATTGACCTGATGCTTTCTCATATCAACTCGTATAAAAGAGGAAAGCTGAACAGTCGGTCTGCATACCAACTGTTCAACTTCATCTACGGGGATGATATTTTGCCGAAGCTCAATATCCGCGAAATCGAGGCAAACGACATTGTTCTGTCTCCGAAGCTGCTGAAGAAGTAACCCTCAGCATTTCAGATGTCAAACAGAGAACTTTCAGGGGTGCGATTTACCTTTACAAAAAAGTAAGCGGCAATCGGACCTCTGGGAGTTTTTTGCCTTTTTCCCGATTTCTTGCCTTATGCTATTGATTTTAACACATTCTACGCCATTGAAAAGAGAATTTCCCCATATTTGTAAGAGTGAATCGAAGTTTTTGAACTTTGCTGTTGCATTTACTTCTTACAAACTTGCATTTACTTTTGCAAGTGAGCAAAAACAAGCAAATTTCTCGATGAAATTCACTTGCCGGAGGTATTCCCCCCAGTTTTCGGGCCAGAGGTGAATATGCCGGCCGAAAACTACACCCTGACCGTTAGCCGTCCGACACCCTGACCGCTGAAAACGGACACCCTTTCCGCTGGTCCTACACCGAGGCCGTGGTGCATGCACCACCACGTCGGTCCACGGACACCGCCCAAATGGTGCACAGCGGCCGGGCACATGGTGCACCCGGCCGCCGGGGAAATTACTCTGTCATACCCATGCGCTTGCGCATTGACTCACCCTCGATCTGAACCGTGTACGCGTTGTAGATGATCCGGTCGCAGATCGCGTCCGCCAGAGTTGGATCATACAGATTTTCATGCCACTCACTGGTGTCATACTGGGAGCAGAAGATGGTGGACGCCACCTTGTTCCGAGCTTCCACCAGCTCCAGTACATCCCGGGCTTCTGCCTCCTTCAGCGGGTACAGCAGCCACTCGTCCAGAATGAGCAGCTTCACCTTTTTCAGCTGCTTCATATATTCCCGATAGGTCCCATCCCTCCGGGCCACAGCGATCTCTACCAGAAGATTCGGCAGCCGGAGATACCGAGCGGCGCAGAAGTTCCGGTTGTCCGCCACACCCAGGGAACAGGCCAGGAATGTCTTTCCAGCACCGGTAGCGCCCAGGATGATCACATTTCGTGCCTCCTGAATGTACGAACAGGATGCCAAGCGGAGGATCTGCTCCCGGTCCAGATGCCGTTCGGCAATATACTCAATATTCTCCACGCTGGCCTGTGTATCTGCATAGCCGGCCTTCTTGATCAGGCCAGTGAGCCGGTTGCTTTTCCGCGCACTCCATTCGGCATCCACCAGCATAGCGAGCCGATCCTCGAAGGGCACATTCCGGAACTGCGGGTCTTCCAGCTGGGCAGAAAGCTGCTCTGCCATGACGCCCATGTGGATCTCTCTGAGCTTACGAATCGTTTCGTTACTGAACATTATTTCTTCCCCCTTCTGTAGTACTCAGCACCACGGGTAAACCTGTGGGCCTTCTGAGGCACAGGTTCTGGATCCACATCTTCCGTCTGAAGCAGGTCCTGCTCAGACTTCAGAATAGCCTGTACACTTTTCAAGCTAGGAGAAGGGCTGAAGGTCAGAGCTTTTCGACAGGCGTCCTCCAAGCGGACCACAGAATAGTGGTCAGACAGCTTTAGGAGGGCCATGCAGGATTTATAACCCTGCTGCTCTACCTTGTGAGCAGTAAGGAATACTCGCACAACAGCGGCAGTATTTTCGCCAATAGAGGACGCCCAGCGAAGGAACCGTTCACTGTTCCATTGGAGGTAAGCGGTGTGCTCCGGAGGCATATGCTCCTCAAGCGTACTGTACTGATTGGGGCGGCCATACAGCCGAAGGTGGGAGGCCACTCTGGTACCGCAGAAATAGATTTCTACAGCGGAGCCGGTGAGTCGTACATCCACTTTCTGTTTGATGTATTCGTATGGGACCGAATAGTTCATGTGATCCACTGAAATGTGGTAGTTATATTGCACCGTGGCCGTTTTCCATTCTGCCAGCTCAAACGGATTTGGCGGTAGCGGCAGAAGGAACAGCTTTTCTTCCTCAAAGTCAGAGGCTCTGCTGCCATCTTTCTTCTGAAACGGCTTGTGGTTGAAGTCAGCCAGCTTTTCCCAGATTGCACGATTCAGTTCATCCAAGGAGAGAAACTGACGGTTCCGCAGCGCAGCAAGGATCCAGGTGGAGACAACGCCAACGGAGCCCTCCACGAACGCTTTGTCCTTCGGTGTCCGTGGGATAATTGCGGTGCCGTAATGCTCCGCCATTTCCTGGTAGGCTTTGTTCAGGACGGTCTCCGTGCGGATATTCTTGATGACGCCGGTCTTGAGATTGTCCGGGGTCAGGATTCGGGTGACTCCACCGAAATAGTTGTAGGCATGAACATGAGCTGTGATCTATGCTTCCTGCTTCATGTTGAGGAACGCTTCCGTATAGGCGTAGCCGCTGTACGGAAGCACTGCTACAAAGAGATAGGCGGGCAGGCGCTCGCCGGTGTCCGTGTCCGTAATCCCAGCGGTCTGACCGGCCCAGTCCACCTGGAGGTTCTCACTGGGCTTGTGCTCCAGGTGCATGGTCGCTTTCGTTTTGTGAACATAGTCGGCGTAGTACTTGTTGAACTGCGTGGACTTGTAGGGGAGCTCACCGTTTTGGCGGCACCGTTCGCAGGATCTGCTCCCGGTCCAGATGCCGTTCGGCAATACTGTACTGCTGCCCCATAGATGTGGCAGGGTACAGCTTACGGGTCACTTCCTCAGAGCTAAGGTTCTTCACCGCATTCCACGAGAGGCCGTTTTCTTCAGCCTTGTGCAATGCCGTGATGACGGTGCTCCGGGCGCAGCCACAGCTCTCGGCGATGCGCGTTTTGTTGAGACCCAGACTATGAAGTCTGATGATCTCTTTGTAGTTGGTCATCGTGTTTCCTCCTGTTGTTAGATTACATCTTTCGATGCAATTCCATTATACAGGGGGTGTCTGACCGGCGGCGAGAGTGTATGATTTCAGCGGTCAAGCTGTCTGACCTGTGCGGTCAAAGTGTCCGTCGGAGGGCGGCGTATTCACAGAGGCAAATTTGCAGTTCCCATATTTTCTGGTATCTGTCCAAAGTTAAATTTCCGCTGCCTGATTTTCAATGCACTGATCATTAAAGTCCTTCAGCGCTGCAAATGATCCGTCACGTTGCAGACAGGCAATTTCTGCAAAACGCAGATGACAACTTAAGACAAAAATATACAACTATGTGCTAAACCGTATTTTGACAAAGCTCACAGCACTCCACGAAATCCACACAACAAAAAAGCGACGGTCAAAAGACCGTCGCTTAGTGTTGGCGCTATCTATCTTCCCAGGCCGTTGCCAGCCAAGTATTGTGGACAGAAATGAGCTTAACTACCGTGTTCGGAATGGGAACGGGTGGACCCTCATCCTAATCAGCACCAACTATATGTCATCGAGCACTGCTCGAAAACAAACTATATTATATTGTCCTTCGCGCCTTTTGTCAAGACACTTTTTAAGTGGTGACCCGTACCGGATTCGAACCGATGTTAACGGCGTGAGAGGCCGCTGTCTTAACCACTTGACCAACGGGCCATGGTGCGCCTTCACGGACTCGAACCGGGGACCCACTGATTAAGAGTCAGTTGCTCTACCAAC
>OLZT01000705.1_pt1 | contig 10698 bp, 13 predicted proteins | sample 1644501 | NCBI WGS metagenome assembly OLZT01 (sample SAMEA103958140, study PRJEB25191) | human gut metagenome | biome: human-associated habitat [ENVO:00009003]; feature: intestine environment [ENVO:2100002]; material: feces | place: Germany | collected 2013/2015 | reverse complement strand
GCGGCTACTGGAATCTCTACCTTTTCGGCAGGTTTTCGCTGTTTGGGTAGAGATTTCCAGTCGGCGGCTGTGGGAATCTCTACCCTTTTCGGCAGGTTTTCGCTGTTTGGGTAGAGATTTACGACCGGCGGCTACTGGAATCTCTACCTTTTCGGCAGGTTTTCGCTGTTTGGGTAGAGATTCCTGGACGGCGAAACTGGGATTCTCTACCCTTTTCGGCTGTTTTTCGTTGTTTGGGTAGAGATTTACGACCGGCGGCTACTTGAATCTCTACCTTTTCGGCTGATTTCCCCGATTTGGGTAGAGATTTACATCCGGCGGCTATTGGATTCTCTACCCTTTTCAGCCGTTTTTCGCTGTTTGGGTAGAGATTTCTGGACGGCGGAACTGGGAATCTCTACCCTTTTCGGCCGATTTTCGCTATTTGAGTAGAGATTCCTAGACGGCAGCTGTGGGATTCTCTACCTTTTCGGCCGATTTTCGCTGTTTGGGTAGAGATTTACGACTGGCGGCTACCGGAATCTCTACCCTTTTCGGCCGATTTTCGCTGTTTGGGTAGAGATTTCCGGGCGGTGGCTGCGGGATTCTCTACCTTTTCGCCGGTTTTCCGCTGTTTGGGTATAGATTTTCAACCGGCCGCTACTGGATTCTCTACCCTTTTCAGCCGTTTTTCGCTATTTGGGTAGAGATTTACATCCGGCGGCTACCGGAATCTCTACCCTTTTCGGCTGTTTTTCGCTGTTTGGGTAGAGATTTACATCCGGCGGGGCGTGGGTGTACGGGTGTTGCATCCCACATCCCACGCATTTAATGACAGCAACCCACTCAATGCCTGCGCCTGCCCCGTGTTGCATCCCACATCCCACACGCTTTATTGCAATAAAAAAACTTTGGTTACACTTTTTAACTATGCGTAACCAAAGTTCTGTAATTTACTATTATTTTTCAACAAATGTAACAGGACATCCTAATCTGTAGTGACCTTTTATATATTCAGCGATTGCGTGTGAACAGTATACCGTTGTTGCCTCTGTATTGCTGTCCATATCATTGTTACCACACATGATTGCATCCAATTCGTATACCAGATTGGTTCCCGGTGCAAAAGTAATGCTGTCAAGATGATAGCAGCTATAGAAAGTCCTTCTCAAGCCCTGCATCGTTGATGGGAGAATGACTTTTTTAACAATCTGATTGCTTCTAAATGTGTTAAGTGCAGCTACAACCGGTTTGCCATTGATAGTATCAGGTACGATAACCTCCCTGTCAGTTCCGACATACTTCAACAGGCAATATCCCTTTGTCTTAATTCTGTTTTTAAAAGTATCGGCTATATCGATTGTCTCTCTTTCGCCTTTTTTGTTGATAGAATCGCTTGTGAGGACATCATCTGACTTACAATATACCCATGTGCCATCAGTTATTACACTGTAATGCTCATCAACATTATAAGTCCAATCATAATATGACTCGTTGTTGCGGAGGCCTTCTTCAGTGTCTTCTTCTTCATCAAAAAATTCCACGTCGGAAAAAGTTTCTCTTACAGGTGTTTCAACCGTTGATGCAAAAGCTTCTTTTGCGGTTTCTGCTTCTGAACTAACATCATCATATTTACCTGCTGATACCGGACCATCTTCTTTTTCAGGCTCTGTAACCTTTTCTACTGCCGGTTCAGCGGTAACATCATCGATTTCTATTTCCTGAACTTCATCCGAAAAATCTTCATCATTTAATACAAAATTATCTCTCACCGGTTCTGCATCAACCGGTTCTGCAATAAATTCCCTGTCAAGTTTCCTATCAGATATATCAACAGGCTCGTCTTTAACTGACTCCCTGCCAACAACCACTGACTCAAATACAAACGCATCATCAGGTTCTGCTTCCGGCTCCCCGGCTACATCCTGCACATCTGCTGTTTCCGGTTCCTCAGTTACATCCTGCACATCTGCTGCTTCCGGCTCCTCAGCTACATCCTGCACATCTGCTGCTTCCTGTGCCTCGGCTGTTTCCTGTGCCTCTGCTGCTTCCGGCTCCTCAGTTACATCCTGCACACCTGCTGTTTCCGGCTCCTCAGCTACATCCTGCACACCTGCTGTTTCCGGCTCCCTGACTACATCCTGCACACCTGCTGCTTCCGGCTCCTCAGCTACATCCTGTGCCTCTGTTACTTCCGGCTCCTCGGCTACATCCTGCACATCTGCTGCTTCCGGCTCCTCAGTTACATCCTGCACATCTGCTGCTTCCTGTGCCTCGGCTGCTTCCGGCTCCCCGGCTGCATCCTGTGCCTCGGCAGGTTTCTCTGCTTCTTCGTGCTTTGGTTTGAAATCCACGATAGGCTTTGCCTTGGATACTGACTGGAATTCCTCATCTTCTTCGTAAGAAATGTCTTCATCGTAAAAAGATGTGGCTTTGTCATTCTGTGGTTCGTTGTCCTCATCCACAAAAATGTCGTCCTCGTCTGCTGCGCTTTTCTTAGCGTGGTGGGATTCGTTCTTACTAAAAAGCGGAAGTTTGACAAGTTCATCCTTCAGGAAACTGTTTAAACTCTGCTTTTTCTTCTTGCTCTTGCTGACTGCCACAATTGCTGTTGCAACTGCCGTAACTCCTAATACTATGGCACCGAAAGTACCAAATCCATGTTTGTCTTTATCTTTCATGTCTGACCCTCTCCGTTCAAATAGTCTCAAAATTAAGCTACCTCTATTATCGGATTTTTAGGGGGTATTTGTCAACTAAATTGAGTATTAAAATACCCTTTTTTCTTAAATTTTTTATAATAATAATTTAATAGATTTCTAATTATCTCTTTAGATGTTCTTATATGCCGGTATAGCCCGTTACTTCGGGCTTTTCCGGCACTTTTCATATCGGAAGAACCTCACAAATCTTTTTATTACCCCTCATGTTTTCACTCTCAAAAGTAGTAAAAGTAGTAGTAAATTCTGCGTACTACTTATGCCGCCTTGGTTTCCTCGGCGTTTTCCGCCGCAGTTTCCGGCTTGGCCTCTGTGGTGGTTTTTGCCTTGGCTTGCAGCCGTTCCATTTCCTCCTGTGCGGAATGGAAAGTAGCGTGGGCGTAATAGTTCAGCGTCATTACAATGTTGGCGTGTCCCATGATGTACTGCAATGCTTTGGGGTTCATGCCCGCGTTTGCCATTCTGGTACAGAATGTATGCCGCATGGTGTGCGGCGTCATCACATCGGGCAGCGGCTCCTTGTGGCACTTGTTGTACTTCTTGGCAAGGCACTTGAACATGGCGTCATAGTTGACGGCGGTTTTGGGCAGGCCATCCCGGTTCAGGAACAGGAAGTCCTTATAACCATCAACCTTAATGCACCTGCCGTCCCTGCGCTTCTTCAACACGCGCTCAAACGCTTCATAGGCGGCTGCGCTCATCGGCACTTGACGGAATCCGCTTTCTGTTTTTGGCGCTTCGATATAGTAGCCGTCCTCGGTGCTTCTCAAAAGCTGGTGGTCTACATTCACAAAGCGCTTCTCAAAATTCAGGTCGGCTGGCGTCAGGCCGCAGAGTTCGGAAATACGAAGCCCGGTTTCCAGCAGGATCACCACCTCGTCATAATACTTGGCATAGACAGGATCGTTCTGCATGAAGTCCAAAAGCTCGTTTTCCTGTGTAGGGGTAAGCGGCACCTTTGGTACGGTATCGTCGTTGATAACCTCATTGATCTGGAAGTCAAAAGGATTCTTGCGGAGGCAATCGTCCTGTACGGCCATATAAAAGATGGCTTTTAAGGAACGCTTGCTGTTGCAGATGGTGTTGTAGGCAACGCCCTTTTCCTGCATACGCAAGGCCCATTCTTTTGCGTCGGACAGCTTCACGCTGTCAATGCTGGCCGCGCCCAGCTTATCTTCGGACAGAAGTTTCATTAACTGCTGGCGGCTCTTTTGGGTTCCTTTCCGCACATTCCCGCGCTGCCGGGTGTACTTTTCATAAAGCTGGCACACGGTCATTTTCTTGCCGATGGTGTCTATCCCGTCGTCAAGGTCTTTCTGTATCTGCTTGATCTTCTCGCGCAGGGAAAGACAGGGCCGTTTCCCGGCAGGTACTTTGTCGGTAGGTACTAACTTCCATGAGTAAACAAACTGGGTTTCTCCAAAGGTGTCAATGTATTTGTAAGCGTATCTTCCATCTGATCGCTGGCTCTCTCCAGACTTCAAAAGGCGGCCTTTGTTGTCCCGTCTTTTTTCATCTCGTTCTTTTCTTGGCATTTCGTCATGCTCCTTTCCATGACGGAAAGAGCCTTGACACGCTTATAACCTATTATAACACGAGCAAGGCCCTTTTTCACTATATTGTGTCAAGGGAATCAATAATTTTTTCAAACTGCTTCCGTTTGATCTGGATGCGGTTGCCGTTCAGGATCACCCAGCCAGCGGTGGGGTTTTCCTCGGCAAGCCGACGCAGTTTGTTTTCCCCGATCCGAAAATATTTAGACGCTTCCTCAATGGTGAGCGTGTATTTTTCCCAAATAGGCACATCGTTATTACTCATAACATGGCCCCCTTTCTTTTCAAAACAAAGGTTATTGTTGTGAAAGTGGGCAGAAAGTAACGGACGGCTGCTGGCACAGCTCCACGGGAATCTCACCCCTGCGTGGTTCTCACGCGGCCCTGCTCGTTGCCTGCGACGCTTCAAACGCTCGGACTACGACGGCAAGGGAGTATCATTGTCCTGTCTGCGCGTCGTCGCCCGCAGGCTGCCACACCTGCTTTACGGCCCGGTAAAATCGCTCCGCTTATCCCAATGAGGGAAAACCTCTTGGCGCACCTGCCGCCCGGCTCGGCGCAGACAGAATGTATCCGTCTGCCCTATGACGCGCCGCCATTGTCCTGCGGGCGTATTTGTCAAGGAGCAAAGGGGCCGCCGGGAAAACAGGCAGGCGGGGAAAGGGAAAGCCGCCTGTCTATGGCCGGGGCCTTAACCGTCAGTCGCCAATGGGACTAACGATGGAATGGATCAGCTTGATTTGCAATCGGCGCTTCATATACTCGTCAATGCAGATATGAGGCTGACCGCTGCCGTCATAGAGCGTCCGGGTACACAGCTTATTGATATAGCCGTCATAATGCTGCAAGACACGCTCCACGGCTTCGGCGTTACCGGCGCAGGCCGCGTCGATCACAAAATCAGGCAGAGGGCTTTTGCCCTTGTAACTGGATTGCTTCATCCGCGTTTAACCTCCCTCCGGCATGAACGCCATCAATTTTACACGCAGGTCTTTTAAGGTGCTTGTCCTGTGGCGCTGTACTGCGCTGCGGGACATTCCCATCAGGCGGCCAATTTCTTCGTCAGTCAAATCCAGAACAAAGCGGAGAATCAAAATACTCTGCTCGTCTTTTGGCAGGCTGGCAAACGCTTCGGCCACAAGCTCGTTGTCGATATGTAGGTCATAGCCATGCGAACTGAATGTAAAGCTGTCGCAGGAATACCGATCTACGGTCGAGAGCTTGTCCCAATCAGCCGGGGAAAGAGCGTCCAGCGACACTTCACGGTCGCGGCGGCACTTCATTTCCCGCAGATAATCTATCGCCTCATGGTACAGAACCAGCTTGCAGTAGCGGTCAAACTGGCCCCATTCACCGTATTTGCGGGGGATCGCTTCCATCTTCTCACCCCCTTTCTATGGGGGATGTGGTGGTTCTCTCCCTTTCCGCCAATAGAGCGAATGGAATCTCTCTGGCTGCCCGCTAAACGCCTCCTTTTTTCACTTTTTTGAAATTTCTTTTTGCGCCGGATAGCAGACCGCAGGAAATAACAAAATTCGCCCGGCAGATCAAAGACCCGCTGGGCGAAACAAAAAGCAATATGTTCTTTTCCTACATAGTATAGTACATACGCACAGCCGCTTGTCCCCGCTGCCGGGGGACGGCTTTTTTTGACAGGCTAACCCCTGTCGGAATTTGTCGAAGTAGTTTTCGTTGCATGGCGGCTCCCTCCTAAAGCCGCCATGCCAGAACACGGTGCAGGGGTCGTCGAAGCAAAAAGAAACGGCGGCCTTGATCTACTCAAAACCGCCGTATCCGTCAGTGATACAGGAAAGCGCACGAAATCCTCTGCCCGTCAGCGGTTTTTTTCTTTTCCCCGCTGTGGAGGCAGATGTTTGAATATGCAGGTATGTTTCATGCCGCAAAGGCCACAAAACATACCATGTTAGTCATTCAATTTGAATTAGAGTTCAATTCTTGCTTTCGATGGCTTATCTTCACAATAGATAACTTTAATCGTTGTTCCCTTGTCAGGGACTTTGTTTCCTGCGCCAATCCATTTTCGGCAGATGTAATCTTTGCCGTCTATCGTATATTTGACCTTGATAGTATGCGGAAAGGCTGCGCCATCCATCGCATGAACGCGGGCAGGTTTACGATTCACTTTTAACCACCATTGTTTTATAACTGAAATTACAGTTCCCATTGTTTCTTTTTCCATAAGTTATACCTCCAATGATATTTTTGATTGATGATACCTATTTTCTATTCAGCCTTTTCTTTGTTTGTAGTAAAAGCGGAACGCTGCTGCGCCGGTGGCCGCCAACTGTACCAGAATCAGCACAGCAAACAGACCGAAGCTCTCATAGTAGAACAGTTCATCCCAAAAATATAGTCTGTTCAAATGATGCCATTTATTGTATTCTAAATTTGTAGGTAAGCTGAACGGGTAACTTACCAAGGGATAGCGGCAACAGATGTCTATCTAACCATACTACCATTGAGATCGAAAAGTATGAATTGAAGAGTACAATAATAGGGTTGATTGAGGATCAACTTTTATTTTTTGTACCTTCATGTTAGAAGCCGTTGTGGACTATTACCTAAAAATAATAGATATAACACAAAGAGAATTATTCAATCTGTCCAAGCATAACAGGAAGGAAAAGATTGAAATTCCATAGGTAGTGGCTTCGTTGACGCGACTAAGTTCAATACGGAAAAATCGGTCTGCAGGTGTGTCAAACAGAAGACACTATTTTTTTATATCTGAGACCGATTGTTTCCGATACAATTTATGGAACATTCAGCACATCATGGACAAACCAAGTCTGAGCCGTGACCATAATGGCAAATGTGCAAATAGCAAAGAGAAGTACTTCAGCCACAGCATTGACACGGCTGGATTGAAGTTGCTTTTTCAGATTGGCAGGCAAGATTCTTGACAGCAGACAATAAACTAAAAATCCAATACAGGCTCCAGCGGTATTTGTCATCAAGTCATTGATGTCGGAAGAACCCCAGCCAAACATCTGGACAATTTCAACAGCCAAAGAAAACAGAAAGCCAGTCAATGCAACCGTCTTCATGTGATGATATTTCTTGTACAGCAGCGGCAGGAAAAATCCCAACGGGACAAACAGAATAATATTCAGAATGGTATCAATTGGCCCAGTTATCATACCGATAAATGGAGTCCAAGAAATGTTCGGGCGAAAGGTCATTGTGCTTGTAAAGCCGATGCCTGTGACGGTCAAAAGTCCGAATAAATAATAACCAAAAACAAACACTGCAGCGGTATGGAGAAAACTTTGTGTTCTCCCCAATTTTTTGAGCCACAAGAAATACAGTACGAAGACTGGAACCATAAACACATACCCACTAATTGAGCGGATGAGAATATCAGAAATTGGTATCATTATTATCTCCTTGTCAAATTCAAATTTATTGCCCATTCCAGCATTGAGCATTTTCTCATAAAGCAAACAGAATACTGTCATTAGTAACGACGGTATTCCCATAATGCTAATCGTAAGTCTAATTGTTCAATGTCGATTAGACATTCACTTTTACATTTTGGACAAAAGAGAGGAAAATTTTTAAGTACGGTATCTTCCCGAATTTTGTCGCGTGTTTTATTCCCGCAGACTGGGCAGCGGATGAACTCTGTTTTCTCCATATTGTTCACTCCGAATTGCGATCATTCTTTTTCTTATCCCGATATTTCCGTATGAGTTTATTACGGATAGGAACGCCAACACCAATCAAAAGCACAACTGCCAAAATTGTGAAATCCATACAATCACCTCACATTTCCTTATTCTTCATAACCCGAATGGACAAGAAGATTGAAACCGCATACATCACGACAATAGCAAAAACCGCAAGGAAAACGAGAAGTATCGGAGAAGATTCAACGACTGAAATAATTGAGTTCCCGATAGCTGGCATTTTAGAGAGAAGAAGTAAAGTCACCAAAAAACCGGCCACTGGAATATACATAAATACCCGTCCTTTGATTGAGCCGTACTTGTAATATCCCGGAATCTGGAACACGGTATAGAGTGCAAATAAGAATACTCCTGCAATAGCGGCAGTTACAATATCAAATACGCCAACTGTTTCACCCAGCACTTTCAAGACAAGCGGCTGTGCAATCAAAGAAATAATCAAGGAAAGAAGCCCCATTGCAAGGACAAAAACATAGCGTCCGATCACAAGCTCGCTTTTACGAACAGGTAAAATACCAAACAGACGATCCATGCTGTTTTTTTCTGTGATGGAAAAGGTATATCCCGTCGTCATGGCAATAAAGCACATAGCAAATGATACCCCTGTCAGCAAAGAACGATTGATTGCGGCAAACACAATCGGCAGGAGCAGGGTAAAGCAAATCGTCTTAAAATATGGTTTTACCAATGCAATATCTAATTTTGTGGATTTCAAAATATTACTCATAATCGTCACCTTTCTTGCTTGTAAACACTACAATTTCATCAATGGTGGCAGGATCAACGGTCAGGTTAGGGAAACCGCTAATATCTTCGGTTTTCATCAGAGCCTCAAATCCCGTAGGGAATGTACGAATACCAGCCGCCTTATTTTTCAGATCATCGGACAGTTCCTCAATTCCACCTTTTACAATGCGGAACATATCTACAAAATCATCTTTGCTGCCAGTAAAGTACAGCTCGCCATAACTGATGTAGGTAATATAATCGGCTGCACGCTCCAAATCGCCTGTGATATGGGTGGAGAACAAAACACTATGCTCGCCATCTTCAATATACTCTGAAAGAATTTTCAAAAGTTCATCTCTGGAAACCGGATCAAGTCCACTGGTCGGCTCGTCGAGGATCAGCAGCTTGGCGTCGTATGAAAACGCACAGGCAAGCATTAACTTCATCTGCATACCTTTGGAAAGTTCTTTTACCTTTTTGGTTGGTGCAATGTGAAATTTCCGTAACATATCCGCAAATTTCTGGCTGTCCCAATTTGGATAAAATACCGAAATGGATTTTTCAACCTGCGACACTTTCCAATCATCACTGAAATAATTTGTATCGAAAACAACGCCCAGCTCTGATTTTACTTTTTGTTCTTCTGCGATATTATCCAGCCCCATCACTTTGACTGTGCCACCGGTGCGCTTGAGCATATTCAAAATCAGTTTGATTGTCGTTGTTTTGCCAGAACCATTCGGGCCAATCAAGCCCATAATATATCCCTTTGGCAAAGTAAAGCTGATATTGTGAAGCTGAAAAGAATCAAAAGATTTTGAAAGATTCGTTACCTCTAAATAATTAGTCATCTGTTTTTACCTCCGTTAAAATGTCCAAAAGGCGATGTAATTCCTCTGTGGATAGATTTGCCATTCTTGCAGCTTTTATTGCTTCGGTGAGATTGTTTTCTACTTTGCAAATAAGCTGCTCCTTAATCAGTTCTGAACCAGACCCCATTACGAAACATCCACGCCCCTGCACATTTTTAACAAAGCCCTCTTGCTCTAATTCTGTGTATGCCTTTGTCACTGTTAAGACGCTGATCTTTAAGTCTTTGGCAAGTGTTCTAAGGGAGGGCAAAGTTTCTTCGGCTTGAAGCTCGCCAGATAAAATAGCCGCCTTGATCTGCTGTTTAATCTGCTCGTATATGGGGATGCCAGATACATTTGAAATAATCAGTTTCATTGCTGCATCCTCCGTGTGTTTTAACTGTTATGCTGTTTTGTATAACAGTATAACACGAGAGGCGTATCTTGTCAATATTTCAAAAAGGGGGGTGGCAATAATTTCCTCTGCCTATGTTTCGGGATATGAATTATAAAGTTTAATCTTACTGCATATAGCAACATTCCATTGAGAAAATATGAAATATACAATGTAAATGGGTGGTGCTATATGGCAAATATCAAAGATTGTCCCGGCTTTGAAACTTTCGGCGCAGATGTAAAAGAGGCGCGGAAAGTCAAGCAGTTATCGCGTAAGACGCTGGCGGAACAGGTCAATATCGACTGGCGCTATCTTGCCAACATCGAAAATGACGGCACGATTCCCAGCCTGCCGGTTATCATACAGCTTATTAAAATCTGCGGGCTTCCCGTGGAACGGTATTTTAACCCGGAGATCATGCGGGAGGAAAGCGCACAGCGGCAGCGGGTCAGCCACAAGCTGAAACTCTGCCCGGAAGAATTTCTGCCGATCATCGAGGGCGCGATTGACGGGGCCATTCAAATTCAACAGAAGAATGACGAAACGGAGGGTGCATGACAACCCTCTGTTTTGTTTTTGGGAGGACGCAAGGCTGCGCCCTCTCTTTTTTTATGCGTTTTTCGGAAAAACCGGGATTTTGCGGGTATTTCTTTGGGGTCAGAACGCTTTTTAGGGGAAGAAGAACAAAGACAGCAAGCATAGGGAGTGTAGCCACACTCCCGGCAAACGGCTTCCCGTTTGTATCTTGGGGAAATCCCC
>OLZT01000703.1_pt1 | contig 10714 bp, 9 predicted proteins | sample 1644501 | NCBI WGS metagenome assembly OLZT01 (sample SAMEA103958140, study PRJEB25191) | human gut metagenome | biome: human-associated habitat [ENVO:00009003]; feature: intestine environment [ENVO:2100002]; material: feces | place: Germany | collected 2013/2015 | reverse complement strand
CATGAGCAATTAACCTACGCTCATTTCCAATGAATTACACTCTTTTCGTAACTTCAACGTTGCAAAGATACGAAATGTTTGCGAGAAATGTGTTTTATAACATAAAAAAACAGCCATTCATCCTTTATTTTCTTTAGAAATACTAGATTTTGCAATCTATATATGACAAATATGTTACGCAAGTTTCGCAAACTCTTCCTTGTTTTATACCTTTGTAAAAAGGAATATTTTAGTATGGAGAATATTGTCAGAACAATAAGAGCTTATTATCCGGTTTCAGATGAAGCATTGGCAGCATTGACACATGGTTTTGAAAAGCAAGTGTTTCCTGCCAAAACACTTATTATCCGTGCAGGACAATTTGATAGGCAAGTCCACTTCATAGAGAAGGGAATGACACGCTCGTACACCTTGCACGATGGAAAAGAAATAACGACATGGTTCTCTATGGAAGGTGATGTAGCTTGTGGCTCGTGGGATTTATATAGGAACAAAGCAGGCTTTGAATACGTGGAAACATTGGAAGAAACACTGGTCTATTCTATTTCCATTGAAACGCTTAATGAGTTGTATAAGTCAGATATAGATATTGCAAATTGGATGAGGGTGTTACAACAGGAAAATTTTCTTCGCTTACAAGATATTCATATATCTCGCCTCAACTTGTCTGCGTATGAGCGTTATGAAAAATTAATGAGTGAGTGTCCGGCCCTTTTTCATAGAGTGACTTTGGGACATATCGCTTCTTTCCTTGGCATTACACAACAATCATTGAGTCGTATTAGGGCAAAGGGGTATTTTTTAACATAGGATAAATTCCTATACATTAGAGTTTTGTATTTTTGTCCGCAAAAACAGAATACGTATGAAAACAGAATATGAAAAGTGCATGGCTGGCGAACCTTTTATAGGAAGTAGGGATCCGAAAATAGTGGAGATGATTTTGCGTACAAAACGTCTCCTGGCACAGTTCAATGCCACAGATTATGCCGATAGCAAGCGCAGGAGGGAGTTGTTGTGTGAGATGTTGGGACATGTAGGCAAGAATGTGCATGTGGATATTGACTTCCATTGTGAATGTGGCAAGCATATTTTTATGGGCGACAAGGTAATTGTCAACATGAATTGTACCTTTGTGGACAACAATCGTATTGACATAGGTAGCAACGTCCTGATAGCCTCTAATGTACAGATATATACGGCAACCCATTCTACCAAAGTAGATGAACGTATGGTGCAGGACTGTCCGGAAGGACAAGAAATCTGCCGTACGTATGCCTTACCTGTACGAATAGAGGATGGAGTATGGATTGGTGGAGGGGTTGTCATTTTGCCTGGTGTCACCATCGGGAGGAACAGCGTTATCGGGGCGGGGAGTGTGGTTACCCGTTCTATTCCTGCGAATTGTGTGGCAGTGGGAAATCCTTGTCGTGTGATAAAACAGATTGATAATATAGTATCTGTATGAGCATGTGTTGAGTAAATGTATTATCTTTGCATATATTACCATGTAAACAAGAGAGACTATATACTTATGGGGAAATTGGCGGAACTTTGGCGGAGTCCTTATCCTACGTTTTATCAACGCTGGAAGGCAGTAGTGATACCTTCGGCCATTATTTTTCTGATATTATATATACTTCAGCCGTTCGGTATTTCCCGGATAAAGGGAAGTGTGTTTGGGGTGGTTGCCGGTTCTGCATTGATTGCGGCAGGTGCTTCGGGAGTTTTCACCTATTTGCTTCCGGCATTATTTCCTGCTTATTACAAGGAGCAGAACTGGACATTGGGTAAGCATGTGTTGAATTTGCTGCTGATGTTGTTGCTGATAGCAGTGGGGATTTGGGCCTATCAATCATGGTTGATGGGAATGTGGTTGGACAAGCGGTTGTTCTTTCTGGCTTTGTCTTGGGTAATGGTGCTGGCACCTTTTCCTACCATATTTTTTCTGATGTGGAACCGCAATTTGCAACTGACCCGCAATCTGAAAGAAGCTATGGAGATGAACGGTCACCTTTCAAGGAGAATATCCCCGGAAGTTGGGATAGCGAGCTTGGAAGACAAGGTGTTTTCCTCGGAAGAAGCGTTGGTGTTTGCCGGTGGCACCAAAGAAATGCTGGAAGTAAAGGCCGGAGATTTCCTTTATGCAGAGGCAAAGGGGAATTACGTAAAAGTAGGTTACCGTTCAGATTCGGATAAAGAAAAGAAAATTACATGGAGATTGTTGCGTGCCACCATGAAGCAGGCAGAGGAAGCTGTCTCTGCTTGCCCTTTTATTATCCGTTGCCATAGGGCCTTTCTTGTAAACATCCGGATGGTGGTGAAAGTAGATGGAAACTCTCAGGGATATAAGCTGAATCTGGAGGGTTGCGAAGAAGAGGTTCCGGTTTCACGCGCATACGCCAAAGAGGTGAAAGCATTGATTGAAAACCGGACAAAGAGTTAGTCACTCGTCACAGAAATACGTTGTTCGTCACAAAGAGTTTGTTGGTTGTCACATATCCGGGCTGTCTGTCCCGGATATTTTTTTGTCTTATACCCTTCCTTTATGTTTGCGGCAGGAAACACAACGAATGTAAAGATATGAAACGGGAAACAGTCTTTGGGATATTGGGCGTATTACTTTATACACAGCCTTCCGTAGCGCAGAAATCAGTGACCGATACAGTACGTCTGAATTTTAATATAGACAGTGTCGCTTTGGAAGAAGTAGTGGTAAAAGGAGCCAGAACTCCTGCTGCCAACAGCCGTTGGAGCGATATGCATCCGGTGGAACTGGTCACGGTGGGCGGTGCGAACGGTGATTTATACAAGGCATTGCAGACTTTGCCCGGTACGCAAGTGCAGGGTGAAACCGGTGAATTGCTGGTACGTGGTGGAGGCAGTTACGAGACGCAGACTTTTATTGATGGAATGCATGTACTGAATCCCTATACTTCGAACGGAATAAATACCCCTGCTCGCAGCCGTTACTCTACATTTATGTTCAGTGGGGTAAACCTTGCTTCGGGAGGCGCTTCACAAGAATATGGAGAAGCGCTTTCGGCAGTCTTGCCATTGGAAACAAAAGATTACAGCAAGGTCGATAAAGTCGGAGTGAACGCTTCCGTTGTCGGTGTTGGTGGAGGGGGCACAAAGACTTTTGACAGAGGATCCTTGTCTGTTGACTTGAATTATCAGAACCTGGGTTTGTATGACAAGGTTTATTCGGGCAGGAGGGATTTCGAGGAGCCTTACCGGATGTTTTCCGGAGCTGTCCAGTTCCGTTATACTCCTGATGAAAGAGTGGTATGGAAGGTTTACGCACAATACGACCGGACGGACTTTTCCACTTACGAAGGGGATAACCGCAGATTGTTCGGGCTGGGTGAAGACAATATCTATGTAAATGCAACCTTTCGCAGGCATACTTCCGGAGAGTGGAGTTGGTTTGCAGGGGCGGCCTATTCTTACTATAACCGGAGAATCGGAGGAGCAGTTGTTTCGGGTGATAACTGGCTGGAACGTCAGCAAGAGACGCATCTGAAGGCTAAAGTTTCCAAACGGCTGTCATCGGTATTCCGTCTGGATATGGGGATAGAGAGCTATATCCGCAATTACAGGAATCATTATCTGTTGTGCGGGACGGATGACAGCAATCGCATGTCGCCTACCATTGGTGCGGGTTTCTTTTCGATGGCTTATTATCCGATGGAACAATTGAAGATGGAGTTTTCTTTTCGCACGGAATACACTTCTCCGAACCGTAAGATGAATTTCTCTCCCCGGCTGGCGGCGAACTATTATTGGGGAAACATGATGCTGTCGGGGATTGTAGGGCGATACACACAGTTGCCCGAGAACAACTGTCTGGTGCGTCGGCCGCAGTTGATGTCGGAAGTATGTATGCAGTACAATTTGGGCATTCAGTACGACTATGAAGGGCGTTTCTGTAAAGCTGAACTTTATTATAAGGATTATGACCGTCTGGCATTGGAGGAAACGGATGCCGATACGAAAGCTGTATTCTTGACCTCCAACGGTTATGGACACAGCAAAGGCATAGACTTGTTCTTCCGTGATAGAGCGTCCTTCAAGAATCTGGAATACCAGTTATCCTATACCTATAATATAGCCAAACGTAAATATCGGGAGTATCCGGAACTGACTACTCCTCAGTATGCCACACGGCATAATGCAGCCTGGGTGGTGAAGTATTCCTTGCCCCGCCTGCATTCCATTGTCAGCGTGACCGACCGTTTCAGTAGCGGACGTCCTTATCATAACCCCATGCTGCCGGGTCTGATGAACGATGAAGTGAAGCCTTATAACAGTCTGGATTTGGGTGTGACCTTCCTGGCAAGCAAGAAGGTAATCATCCATGCTTCCGCCAGCAATATCCTTTGCCGGAAGAATGAGTTCGGTAAGGTGGATAACAAGGCTGTCCTGGCTTCCAGCGACCATTTTTTCTATGTAGGAGTATATGTGACTTTAGGCAAGAAGGCCGCCTACGATGTATCCAATTTTTAGACAATAACCCTTTTAAAATAAACAAAGATGAAAGCAATGATTATTTTTTTAGTATTTGTAATGCAAAGTACCGCCCAGCTGCTCTTTGCCCAGAACCTGACTATTGAAGTGTGTGACATTGAAAAGGTGGAGGGGCATCTCTATGTCGCCATCTACAATTCGGAAGAAACATTCATGAAGAAACCCTTGACCGCCTTCCGGATAGATGTGAAAGATACGTCGCTCTCCATTCCTTGCCAGGAGTTACCTGCGGGTACGTATGCCATTTCGCTGTTTCAAGACGAGAACGGAAACGGGAAACTGGATACTGCCGTTTTCGGCATTCCTACAGAGAAGTACGGGTTCAGCAATGATGCTCAAGGCGTTATGGGCCCGCCGTCTTATGACAAATGCAGCTTCACTTTTTCCGGAGACACGACTTTGGTGATACATCTGAAGTAGGGTGATTATGTAAGTAAAAACGGGAATTAATTTTCTTTTGCGGACGATTTACACTATTTTTGTGGCTCAACCTTAATAATTGCATTATGAAACGAGTTGCACGACTTCTGGGATTTCTCGGACTGGTATGTTTGCTTGCCTCTTGCGGCAAACGTTCTTTCATTACAGACACTTCTTACCGTCAACGTGTGGAGCAGGACTTCAATCAAAAAAAAGAAAGGTTGCCGCAGGGCGATTTGTTTGCCATATTCGATATGGACTTGACGTCGTACGAACGCGAAGCTTTGGAGTTCCTTTATGCCTATATGCCTTTGGCAGACATTGCCGATTATTCCGGAGAATTTCATCTGATGAATGTGCGAGCCTCCCAAAAGGCTGCCGATGAGATGCCTTGGGGAAAAGTTATTCCTGAGGATTTGTTTCGTCATTTTGTACTTCCGGTGCGGGTCAACAATGAGCATCTGGACAGTGCACGGGTAGTGTTTTACGAAGAACTGAAGAATCGTGTCAAGTCTCTGTCCCTCTATGACGCCATTCTGGAGGTGAACCACTGGTGCCACGAGAAGGCTATCTATACTCCCTCCGATGCCCGTACCAGTTCGCCTTTGGCAACGGTACGCACGGCATACGGGCGTTGTGGCGAGGAATCTACCTTGCTGGTTGCCGCCTTGCGTTCGGTGGGTATCCCTGCCCGTCAGGTCTACACACCCCGGTGGGCGCATACCGACGACAATCATGCGTGGGTAGAAGCATGGGCAGACGGGAAATGGTATTTTCTTGGAGCCTGCGAACCCGAACCGGTACTCAACCTTGGTTGGTTCAATGCTCCGGCCAGTCGCGGTATGCTGATGCATACCAAGGTCTTCGGACGTTATGAAGGAGCGGAGGAAGTGATGTCTGTCACTCCTACTTATACGGAAATCAATGTAATCGGTAACTATGCACCGACGGCTAAGGCCACAGTTACGGTCATGGACGGACATGGAAATCCGGTGTCTGATGCTTGTGTGGAGTTCAAGCTCTATAATTATGCGGAGTTCTATACTGTAGCCCGGAAGCAGACCGATGCAGAGGGAAAGGCTTTTTTGACGGCCGGTAAGGGTGACATGCTGGTATGGGCTTCCAAAGACGGAAAATTCGGCTATGCCAAACTGTCTTTCGGTAAGGACCATGAACTGGTTGTGAAGATGGATAAGACTGCCGGCGACGGCCATGCGGTAGATTTTGAACTTGTGCCGCCCCCCGAAAATGCGGAGTTGCCGGCGGTTACGCCCGAACAGCGTGCGGCGAATGACCGCCGCATGGTCCATGAAGATTCCATCCGCAACGCTTATGTGTCTATGTTCATGACGGATGAGACGGCGCGTTATTTTGCCCGGCAGTACAAGCTCGACGAAGATGCCGTTTCACGGATACTGGTCGCTTCCAGAGGAAACCATCGGGTCATTGCCGACTTCATGGCACGGTTGCGCTCTGAAAAGTCCAAAAGAGGAGGTCTGGACCTGCTCCAACGGATTTCGGCAAAAGACCTCCGCGACGTTACACTGGAAGTTCTGATGGACCACATGCAATCCCGTATGTGCAAGAATGCCGACCATTTCCGCAGATATGTGCGCAATCCACGCGTAAGCAACGAGATACTGACCCCCTATAAAGGATTTTTCAAGAAAGCCGTCTCAAAGGAAGATGCTGAGGCATACAAGGCAGAACCGATGAAACTGGTGGCATGGGTGGCCCAAAATATCCGGGTAGACAATGACTGTAATTTGGGAGGGGCTCCCATTTCTCCGGAAGGGGTCTGGAAGGCCCGTGTGGCTGATGCCCATAGTCGTGACATTTTCTTCGTCTCCATGGCACGCAGCATGGCAATCCCTGCCCGTATCAACGGAGTGACCGGCAAAGTACAGTTGATAGGGGATGATGGTGCGATGGATGTGGACTTGAACCATCATTCGGAAGAGCCGGTCTTTATGGCAGAAGGAATTGCTTCGAAGGGAAAGTTGGTGGCTTCCTATAAGCCTATCCGTTCGTTGGATAACCCGAAATACTATTCTCATTTCACTCTTTCCAAACAGACCCCGCAGGGCAGTTTGCAATTGCTTTCCTATGACGAAGGCGATGCAGATATGGGCGGCGGTACTACATGGAGCAATCTGCTGAAGGAAGGAACAGCTCTGGAGGCCGGAGATTATGTTTTGGTGACCGGTACACGCCTTGCCAGCGGTGCGGTACTTTCTAAAACCACCTTTTTCAATATTCTGCCGGAGAAGACAACGGAAATTGAATTGGTGATGCGCGAGAGCGAGGATGAGGTGCAGGTTATCGGGAACTTTAATTCGGAGTCTCTCTTCACTCCGCTGCCGGACGCCGGCTCCGCAGCCCGGCAGAGTCTGCTGCAGGCTTGTGGGCGCGGTTACTTTGTCGTAGGTGTTCTGGGTGTCAATCAAGAACCTACCAATCATGCGTTGCGCGACATTGCTTCATTCAAGGCTGATTTGGAGAAGTGGGGGCGTAAGATGGTGTTGCTGTTCCCTGATGAGGCCAAAGCCGGCAAGTTCGCCCGCGAGTCATTCCCCGATTTGCCCTCTACCATTATTTATGGTATAGATACGGACGGTATCGCTGCGCAGATTGCAGAAAGTATGAAGCTGAAGCACAAAGAGAGCCTGCCGATATTCATCATAGCCGATACTTTCAATCGGGTGGTCTTTGTATCGCAAGGATATACCATCGGACTGGGAGAACAACTGATGAAGACAATAAAGGGGTTATAGGGCTTTCTGCCATGAATTGTAAATAGTAATCGTCAAATAGTAAATCATCCGATGCCTGTTATCGAAATATCATCTTTGACCCATCCCGGTGTGGAGATATTCAGTACCCTTACCGAAGCCCAGTTACGCAATCGCCTTGAGCCGGACAAAGGGCTGTTTATAGCTGAGAGTCCTAAGGTTATCAAGGTGGCTCTGGATGCCGGCTACGAGTCTTTGGCCCTTTTGTGTGAGCACAAGCACATCTATGGGGATGCTGCTGAAATCATTGAGCGTTGTGGCGATATACCCGTCTACACAAGCGGTAGGGAATTGCTTGCCGAGCTGACCGGCTACGTTTTGACGCGTGGCGTTCTTTGTGCCATGCGCCGCCCGGTTCCGAAGAGTATGGAGGACGTCTGCCGGGGAGCCCGGCGTATTGTGGTTATCGACGGGGTGGTGGATACCACCAATATTGGGGCCATCTTCCGTTCGGCGGCAGCTCTTGGCATGGATGCTGTGCTGTTGACGCGTAATTCCTGCGACCCTCTGAACCGTCGTGCGGTCCGGGTTTCAATGGGAACGGTTTTTCTTGTGCCGTGGACGTGGATGGACGGTCCTCTGGATACGCTCGGTGAGTTGGGTTTCCGCACGGCGGCCATGGCGCTTACGGACAATTCCATTTCCATAGACAATCCCGTTTTGAAGACCGAGCCCCGGTTGGCTATTGTGATGGGTACTGAGGGAGATGGTCTTTCGCACGAAGCGATTGCGGGAGCCGACTATGTGGTTCGTATCCCCATGGCGCACGGTGTAGATTCGCTGAACGTGGCGGCCGCAGCGGCTGTTGCTTTCTGGCAACTTCGCGTTTAGAAGTGATAACTCAAAAAAGCATATATTATGTTGGCATATACTTATATTGAACACGGAAAGTTCGGATTGCTTGAGAAACCGATACCGGTATTGGAAGATGCACGTGATGCTATTGTGCGGGTGACACTGGGTAGCATATGCACCAGTGACTTGCATATAAAGCATGGAAGTGTACCGCGCGCCGTACCCGGAATTACGGTAGGACACGAAATGGTGGGCATCGTAGAGCAGGTGGGTGCCGAAGTTGAGTCGGTAAAGCCCGGCGACCGTGTGACTGTGAATGTGGAGACTTTTTGTGGTAAATGTTTCTTTTGTCGTCACGGATATGTGAACAACTGTACCGACACCAATGGCGGTTGGGCTTTGGGGTGCCGTATCGATGGCGGCCAGGCGGAATATGTACGTGTGCCTTATGCCGACCAGGGACTGAACCGTATTCCCGATACGGTAAGCGACGAGCAGGCGCTCTTGGTAGGCGATGTGTTGGCCACCGGCTTCTGGGCTGCCCGTATCTCCGAAATAACCGAGGAAGACACTGTACTCATCATCGGTGCCGGGCCGACGGGTATTTGTACCCTGCTTTGTTCCATGCTGAAGAAGCCCCGTCGCATTATTGTCTGCGAGCAGTCGGTCGAAAGAATCCGTTTTGTCCGCGAGCATTATCCGGAGGTGCTGGTCATTGGGCCGGAAAACTGCAAAGACTTTGTGAGGAAGCATAGCGACCATGGTGGGGCAGATGTCGTACTTGAAGTTGCCGGCACGGAAGATACTTTCCGCTTGGCATGGGAGTGTGCCCGTCCCAATGCCATTGTCACCATTGTGGCGCTTTATGACCAGCCTCAGTTATTGCCCTTGCCGGAGATGTATGGCAAGAATCTTGTCTTCAAGACCGGTGGTGTGGATGGGTGCGATTGTGCCGAGATACTGCGCCTGATAGCGGCGGGACAGATAGATACCACACCGCTTATCACACATCGTTTCTCGTTGGAGGAAATTGACGAAGCCTACCGTATTTTTGAGAATAGGCTGGAGGGGGTGATAAAGGTGGCGATTGTGGGTAGATAGAAAAAGAGGATAGCCCCGAAGGCTATCCTCTTTTTCTATCTAATTATTTACTTGCTACTTACTTGCTCAAAGCTTGAGCCACGTCAACCGCACAAGCCACTGTACATCCTACCATCGGGTTGTTACCGATACCCAGGAATCCCATCATTTCTACGTGAGCAGGAACTGATGAAGAACCAGCGAACTGAGCGTCTGAGTGCATACGGCCCATAGTGTCAGTCATACCGTAAGAAGCCGGTCCGGCAGCCATGTTGTCCGGGTGCAGAGTACGACCAGTACCACCACCGGATGCCACTGAGAAGTACGGCTTGCCAGCCAATACGCGTTCTTTCTTATAAGTACCTGCAACCGGGTGTTGAAAGCGGGTCGGATTCGTAGAGTTACCAGTGATAGATACATCCACGCCTTCTTTCCACATGATAGCCACACCTTCGCGAACATCGTCTGCACCGTAGCATTTTACTTTGGCACGGGGACCGTCGCTGTATGCGATTTCACGAACTACTTTCAGTTCACCTGTATAGTAATCGAATTGAGTCTGAACGTATGTAAAGCCGTTGATACGAGAGATAATCTGTGCAGCGTCCTTGCCGAGACCGTTCAGGATGCAACGCAGAGGTTCTTTACGTACCTTGTCAGCTTTAGCGGCAATCTTGATAGCACCTTCGGCAGCAGCGAATGACTCGTGACCTGCCAAGAAAGCGAAACATTTGGTTTCTTCACGCAGCAACATGGCTGCCAAGTTACCATGACCGATACCAACCTTGCGGTCGTCAGCTACAGAACCCGGAATACAAAATGCCTGCAGACCGATACCGATAGCTTCAGCAGCTTCAGCAGCGTTCTTGCAGCCCTTCTTAATGGCGATGGCGCAACCTACAACGTATGCCCATTTTGCATTTTCGAAACAGATGGGCTGAGTTTCTTCACAAGTCTTATAAGGATCGAGACCATGAGCTTCGCAGATAGCATTGGCTTCTTCGATGTCTTTGATACCGTTTGCGTTCAATGCAGCAAGAATCTGCTTGATACGACGGTCTTGGCTTTCAAATTTTACTTCTCTAATCATATGTCTT
>OLZT01000690.1_pt1 | contig 10907 bp, 8 predicted proteins | sample 1644501 | NCBI WGS metagenome assembly OLZT01 (sample SAMEA103958140, study PRJEB25191) | human gut metagenome | biome: human-associated habitat [ENVO:00009003]; feature: intestine environment [ENVO:2100002]; material: feces | place: Germany | collected 2013/2015 | reverse complement strand
CGTAAATCAGCCCAAGTATCCCACAGAATTTAATATCGCCTCCTCCAAGCCCAGTTCCACCCGTTGCCATGGCAGCAGCCAGAGGGATGCAAAAGCCAAGCAATGCCCCCGCCAAAGCCTCGGCAACGGTGGGCCAGAGCTGCCCACCGTCCCCGGCAAGGCAGACCTTGAGCAGCGGAGCCAGAGCGGCGAAGGGCATAAAAAAGGCGAGCGCCCGATCCGGCACCCGCCTATATAGAATATCGTAAACAGCAAAACCAGCCACAACAGAGAAAACGGTGAGCAGGTATGCCGGCCACAGGCTACTCGCGGTTGGTGTACCAATCATCATAAAGGCTCCCATCGATTGAAACATAGTCGTTCAGGTTGATGCTCAACATTCCATCAGGGGTCCAGGTGTCCCAGACTTGGGTGAAGACGGTATAATCTGTGGAATCCGGGAACCATAACGGACTGAAATGCACAGCCCGGTTATAGGTAGAGAACTCGTTGGGCTGGAAAGTGAATTTGGCACTCCGGCCGCTGGACACCCGCTGCAGAAGGCGTAAGTATGTTTCGTACTGGAACTCGGGAAACACGGAAAATGCCGTCTGCGGATGGGTGATATGGCTGGTGGGCGCGTCGGTGGAAAGGGTGGCTGTCACATCCTGCTTGACGCCATACCCGCTCTTCATTGACTTCCCGGAGGCCGTGGGCACAATATCATCCGGCATCAGGGACATCACACCGCTGATGGAGGCAGAATAGCCGGTGTACTCGTATTCCCAATAGCCTTCATCGACCCAGTGCCCCCAGTCATCGTGGTCACACCAAACCCAAACCGGTACCCAGTAGCAGCTCCATACGCCCCAGTTGGCAGTGAGCTTCTGCGACTCATTGGGGAGTGAGGGCACGGTGTAGTTGGGGTTGGTATCCGTTGCTGTCGGATCTGGAGGGATATGTTCGTTCAAGTCCACGATCTCCGCAACAAAGGTATCTTGTGCGGTATAGGCTCCGCTGACGGAAACCGTGATGGTTACCGACTGTGGAGTGGAGGGCGTGTGCCACTTGACCCAGACCACCTGGCTGTCGCCCGCCGGGATGACTATATCATTGACCCGGTAGGTGGTGCCGAGAATATGGAAGGTCACCGAGGCCGGATTGTCCGGTGTTAAATCCGTATCCGTCCGCAGAGTGACGGATGTGATCACATCCGTGTCTACCCGATATTCTACATCGGGCGCTTCAATTTCCCCTTCGGGCGGGCGCTCATCAAACCAGACGATGCCGACGCCCAGACTGCTGATGATGTCAGCGTTGCTCTGCTTGCTTGTGGTGCTGCCTGTCCATGCGGGCAGGCCGAGATCGCTAAATTCCAAAAACATCGACAGAGGCAGATTCTTGTGGGTGAGGGAAGTCATGGTTTTCCGAAGCGCCCCGCCGGATTTTTGGTCATACAGCGCCGCCTCTGTAGCGGTCATACAGTAATACTGGCCGTTATGCGTAAAGTATGCAATGGGCTCGATCAGCAGCTTATAGTCGCCAGCGATCATCCGCTCATAGTCCACACCGGCCGCCTGGGCAACCATCTGGCAGGCATATTCCGAACAAAAATACCGCTTGATGGCCTCAATATTGCTCTGCCCCTTGCTGCTGACGATGGTGGGCATAGACTGCGCTGGTTTGATGCAGGAGTATGCCACGCCAGACTGGAGGGAGAGTGCGGTGCCGCCCAGATACTGTAACTTGTTGACTTTCCCAAAGTGCAGGACGCTGTTTTTTTGTACCCGGTTGGAGAAGTCTACGGGGGAAGATATTGCTGTACCGCTATCGGCATCCACAACGGTAATTCGCACACCATCATTTCCAGGATTCCAGAAATTAGAGGATGTGCCTTGGCCCATGCTGCCGCCACCGCCGTCAATATTTCCGTTACCGCCCTCTGCAAACGCAGTGGAAGGGAGCAAACAAAATACCAGGGCAAGGCTGCACAGGAGGGCGAGAAGTCGCTTCAAATACATCACACTCCGTTCTTCTTAAAATAGAAAGGCCGCCACAGTTCTGTGACGGCCAATCAGGGGTATATTCAGTTGTAGATTGGTCAGCCCATATTGCCAACCTGCTTGTTGATGTCTCCATCGCTATCACCGACAGACTGTTGAACATCGCCGGGAACTACCCACCCAAACACTGGATCATACACAGCGCCGTTGCCATTGCTGGCCCCGGGGGCCGGCTCATTATTGGCCGGCTCGTTTTCCGCAGGGGGAGTGGTGACCTTGGGCACTTCCGGGTCAGAATTGACCGGATGATCTTCACCGGGGTCTTCCCGCTCGGTTTTCCCTTCTGGCGCGGGCGGGGGCGTTGTTTCCGGTTTCTCCGTGTCCGTGAAGTCGATCACGACTTCATCCTCAGTTTCGGAGGTCACCTTGGGGTACTCCTCTTCAGGACTGGAGGACTGGCCGGGCGCATAGGCTCCGGCGCCGCTCTCACCGTCTGTCTGTGTGCCGCCATCCGACCAATCGCTGGTCGTGCTGCTGGGCGGGGATTCTTCCGGCTTGAAATCTTCTGTGCGATCCCGGCTGGCAAACCAGCAGACACCCAGGATGGCAACACAGAGGACGGCCAGCGAAGTAACGATAAAGCCTTTGGATTGGAAAAACTTCTTCATGTGTGATACACTCCTTTTTTGCTGTTATATAAAGCCTATACTGTAGTTCTGGCTGAATTTTCAACAGCACGGCTAAAATTTGGTGTTGTGGTAGCCGGTCAGTTCTACCCGCTGGGTAATGGTGGGGTAACTGTGTCCAAACATCCGCACATAGAAGTCAACATCACAGTAAAAGATGTACTCCACACGGTCGCCCACCACATTGAATTCAAGGCTGATGTCGGAAACCGTGTAGTCATCGGTAGAGAGAGGGACCTTTTCAGCAAGGCCGCCGGCAACTGTGGCCTCCAGCATTTCTGTGTAGTCCCGGCTGGAGTAGAGGGTGCGTAAATACTCTTCAAAATTGGTTTCCCTCTGGGAGCGGTAAGTATCTGCGTAGATGGTGGCGCTCAGATTGTTCAGCTCCATTTTAGCCCCGTTGCGGATGTTGATGCAAGTAATTCTCACCGAGGCATACAGTAGCAGGAAAGAAATGAGCATGACAACTCCAGCCACAAAGAAGCAGGCGAAGAAGGTGATCTCCCCCCGCTCGTTGCGGAGCGGCCGGTGCAGCTGTGAGAATAAACGCTTCATAGGCCACCTCACTTCCAGTAATGTTCGCTGACGCCGGAGCCGCGGGCCACCACCGTGATGTTGACCAGATCCAGATTCCAGAAGCCGCCCAGCTTGGCATCCCCCTCAATGGTAATATAGAAGGGCGTTCCCAACTGGATGGCTCGGGACATCCCGGAAGGTGTGGGAGATTTATATGTGGCGTCAATCGAATAGGTGATGTTGTCGGCCCCCTCGATCTCCGAACAGAGGAAATCAAAGAGAGCATCCGTCTCGCTGTTGATGCCTCCGGACAACTGGATCTGCTTGACCATCTGATCGGCTGCATGGTCCAACTCCTGTTTTGTAGAGATGATGCCGAACAGGTCGATGATAAAGGCCAGCAAAACAACGGCAATGAAGATAAACACCACCGTGGAAAAGTAGTTGGCCTCGCCCCGCTCATTTTTTAATGCACTGCGGAGCTTTTGCAGTATGCTATGGATAAAAACCACCACCTTTACTCAGAAATAAAAACAGCCGCTCCCGGCCGGAGCGGCTGCATTACAAATTTTTGACTGTACCAAGTATAACAGATATGGATTTACGGCTCAAGGGCAAGGCTGTGCCAATGTAGGGACAATCCTGTGCCAAATCAATTATGTGCCCTGATTATTGTGTCACAGCCAGCAAACTCTGCTCAAAGTCTCGTGCGCCTTCGCATAACTCGGTTACAAGCGCCCAATTTTCACAGACAACAGGAACGAACTGCTCAAAGATACGGGTACGCTTCTTTTGACCCGGAATACGGATGTCATGCAATATCTAATTAAAACGGTGAGATGGATTCTCTGCTCCGCTGTCCACGCTTTTCAATCTGCCCTCGTGCCATTTTACAGCCCTCCCTTGATAAAAGGAATTGCACCAAAACGGCCGATCAAATATCCCTTTTCTACTTTGGTGTCCTTGCGAATGGAAAAATCATAAAGGGAGAACAAGTCTGTGGCTGCGGTCTGCTCATCTTTTTCTGTAAACCAAATCTGATCTCTTCTCAAGAAATCCAAATCAAGAAGGTTGGTGCTGTGTGATGTGAAGATCAACTGAGCACCCTTGGGATTAAATTCTGTGCTGTCGAAAAGGGACACCAGATGCTTGGTCAGAAGTGGATGGAGGTGTGCGTCCATTTCATCAGCCACAAGAAGCGTCCCCAGGTCTAAAGCCTTTTTCACAACACCGATCAGCTTGAAATAACTGTCGGTGCCGTCAGATTCCTCTGCCATATTCAAGGCATAGGAACACGCATTTCCGTTGGCGTCATGTACCGTATGAATGGCATCAATATTTGCAAAAATGTCACTGCGTTGAGAAGGCGCAGGGTCTGAATCGCGCATTTGGAGCGCCTGTATTCCCAAATCTGCAACACGCAGCATAGATGCGATTACACGCCGGTAGTCGTCATTTTTCAACTGCTCTGCTTCGATTCCATAGGCATCCGCCACGGAATTCTTCGTGATGATTTGACAGGAGGCAAACCACTCCAGGACAGGGATCACTTTGGCGTAACTCCAGTTTGATGCAACTGACAAGTAGAGCTTGTTTGCAGAGGTGCGCTCCTTGAGTGTGTTTTGCTCATCAACATCGACCGTAAAACGGAAATCCTTGGTGTTTTTTCTCTCAAAAATAAGCGCCTGTCTGCCGTTGGGATAGTAGTATAGGTATTCCTCCGTGACAGCCTTATCTGTTACAGAAAAGCCATACGCATATCGAACGCCTTCTGTGGTAAAGATGACCTCAAAACTACTGGGGCGAGCAGGTGTTTCAGGATCGAACTTAAATGGTGAACGCGCAATCGTTTTATGGAGCTGCTGGTTATGAGAAGTCAGCACATAGTTTACCATAAACCAGAATGCGTTCAAGACATTAGACTTCCCAGAAGCATTGGCTCCATAGATAACAGCGGATTTCAGATAGTTTTTGTTTCCATCTGCGATGAGATGCTCTGGATGCTCATTGTCCCTACTGGACAGCAGGGATAAGACAACTTTATCTTTGATAGACAGATAGTTCTCTACACTAAATTGAATCAGCATAAACAACCTCCTAATTCAGCGTTTTTATATATTATATCCCGTATTTTGTGAAAAATCAACGCAAACGGAAAATAAAATTAAAAATAGAGAGGGTTGGAAGGCTGTATATGCGTTAGGATTGAAATAATAAAATAACCGCCCGAGAAGCAGTTATTTGATACTTCCCAGGCGGTTTTCGGTTTACAGATTCTGCCGGATGATCCGGGTGATGATTCCAAGAGCGATGCCGCGCTCCACATCCAAATGGGTGACGGCAAAGGATACATCATCCTTCTTTCCGGGCATCCGGTAGTCATAACAGGAATGAGCTACCGCATTGACGCCATTGGCAAGCCGGACATAAACCACACCCTTGTGTACATCGGTCACTTTTCCGGCGTATTTACCCTGGATTCGGCACTTCTGGAGATTGTCCCGGTCGGTATTTTCAGATGTGCTCTTGATGTCGGCACGGATTCCGAGGTCTTCAAGGCTGTTGCGCCGCACATTGAGAATGCGGACCAGCACTTCATCGCCCACGGAGAAACGCTCGTGGGCATCGCCGATCCAGTCCCAAGCCAAATCACGGGCCAGAATTGAGGTTTCAACGCCGAATACCTCGACGCGGATGACCTTCTCCGCAACAGCGATGACCCGGGCCTGAACAATACGCCCCTCGTAGATGCGGTACTTCCCCTCGGCGTCCAAATCGAAATAAAAGGTCTGGCGCTTCCGCATCATAGCCTCACGGCGGCTTGCGACAACGCTGCGGGTCTTGGAGTCGATGCCGCGTACCACAAAGTCAATGTCCGCCCCCAGCATATTCCCCAAAATCTTGTTTTGACGCAGCATCAGGTCGGCATACTCCTGGCCGGAAGGGCTGCGGCCCAGATTGATCATCATCTCCTTGATGGGGATAATGATGCGGAAGCCCTTGTAATCCACTACGGCCACAGTTTTGCGGTTGTCCAGCTGCTCAATGCCGCCCAGCTGCCCTGTGAGGATGCGGCGGGTGCGGTAGGCGTTGTGGATCTCGTGCCAAATGACATCCTCGCGGTCTTCCTGTGTTTCCACCTCTTCACGACTGCGGATGGTCAGGATAGAGGCGTCACTGCGGTGTGTTACGGCGGTCCGGCGCAGAGCAGACGCAGTATCTACCGGCGCCTCCTCTTGGGGAGCGGTATCCTCTGAAATGGGTGTTTCTCCCTCATCAGGCGGCGCCGTATTCTCAACAGAGGCGGAAGATTCCACAGCCTGCTCTTCAGCAGCCGGAGCCTCCGCAGAGTCCTCATTCTCGCCATGTACGGGATCTTCCACAGGCGCCGCCTTTTTCCGCCGGGGTGCCCGCTTGGGCTTGGAGGGAGCCGGCTCCCCAGCAGTTTCGGAAACCGTCTCCGCCGGGATGCCATCTGCACCTTCAGCAGACAAATTGGAAGGAGTCTCTTCCTCACCGTCGCCATCCTCACCGGCCGCCGATCCGGCAGGCTCATCCGAATCGGAAGGGGCGCCAGAGGCCGTGCCGTCACCCTCGGGGGCAGCTTCATCAGACGCCTCCGTTTCCATAAACTCAAGGGGAGGGTCAGAGCCTTCCAAAGTGGCGTCGCCATCAGGTTGATCCGTAGAGGCGCTGTCATTGGTCTGATCCATAGAGGCCAGCAACGCACTCAAATCGTCACTGTCAGGCGGCGCCGCCGCATCAGCCGGGGGGCCAGCGGAAGAAATGGTACCGTCCGCGGGGGCGGTGTTTTCAGGAACAGGAGTTTCCTGCTCCAGCAATACTTTTTTCTTGGTTGCCATAAAATTAACCTCCTATGTTTTGTATTAAGAAAGGATCGAGTCCTTATCTGTTGTGATGATGCCATTCGGAGCCTCTGCGGTTGGAACGGCTGCGGTCTGCTTGGTGTTGGTAGATGTGCTGGCCGCTTTCGGCTTTTTCTTCACTGGCTTTTTAGGCGCGGGGGCCTGCGGCTTTGGCTGTGCCGCAGAGGGTTTCGGTTGCTCCTGTTCCAGCCTGCGCCATTCGGGGATATGGGCGGATGCCTTGCAGGAACGGAGCTTGGATGCCTCCGGATGTTTGGAATAGTCCATTTTGTCTACCTTGAGAACTTTTTGCCCCCGGATGATGACCAGTGCCTGCTTGATAGGCAGCCGCAGAACTTCGTCCGGGGTGAGGACAGGACGCTTGCCGACACCAGAGGTTTCCCGGTATTCCGGCGTGTAGTTGGAGATACGCCAGGTACCCAGCTGCTTGGATTTGCTGGATACCGACACAGAAGCCAGTCCCGTGCGGGAAGAAATAAACTCCGCCGTCAATTCATCTGTGCAGCCCAGGAACAACTGCGCGTCGCAGTTGCCCAGAATTTCCTGCCATTGGTTATAGGGATAGCGGTTTTGAAGGCCGGCTAAATTCTGAAACACACAAGACATGGATAGGTTTCGGGAGCGGATGACCGAAATCTTTCTTGACAGGTCGGGAATGACGCCGCAGGCACACAGTTCTTCGCCGAGTACATGAACAGGGACCGGAAGCACCCCGCCGGGACAATGCTCATCCGCATAACGAACCAGACGGATAAACACGAAGGAAAGGAACAGGGAGGAGAGAAAATCAAAGGTGCTGTCCTGGTCGCTGGTAACGAGGAAGTAGGCACAGGGCTGCTGCCCCGGAAGCTCCAGATCGATCTCATTCTTAGCGGTAATTTTTTTGATCAGCTCAGACTGGAATACCTGCAGGCGGCTGCCCAGACCGATAATCACGCCGCTTCGCACTGTGTCGCTGGCCTGCTTGAACAGGCTGTAGGGTGCTTTGGCAGGGTGCGTGGAAGGAAGTGCCTCGAACAATGTGTCAAGTTGGGATTCCCCATTGAGAGTCAGCAGCCGGTAGACTTCGCCAATGTTGCGGTTTTCTTCCGCATAGCCTTGATCCACATACAGTACCAAGGCCTTGAGCAGATTCATCTCGCAGGCATCCCAGAAATGGTCGCTCTTGCCGTTGTTCGTGGTGTTCTTGATGATGACATCTACAAAAAGCTGGGCCATTAGTTCCTGCCCCTCAACTTCGGCAAGGCAACACCAGGAATCTGAGTTTTCAGGGGAAACGAGGTTGAATACCTTGACACAATAGCCCCGGCTGCGGAGAAATTCGCTTGACTTCTCGTACAATTCCGATTTGGGATCGCAGATGATCAACGATTCTCCAGCGCCATTTTCGCCTCGGACAGTGGCCTGAAGGATACGGTTCATACAAAACGAACGGGTTTTCATGGAACCACTGGCGCCGTAGACTGCCAGATTACTGTTGATTCTGGTATCTTCCGGTATGCAGACTGCTTTGCCATCCAGCATACCCAGTACAACACCCTTGTGTTTGCGCAGATCGGGCACCAGATCCAGTACGCCGGACATCTCTTTGCGGGACATCCAGCCGGAGGTGCCATAAGTGCCTTTGGCGGAGTAGGAGAAATTGCGGTCTTCATCATACTCGCCGGCATCACCATATCCCATGCGCATGACCATGATGAGCAGCACTGCTAACAAGCCAATGCAGATCAAAATGCCATACACGCCATAAGGCGGTCGGAGCACAGAGGAAAGGCAGAGAAGGAAGTCGGGCGAAGCGGCCAGCGGTGAAGTACCATCGCCGGGAATACCGCCGCCCTGTTTCCAGGTTGCATAGTTACCCAAAAGCTGTGCCAGAAAGCCGCCTGCGTATAGGATTGCAAGAATGGCAAAGGGCGCTGCAATCAGGCTCACGATCAGTTTTTTCTTGTTTATGGGAATAACCTCCCCTCGAATTTTGTGAAATCAATGGTCTGGAAGCGCATCCGGGAACCGCAGTAGCTGCGAAGTACCTCTGCCTGGAAGTCAAAGCAGATCAGTGTGCCCGGGCGCTCGGATAGTTCGAGAGAGGTGTTAAAGCGTGCGATACGGGGCAGATCGCAGAAATAGCCAAATAGGACTGGTGAGCCATCCGGTGAAATGCCGTCATGCTCAATAGCCAGTCCGGGCTGCCTCGCAGTAAGACCTTGGAGCAGAATGCGATCCAGCTCCGCAGTTTTCCCAGGGTCGCACAGCAGTGCAAGTATCACCTCCCCCTGATGGTCGTTGGTAAGATAAAGAAAATGCTCATAGCTGCCATCCAGCATGAAGAAATCATGTTTGCGTCCTCCGGTGCTGGTCAAAATCTGGTAAGCCAGATCCATGCTGTTGCCCAGAATCAGTCCATGAACATCCTCATGGCGAAACTGTGGGGACAGGCGCTGTTGGCAGATTACGCTCCAAATCAATGCCTTGACCCGCATTTCCGATTTGTAGCGCCACTTCATCAGAGCGCCCCCGCTATTGTAGGTCACAAAGATGCCGGTGGGGGCCAGCAGCACCCCTGCGAAGCGGGAGCTTCGAATCTGGGTGGCATCAGCCCCCAATTCCTTGACTTCGCGTGAACTGTAAAACACAGGATATGTTACAGCTTCGCCGCCAAAACCGGTCTGGGCAAAGACCTTCGGCTTTTCATCCGGGTAGAGCAGTACCCCGGCATTGCCTATAGTGATATAGGTTTCCGCGAGGCGGTGGAGCCGAAACCTCCGGTTTGCTTCGCTTTTGAGCCGGTTGGTTTCTGCGTCTCCTGTAAGGCAGAATGTAAAACGCTCGGGCCATCCGTCCAGCAGAGCTGACTTGGCTTTGATCCCCAGCCGATAGCCCCGGAGCCGGTCCCGGTAGTAGGTGCGCAGCAGTCCGGCCTTTTTGAGCGCAGTCACGACCGCCTCCAAGTAGTAAGGACTGGCGGGAAGGCGGTTGAGCTGGCTGGTGGGGAACTCTCCCGAAATAGCGGTCAGCGATAAAAGCCGGAACGGAAGCGTATCCGGCTGTGGAAAATAGTTGGTGCTTTTCCCAAGTAGTCACCTCCCTTGAAAGCACAGGATTTTTACCGTAATGACTGAGGACTTCGGTAAAAATGGGCCTCCCCATGAGGGGAAAAAGCCCGGAAAATCGGGCGTTTCAGCCGCTTCGCTGGATGTCGGGCCGGAGAAGGCCTCAAATGGTCAAAAATCCGAGATGGATTTTAGACTCGTTTTATGCTCTGTCAGCCATTGCGGAAAACGCTGCTTCTCCATGATGTAGATTTTTGTGCAATCCTGGTCGCCCAGTTCAGCCGTGTTATAGGCGTCGCACAACAGGCCGGTATCATCAGCCATCACAAAGGAAGAGAGAAGATCCAGTAATTGCTTTTCCGACAAATTATCGTAATCGCGTATCCTCCTGTCGGGAAGTGCCCGGTCATAGACCTGGGCGAAGCAGACAACGCAATCGCGGTAATACGGAAGTGGGTGTTCTCTGGCGTATTGATCAAGGACAAAATAGAGCGGGTCCAACAGGAACTCATCGCTTTGCCGCTGTTTGCGCTTTGGCAGCAAACAGGGCAGCGTCACCTCCAGCACTCTGTTCTCGCAGTTGACAGTGATGCCGTGCATTACACCGGCGGATTTGAGATAGTCACCTTTGCGGATGGTTGTACTGGAATAAATCAGATGCCGCAGCCGGCAGGCAATGACCTCACCCCGCAGTGCGGCCTCTGTGGACAGCATTTCATAGTTATCTGAATGCCGCTGGATATTCGTGTTGTCCATAGCGTAGAGCGTGTTGGACAGGCGGGTGAT
>OLZT01000687.1_pt1 | contig 10924 bp, 9 predicted proteins | sample 1644501 | NCBI WGS metagenome assembly OLZT01 (sample SAMEA103958140, study PRJEB25191) | human gut metagenome | biome: human-associated habitat [ENVO:00009003]; feature: intestine environment [ENVO:2100002]; material: feces | place: Germany | collected 2013/2015 | reverse complement strand
TGCTGATCTTTGGGCGCCCGCGCGAGTTCTGGTGGTTCGTTTCATAGTATGTTCTCCTCTGCAAAGAGGCAGATTGCCTGTCAGTTCTCCGCCGCGCCAGTTTGCCGCCGCCTCCAAGACCGCAATGTCCGGCGCGGCGGGGCTTTGCAGCAGCGCGTCCCTCTGTGGGGCGAGGGCGGATATTTTTTCTCTCAGCACCTCAAACTCGCCTGAGTAGGCAAGCTCGTACAGCTCGTCGATGCGCTCCGAAAGCCCTGGCAGTGCAGCATCGCCGCCGTACCACGGCAGTCCGAGCCGCTGATACAGCAGTCTCAGAACCTCCTCCGACGCCTCAACCCGCCCCTGCTCGATCTTCGACAGGTACGACGCCGCGCATATCCCGCGGCACAGCCCGTCCTGACTCCAGTCGCGCCGCATTCTCTCCCGCCGTATGATAAATCCGGTCACCTTTTTGTCCATCCCCGCACCCTCTTTCGTGTATAATATAGCATCCCGCGCCGCTTTGCGCAAGGATGCGGAATTTTCCCTCAAATCCGCAAAAAATCCTTGACAAAACAGCTGGTTTCAGGTATTATAGTGGAGCGCCAAGGGCACCCGCCCAAAGGCAGAACAAAAGATGTGGAAAGATGGCTGAGTTGGTCTAAGGCGCACGACTGGAAATCGTGTAACGTGTCAAAAGCGTTCTGGGGTTCGAATCCCCATCTTTCCGCCAAAATGCCCGGAACCGATGGTTCCGGGTTTTTGTTTTATCGGTCAGCGGGCCTGCCCTCTTCGTCCGCTTCGCAGACAGCTCTCCCAAAGGGAGAGCCCTTGGCAGACCGGGCAATTCCCCGCTTTTTACAAAGGCAGCCGGACTCCGCGTTCGCGGGCAGCGGCTGCAAACAATGAGGCAGTTGAATATGCGTGTTGTGATCGCCATGCCGCGGATGAGCACCGACCCGGAGCCGACCGTGGCACAATCCAAATACATTGAAAGTCTGGCCCGCGCCGGAGCCGGGATGCGCTGGGTCGAGCTGGGCGACCCCGAACAGGCGGTGCAGGACGCCCTGACCTGCGACGGCCTGCTGCTGCCCGGCGGCGGCGACATGGACCCGAAGTTCTACGGGCAGGAGCGCATCCCCGCCTGCGGCGAGCCGAATCTTCTCCGCGATGCAGCCGAGCCGCTGCTGCTGCGCGCCTTTCTGGCCGCAGACAAACCGGTGCTGGGCATCTGCCGGGGCATCCAGGTCATGAATGCCGTGCTGGGCGGCGACCTGTATCAGGACATCAAGCCCTTCGAACATCTGCCGCACAACGACCACTGGGCCAAAGTCCACACCGTCACCGTCCGCCGGGGCACCCTGCTTTCCCGCATTTTGGAGCAGGACACCGTGCTCGTCAACAGCCAGCACCATCAGGCCGTGGACCAGGTCGCCCCCGGCTTCACCCTCGCCGCGTTGAGCGAGGACGGCATCGTGGAGGCCATCGAGAAGCCGGACGCAAGGTTCTGCCTCGGCGTCCAGTGGCACCCGGAGTGGCTCAGCGATGCAGACCCCGCCATGCAGGGCCTGTTCGATGCGTTCGTGAACGCCTGCTCGAAATAAAGGAGGTTTTTCCATGACTGCTCCCAAAAGTAACAAGCGGGGCCGTGCTGCCCTTGTGGTGGTCCTCTGCCTGCTGGCGCTCTGCCTGGTGGCGGGCGGCACGGTGTACGGTCTGCTGTCCCGCAAAGTCAAGGCCATTCAGGCCGGGGCGGACTTCGATTTCCTCTACACCGTTACCTCCACAGCCTCCCGGACGCCTGCGCTGTACGGGGTGCTGGAACAGGTCGGGGCCACGCAGGGCACTGTCTCCGGCCAGTATGCGCCCGGCAGATTTCAGTTCACGCTGACCTCCCAGAAGAACAATTCCGCCTTCACGCGGGTGTACATCGACGCGAACGAAACGCTGTACGACGCCGGGCAGCTCTACACCTACCTGCGCGGAGAGATCGTGGCTGCGGCTCCGCTGGCCGGGCTGGTGCTGCCCAACTGGTCCATGGGCAGCTACATCTCCCAGACCCAGCTGGCTTCCCTGCTGGGCGTGGAGCTTTCCGCCGTGGAGATGCAGGACATGACGAACCTGACACTGGGGCTTGGAGCCCTGCAAAAGGTCACACCCGCCGGGGCGCTGGACGGCTACACCTACTACCAGCTGCCCGCCGGGGAGACCGACCTCACCTGCATCGTCGGCCTGCCGCTGAAGGAATTGTTCTCCGGCACGACGCCGCTCCACATCCTGCTGACCATCCCCGAACACGAAGTGCGCATCTCGCTCAGCGGCACCGTCACCGCCGCTGAGACTGCCGTGGTGGCCCCCACCTCCCGGATGAGCGACGCCGATGTGGACAACTTCGTCCAGCTCCGTCAGGCACTGGAAAAATTTGCAGAAGTGCTTCAGAAAGCCGCCTCTTAAAAAGCAAGAGCTGCTGCACCCGCTGTGCAGCAGCTCTTGCTTTCTCTTTTTATCGGTCCAGGATGCGGCCGTCGATGGAGAAGGTCACCACCTGCCAGGGAATGAACTTGCCGCTGTTCTTCAGGGCCGTCACGGCAGCGTGTTCGAGACCGCCGCAGCAGGGCACCTCCATGCGCAGCACCGTCACGCTCCGGATCTCGTTCTGGGAGAGGATGGCCGTCAGCTTCTCGCTGTACTCCACGGCGTCCAGCTTGGGGCATCCGATGAGGGTGATCCTGCCCTGCATGAACTCCTGATGGATGTTCGCATAGGCGTAGGCCGTGCAGTCTGCCGCAATGAGCAGCTTTGCCCCGTTGAAGTAGGGCGCGTTCACGGGCACGAGCTTGATCTGGCAGGGCCACTGGCCCAGCTGGGAGGGCATCGCGGCGCCTGCCGCAGAGGCCGGGGCCGGTTTGCGGTCGAACTGGTGCATCTGGTGGCCGGGGCAGCCGGAGTGTGCCGGGGCAGCAGCGGCAGCAGCTTTTTTCTGCTTGTTCTCCAGCACGGCCTGCTCGTCATACGCCGCAGCCTCGCGCTCTTCAAAGGTGATGGCACCGGTGGGGCAGCCGGGCAGGCAGTCGCCAAAGCCGTCGCAGTAATCGTCCCGCATGAGTTTGGCCTTGCCGTTGACCAGGCCGATGGCCCCTTCGTGGCAGGCCGTGACACACGCACCGCAGCCATTGCACTTTTCCTCGTCTATGTGAATGATTTTTCGAATCATAGGGGAATCCTCCTTGCTTTTTCTGTGCACAGTATACTATAATGACAGCAAAGATTCGGTTGTTGTAACCACAAAGAGGGATTTTTATGGACTATCACTCGATTTTTCTGTTTCAGGGCCTGACCGAGGCCGACATCGACCAGATGGAACGCAGCCGCTGCCTGCGGCGGAAAACCTTTGCCCGCCGCCAGACCATCTTCCACACCGGCGACACCGTGCATGAGATCGGCATCGTGCTGCGGGGTACCGTCCACATCGAGAGCATCGACCTCTGGGGCAGCAAGAGCATCCTCAGCGAGGTGGGCGAGGGGCAGGCCTTTGCCGAGACCTATGCGTTCTGCGGGGAGCCGCTGATGGTGGATGTCCTCGCGGCGGCAGACTGCGAGGTGCTGTTTCTGGACACGGCTGCCCTTTCCCGCCCCCACGCCGAACACAGCTGGCAGGACCGCCTGCTGCGGAATCTGCTCCGTGTCTCCATGAAAAAGAACCTTGCCCTCTCCCGCCGCATCCTCTGCACCGCCCCCAAGACCGTGCGGGGGCGGCTGCTGACCTATCTGTCCGGTCAGGCCGTTCAGGCGGGCGGCATGGAGTTCGACCTCCCCTTCAACCGCCAGCAGCTGGCCGACTACCTCAACCTTGACCGCAGCGCCCTCTCCAAGGAGCTGTGCCGGATGCGGGACGAAGGGCTGCTCACTTTCCGCAAGAACCACTTCGTGCTCCGGCAGCTGCCGGAGCTGCTGTGAGTGCCAAACGTACAGAAAAACGCGCAGAGCCGCTTCCCCGCTTCGGGAAACACGCTCTGCGCGTTTGTTTGATGTTCGGTCTTACTGGCCCATGTCCGCGTGTTCCTGAAGCCACTTGCCGCCTTCGCCCTTGCCGGTCACCTGGCTGTAGGTCACGTTGGTCAGTTCCTTGATCATCGCATCTTTTTCTTCTTTGTACTCTTTTTCCGCAGCATCTGCAATGCTCTGGTCGTAACCATTTTCCCGCAGGTAGTGGCGCAGCTCCGTAACGATCTCCTTGAACTCCTTGTCGCATTCACTCTGCAGTTTGGTCAATTCCATCGTCTTCCCCAGCACGATGGAGACCTTCAACGCCAGATTCCGTTCTTCTACGGGGTGCTCCATATATTCACTGTACGCACTGCTTGCGGTCTGATACAGTTTTTTGCTGCTGCGTTTTTGCAGGTTCCGGAGCCGCCGCACATACGCATTGACCTTTGCGTCCGTAGTCTCCGTTGTATGCGAGCTGCCGGACAAGGCCGACGTCGAAGACGAAGACGAAGAGGACGCCGCATGAGACGAAGCGGCCGAATGCGAGGACGATGCCGCGTGGGACGACGCCGCCGAATGTGCAGCGGGCTTCGAAGAAGCGGCGTGGCTCGAAGCTGCCGAGGAAGCGGCTGCTTCGGACGAGGACGCACTTGCGTCCCCGCTCTCTGCGCTGCTGTCCGCTTCCTCCGAGGAGGCGTCCGGCTCCTCTTCCGGCTGCGGCTCCGGCTCACTGGTGGAGTCTGCGGCACTGGCCGCACTGGAGGACACCGGCACTTCCGCCTGCTCTTCCGAGCTGCTGGCCGCAGCGCTGGCTGTAACCTCGTCGGTGGGGTCTGCGTTTGCGATGTGCAGTGCGAGCGGCACCGCTACAACGAGAAGCAGCGCAACGGCTGCGATCAACTGTTTTGTGTGTTTCTGCATCTTCTATCAGACGCTCCCTTCCCCTGAAATTTCCCGCAGGAAGCTGCAAAGTGTCTCAAGCATACCATTTTGCACCCCGGAACACAACCCCTAAATCGTGAAATTTCTGTTTGATTTTCGTTTCGGGCCGGTCCGCGAGGGTTCCAGGACGCAGCGTTCAAAGGCTCTGCCGCCAAAGTGCAACCAAAAAGAACCGCCGTCTGCTCAAACGAATCCAAAAGCAGACGGCGGTTTTCAAACGAGAAGAGGGAAGGACTGTTTTTCAGGGGGTCAGCGGGCCAGCAGGATGGCTGCGGTCACTTCTTTTGCGTCCGTGCTCAGGTCAAAATCGCCGCCGTCCTGCAGGGCGAAGCGGATCTCATACACCTTCTGCGCGCGGAGACGGCCGGAGGCATTTTCCAGCGACCAGCTGCCCGTAAAGGCGTGATACTGCCCATCGGTGCCCTTGGCGTAGAGCTTGTAGTCAGAGGCCTTTCCGGTCAGGCCGTTGACCCGGATGGCGGCAATGGTCTGGGGGTGGAGGTTATCAAAGGTGACGGTGTGCAGCCAGGTCGCCGGGGTGCCCTGCCCGCCTGCTGCGGCAAATTCTGCCGCCGAAACGACGGTGCGGCGGGTCTTATCCAGGTCCACCTTGCGGTAGGGCATCTCCGGCAGGTAGACGAAGCGGTCCTGCAGACGGAGCAGCTCCTTGTAGCCGGTGGGGCAGTACAGCTTGTTGCCGTCCCGCCCGGCATACATGCCGATGGCCATGTTGTTGTAGCCGTACAGCGACGCGACGTCCACGGTGAGGGCGGTCCTGCCCGTCTCAAAATCCAGCACGATGTACTGCCACATACCGCTGTCCACATCCTGCACGAAGCCGTAAATATATCCAGTGGCCGTGGAGAGCTTCATCATGGAGGTGTCGCTGAGGTCGTCGCGGCACCAGACGCTCTTCATGGTCCAGCCGTCGTCGGTCCGGATGGTATCCACCCGCTCGATGCCGGGCATGATCATGCTGTTGCCCTTCATCAGCCAGTTGCGGTCGTAGATGTTCTCGTAGCTCTGGATGGAGGAATCGTTGTCGGGTTTGGCGAGGTTCGGGCTGCCGGCGCCGAACCAATTGCAGACGATGGTGCTGATGGTGCCGGTCGTAGACGATGGCGGAGTTTTCCACCGAGACCGGCATATTGACGGGCAGCTCGTCGATGACGGGCAGACTGGCCACGATGGCACCGGTGTGGATATCCAGCGCCAGCAGGCTCACGGTGTCCAGATTGTCGGTGAAGAAGACCAGGTCCCGGCTGAGGGAGGGCGAGCAGCCGCTGCCCCAGGCCAGGCCGCCGCCGGTGGTGGCGTCGCCCTCATGGCTGTCCTTGGCACCCACGCTGTTGTAGCCGGTGTGCCAGACGACCTCCACACCGTTGTTGGCCCGCAGCAGGTAGCAGGCCAGGTTCGTCAGGATGACCGCGCCTTCCTTGCAGGCGGCGATGCCGTTTTCGGCACCTTCCCCGGCGATGGGCGCATAGACGTGGACTTCGTGGTCGAGGTCGGCCGTGCCTCCCGCCAGGATGGCCTCGATGGCGGCATGGGAGACATAGCCCATCGCGCCCTGCTGGCCCCGGCTGGGGTAGATGCGGAAGCCGCCCGTCACGAACCAGAGGTTGCCCTCGTAGTCAAAGACGACGGAAAGGAGCTTCTGGTCCAGCGTTCTGCCCAGCACCTTTTCGGCTGCGGCCTTGATGTCGATGTCCAGCACCTTTTCGAACACCGGCAGCGGGGTGCCGTTCTCGTCGGCGGCGCGGAGCATCAGGACGTGATTGTGGCTGGTGGGGCAGACGATGAGGTTCCGCCCGTCCACGAAGGAATAGGAGCTCTGGATGACATACCCGCCGCCGTCGTGCTTAGTGGGCGAAAAGAAGCCCCGCGTGGTCACCTCTTCCGCATCCAGATCCCGGATGGCGAGGCCGCCCAGGAACGGGCTGATGGGGTTGTCGAAATTGTCAAAGAAGATGGCCGGAGAGGCATTGGGGTTGACCTTTTCCATCGCCACATTGACTTCCGGGCAGATGCCGATGGGCAGCACGGCATCTGTGGAGTCGGTGTTGTAGCAGTCGTGGTGGATGTTGGACTCGCTGAAGCCCATAAAGGGGTTGGCATCCACGACCTTGGCGGTCAGAGGCTTGGGCGGAAGGGCGGTCTCCGCCTTGCTGCCCAGCAGCCCGGTCAACAGGCTGTTGGTCTCCTCCGCATGGGCGGCTGGTGCAAGGCCGCAGGCCAGCAGGGTGAATGCGGATGCGCTGAGAAAGCTGCGTCGTGTCATTTTCATCGTGTTGATCCTCCAATTTTCCATTGATGCGTTGTCGATTCGTTATAAATTCAGGAGCACATTGGCTCGGAAGACGTTGTTCTTCGTTTCTACGGTCAGATCGCCGTTGTACTTGCGGACGGCGGTCTCGATGGAGACCAGCCCGATGCCGATCCCCTCGTGCTTGGTGGAGTGCAGGATGCCGCTCTGCTTTTTCAGCACACCGTCGTAGCGGTTCTCCACCACGATGCCCAGCATGGCAGGGCTGAGCATCCGGACCATCACCCGGATCTGCCGCTGGTCCGGCGTCAGCTTCCGGCTGGCATCGAGCGCATTTTCCAGCAGGTTGCCCAGGATCATGCACAGGTCGGCTTCCGGCATGGGCAGCAGAACGGGCAGCTCCAGCTTCCATTCGATGGGCACCCCCTTCTGCCGGGCCTCGTGGTCGTAGTGGCCCGCCAGCGCATCCACTGCGGGGTTGGCGCACAGGGTGGGGCGCGCCTCGCTGAGCTCGCTCTCGTACTGGCTGAGGTAGTGTTTCAGCTCGTCCAGCTGCCCGGCCTCGGTCAGGCCGGAGATGACGTGCAGGTGCTGGCGGAAATCATGCCGCAGGCGGCGGGTCTGCTCCATGTATTCCCGCAGCTCCATATAACGGCGGGATTCCACGCCCAGCAGCTGGTTTTCCCGGTCCAGCTGGGTGTTCCGGGTGTACTCCTGCGCCACCCGGTACATCTCGTACAGCAGCAGAAAGATGCCCAGCAGCGAGATGGACACCGCCAGCACCGCAATGATCATGATCCGGTTGAGCAGGACGACCGATGGGTCCAGCGGGACGCAGAAGATGAGGAAGGCCGCATAGATGGCCGGCAGCGGCCACGCCGACTGCCAGAACGCTTCGCCGTGATATTCCTGCAAGAGCCATGCGCTCCACCGGACGGCTGTGAAATGGAAGAGGACGCTCAGCACCGCCGAGAGCCCCAGCGCCAGCAGCGCTGTGGAGACCAGATTGGCCTCCTGCTGGTTGCCGGTCTCGGCGCGGGCGTTCAGCACCACGGCCATCAGCGAACAGACCGCCAGCATGACAGCGGAGATCGAGAACAGGAAGGCCGTCTGGCCGACGGTCACTCCCTCCGTCCGCCATCGCAGCAGCCGGAACGAGACGATGAGGATGGGGAGCAGGAAAACATTGCTGGGCAGTTCAAAGATCGTGCACAGCGCTGCACACCCAAGGCATAGCGCCGTGAGGGCACCGCCCGCGATCCAGCAGGTCGTTTTGGGGGCCTTCAGGTGGTCCCGCAGCGGGGCCAGGCAGAGATAGGCCCCCGGATACAACAATGCAAATTCGAGAAAGTAGCGTCCGAACAACACAGCATCCACGGCGTTTTTCTCCTCTCAGAACTCCCGCTGCATGTGGCGGAATTGATATTGTGTGAATTGCGCAAACAGGCTGTTTTTATCCTTCAGGCGGACGGGCAGCCGGGCACCGTCCAGCATCTCGATGCAGTCGCCCTCGAACCGCAGCACCTTATCCATGTTCAGCAGCAGGCCCCGGTTGCAGACAAGAAAGTTCTCCTGCGTCTTCAGCTGCTGCTCCACCTGTGCAAAGGTGGCAGCGGCCCGGCACTCGCCGTCGTCGGTCACGATCCGGACGAAGTGGTTCTGGGATTCCGCATACAGGATCTTATTCAGCGGCAGCTGCACGGTCTGGCGTGCGATACGCACCTCCAGCTCCGGCTCCTGGCGGCAGAGCACCCGCCGCAGTTCGGCGGTCAGCTGCCGGATCTTTTCCTCTTTATACGGCTTGAGCAGATAATCGAACGGATGCACCGGAAAGGCTTCCCACACGTATTCCGGCGACGAGGTCACAAAGACGATGAGGAGATGCGGGTCCTTTTCCCGCAGCTGCCGGGCCGTCGCGATGCCGTTCGTGCCCTCCATGCAGATATCCAGGAACACCACGGCATACGGCCCGGCGGCGGCTCTGTGCAAAAATGCGTCGCCGCTCTCGTACAGGTCGCAGACGACAGGATCTCCCCACGCCTGCCGCAGCAGCCGCTCCAGCTGCTGGGCTTCAAACTTCTGGTCTTCAACGATCGCGATCCGCAGCTCCATCGCTACGCTCCCCCCTTGCAACTTGATTGTACCACATTTTTCCGCCCCCTGCACCTGCCTTTCACGCGCGAAACACCCCCTTTCACGCAGAATTGCCCCATCTGCGCCGCCAAAGCGCGTCGAAAAGCACCGAATCCGTCTGGTCTGCCCGGTTCCCGCCGCCTTCTCCATAATCTGTATTTTTTCATTCCTTTTTTCACATTTTTTCAAAAAAGGATTGACAGCGCGAAACCGGCATGATAAGATAACATTCGATTTTGAGAGACAAAGCATGTCGGAGTCTTTTCAAAGCAATTTACCTGGGACCGCCCATCGGGGCTAAGGCCATACGGACAGCCGGGTCCACTGCCGACCGGCGGCATCGCCGCCATTATTGATCGAGTTAAGAGCTCGAATTTTATAAGTTGGTTCCTTTACAGCCATGAAATTGCGCACCCGCTGCGCAGACTTGTGAAACGGTCAATAAGAGTAGTAAAAGTGTAATTGCTATATAGACTCTCCTCATCCCGTCTTTTGGATCCTGCACACCGTCCGGCTCCGGCTCGCCGCCGGGGGCTTTGTGCGCACATTCAAACGCTTTTTGCAAAGCGCAGGTCTGCACCTTTGGGTGTTGGTCCTGCGCTTTTTTGTTTGTCAGGGGATCAGGGACGGAGGAAAAGAACATGAGTGAGAACCGTACACGGTTCCGGCTGGACCAGCGCCGGGCACCCATCTACGAAGCGCTGGAACAGTTCCGGCAGATGCGGGTGGTGCCCTTTGACGTGCCGGGCCACAAGCGCGGCCGGGGCAACCCGGAGCTGACCGCCTTTCTGGGCCAGCAATGCGTGGGCGTGGATGTGAACAGCATGAAACCGCTGGACAACCTCTGCCACCCGGTATCGGTCATCCGGGAGGCCGAAGAACTGGCCGCCGACGCCTTTGGCGCGGCCCACGCCTTTTTGATGGTGGGCGGCACCACCAGCTCGGTGCAGAGCATGGTGCTGACCGTCTGCAAGCGGGGCGATGAGATCATCCTGCCCCGCAACGTGCACCGCAGCGTGCTGAACGCGCTGGTGCTCTGCGGCGCTGTGCCCGTTTATGTGAACCCGGAGGTGGACAAGCGCCTGGGCATCTCGCTGGGCATGAAGCGGGAGCAGGTGGAAAAGGCCATCCGGGAGCACCCCAACGCCGTGGCCGTTCTGGTGAACAACCCCACTTACTACGGCATCTGCAGCGACCTGCGCGCCATCGTCAAGATGGCCCATGACGCCGGGATGCTCTGCCTGGCGGACGAAGCCCACGGCACCCACTTCTACTTTGGCGGCGGGCTGCCGGTCTCGGCCATGGCCGCAGGGGCCGACATGGCCTCCGTTTCAATGCACAAAAGCGGCGGCAGCCTGACCCAGTCGAGCCTGCTGCTCATCGGGCCGAACGTCCACCCCGGCTATGTGCGGCAGATCATCAACCTGACCCAGACCACCTCCGGCAGCTATCTGCTGATGTCCAGCCTGGACATCTCCCGCCGCAATCTGGCCCAGCGGGGGCGGCAGGTCTTCCACCAGGTGGCCGACATCGCCGAGTATGCCCGCGAGGAGATCAACGCGGTGGGCGGCTACTACGCCTTCGGCAAGGAGCTGTGCAACGGCAACTCGGTCTTCG
>OLZT01000686.1_pt1 | contig 10929 bp, 11 predicted proteins | sample 1644501 | NCBI WGS metagenome assembly OLZT01 (sample SAMEA103958140, study PRJEB25191) | human gut metagenome | biome: human-associated habitat [ENVO:00009003]; feature: intestine environment [ENVO:2100002]; material: feces | place: Germany | collected 2013/2015 | reverse complement strand
GCTCATAGAATGTGGTTAACTTACCTTCGCTTTCGACAGGAAGAGTTTTCCCTTCATCGAAGACCTTCAGCCAACGAACGGGACGGCAGTGCCCATAATCCCTATCTTCATCAAAGAAGTAACCGCCGGTAATAATACCGATTGCCAATACTTTCTGTCCTGCCATAGCAACGGCGTATGTGGTATCCGCCACGGCAGAGTAAAAACTGTTAATTTCGCCATACTTGCGAGACGCAAGGCGATTATCATAATTCCACTGCCCTTTCAAAGCATCTGTGATAATAGCTTTGCTGTCGGCGTCTTCTTGGTATGCGGCAGTAAGATCACCCAATTCGTTCCAACCGATGGCAATATAATTATTCTGATGCCACTGGTCGAAATACACTCCATTGTCACCAGTTCCCACTCTGTAAAAAGTTTTAGGAGAACCAATGTTATCAAAGATGACTTTTGAGAATACGATGCTCGAAATACCACACTCGTTGATAAAAGCACCAATTTGTCCCATACGGATGAATTGCACATCAGAGGGAACAATATTCAGATTACAAAGGATGTGCTTTTGCCATGCCTCATTATAAAAATTCGGAAGAATGTGCGGGAACATCATGTGGTAATACTTCAAAAACCACATTTTGGTGATGTACTGCGGGATTACAGCATTCAGTTCGTTCAACAGGTGCGTATAATCGTTGACTGTTGTTAACGCCTCGTGATTTGCAATGATATCCGCACCCGCAACAAGTGCATCTCGAATCTGCTTGCCAATCGCAAGAGCCTCTTCCTGGGTGGTGGAACGCTGACCGCCCTCTCCAAAGGAGGTCTTCCAGGTCTCTTCATTTCTGCTATAGAACAGATTGTATTTGTACGCTGTACCTCCGGCAATGCTACCGAACTGGGTGTATTGCCCGTCGAACTCTAATGCATTGCACAAACTGCGATCATTTACTCCAAGGAAGATATAGCCCAACAAGTCATCGTCAGAAAGGTCACGCAATTTATCTGGTGAATACAGGCTCTGGAATTGCTGATATAAAGCAGTAGCCTCTGTGTCTACCTGGGCATAATTAGCGGCGGTGAGCCTAAACCACGCAGGAGAAAGATATTCTACCTCATCGTTTGGAGTACGCTCATCCAAAAATCGGCGGTAGAGGTCAAGGCAGGCAGAAAGTGCGCCGTTTCCACGAGCGCGGTTAAATTCCTCAAATCGGTCACTTTCTCTAACTGTTGCAATGGTCAAATCGAATGATTCAACATCGTTAATATTGAACACGGTATCATACGGTTCTAATTCATCAGCGAATTCATTAGGCACTGCTCGAACAGCGCTAATATACTGATTACGGGTATTTTCGGAATACCTTTCACCGTTTGCTCGTACAAGAGCGGCCAACCACGCCTTAAATGCATCCTCGTTATTACATTTTCTGCCAGAGCAACAGGACCATTGGCGGTCATGTAGGGGCGGTTATCGCATTTTTCAATGTAATCGCGGATACCATCTCTGTGAATTACCGCAATATAAAAGTTGTTACGAGTCAGAATGCGGTCAAACGGTTGTGAGGGAATGTAGTTGTTCGGAATTACAACTTGAGTGCCTCCGTTTCCGCGAACACCGTTTACTGTACCAGAAACCTCTGCAATTCGTGCCTCATCAGATTCCAAGCTAAAGATGTAATCTTTGTACTTCTCGACCTGGTCATGCACTGCAAAGCAAAAATATTTCATGTGATTAGTTAATGCGTAATTCCACGCCACACCACGCTCTCTTGCGCCACTGTCACGAGTATCGAAGAAATTTTTGGTGTCATCCGCCTTATGGCTGATGGGATAAATGAAAATCACACATTTGTTGTCTTCATCAATAGTATAGACGAAGCCTCGATTATTTGTGTCGGCTATAAACTCTACTTGTGTAGGTTCGATTTCTAAATAGCCAAACAGTGTATTTGCTGCATCTCTTGCTAAATACGGCATATCATCTACCTACCTTTCTTAAAATAAATATTCATGTAAAACATCGTTCACAGCATTAGCAAGGCACTTAGCCATGAGCGGTGGGACAGCGTTACCGATCATCTTATAGAGTTCCACATTGCTTCCATCAAAAATATAGTCATCAGCAAATGTTTGCAACCGTGCGGCCTCTCGGACGGTGATCGTCCGCAACTGCTCAGAGTCGGGATGAATATGACGAAGTCCATCCTTATACAAATGTGCAGGAATTAAGTTGCTCGGCTCGTCCCAACGAAGGACATGATACTTATGAACATTAGAGGTCTTGCCAGTCACTTTAGTGTACAGCGCCTTCAATGCTTCGGCAGTCACATATTCGTATCGGCCAGACTCAATATCCGTAGTCAGCAATCTGAAAGTGTCCATATCTCTGTTGCTCTGCCATCGTGCAATGTGATTTGCAACAAACGGTTCAGGCAAAGAATGGGCAATCCTGCGACCTTCGTATTTCTGATCTTCTCCCAGAGGATATAGCTTAGGCAAATCAGCGATGGCATCACGGACGGTGGATTTCTTTGAAACTTTATATCGAGGTAATGCTTTTTTGTAAAAATCTTCCACCACCTGTTCGCTTTTATCTCCGAAGAATTCCTTGCGAACGCCAAAGATAATAACTCTTTTTCTGTTTTGAGGAACACCGTATTCGGTGAAATCCAAAACTGCATCTCGAAGATCGGGCAGCAAACAGTATCCGGCATCCTCAAAGCTTTTCTGAATGACATCAATTATCGGAAAATCCCCAGGTTTTGCACTCAGCATCCCTGGTACATTCTCAAACACAAAGGCTTTCGGCTTGTACCTATCAACTACTTTTAAGTAACTTTCAAACAGGTAATTCCGATAGTCATCGCGCATTCCGTTTTCATCGCGGACACGCCCAGCAATAGAGTATGCTTGGCAAGGAGGGCCGCCGATTATTACGTCAATGCCACCTTCTGCCGATACCAACCTATCAAGGCCATCCGAAGTCCCATATTCAGGGTCATCCCAACCGTTAAAAAGTTCGTCAGTTCTTTGAATATCAAAGCGAAGAACCCGGCTCCCCGCATCTGCATAGTCCCATTTATCACGAAGGCGAGTTTCCAGATTAGCACACGGTGCTTTTTCCCATTCGACTGCGGCAACGGTATGGTAGTGGCCAGACTGTTCAAAGCCGTCCATCAAGCCACCACAACCTGCAAATAAATCTATCGCTCGTATTTTGTTACTCATCGTCTTTAGTGCCCTCCGAAATAATACTCAATAGCGCCTTTCCAAGGGCATAGCCCAGGAGCGGGGGGACTGCATTTCCAACCTGACGATTCTGCTGAGTTCTTGTTCCAGTAAAGACGAAATCATCCGGGAAGGATTGCAGGCGTGCGTTTTCTCTGATTGTGGGAACTCGATTGTACTGATAATGGAAGTGATTTCTGTGTCCTGTGTCGATAGTTTTTGAGGGGCGATCTCCGTGGTAGCGGGTCCACGCCTCATTAAACTTACGACTTTCTCCCCATCCGGGAGGAAGATCCTTGTAATTGCCGCCTTCGGGAACAAGGGCAATTGTGTCCTTAACCATTTGGGTGTGCTTGGTAGCAACATGGTTATGAAGAACAGTGCAATCACCACGCATAAGACGCTGATACTCCGTCTGAGGCTCACAGGTATATACATCTTCCTCTTCACCGAGTGCAGTCTCACGGGACGGCAAATCGCTCAGTGCATCCCGACAAGTGCGGTATTCTTCAGGAGAAAAATACGGAGTGGGAAACATCGGCGTTCCAATATCACTTCGAACTCCCATAAATACCAAGCGTTTTCTCATTTGAGGAACGCCATAATCTGCCGCACACAGAATTTTGCACTCGATGTTATATCCGAGATTTCTGAAACGCCGTAAAATTTCGTCTTTAATCTGTCCCTCATACAGTGTGGCCATTCCGGGAACATTTTCAATTATAAAGCCTTTAGGCTGATATTGCTTTACCATCTCAATCACAGCGAGATAGAGTTTATTTCGTGCATCGTCAAAGTTGCGGGGACCAGTCAAAGAGAAGCCTTGGCACGGAGGGCCTGCAATAATAACATCAATATTGCGTTCTCCGGCAATTCTCTTTATTTCATCAAAGGTTTCCTGCTTGGACAAATCGGCATTCATAGGGATTGCGCCGTTATGATTAAGTGCAAATGTATTCAGAGCGGCTTGGTCATTATCCACACCAACAATAATATCGAATCCGGCATCCATAAACCCCTTGGATAAGCCACCGCATCCTGCAAACAAATCAATCGCGTTCATATGTAATCCTCCAGTTTTGGTAAGTGTTAATCGATAGCGCTTTTGCCGCTTTTCACCCAAGCATCCAGTTCGGAACGCTTAAATTTCCACAGCTTACCGATTTTATGAGCAGGTATATCGGTTTTCTTTATCCAGTTACGGATGGTGTCCTTGGTAACACCAAGATGGTTTGCAGCCTCTTCGATGCCGATCCAATTTTCTGCATAATTTTCGTTCATATTGTTCACCCCAAGATCGTGTTTATAGTAATGCAATATACATTATATCACGCTTTCGCCGTTTTTTCAAGGGGTTTCGTATGATTTGTTGGTAATATGTCGGATTTGCCCTGTTTTGGTTGCACCGATCTAAGTATAGAATACTGCAAATACAGTCCGATAAAACGGACGCTAACATCTATGCCATAAAAATTTCATAAATATTTTTTCTTTGGGTGGACACAGCGTGTCCGGTAAAACAGAGCCTATTTACATCATATAGCCTTACCACTCCCTCTCCGATGAGCCGATCTGCTCATTTGGAGAGGGATTTTTGTGTTTTTACGCCCAGAACTGGCGGACACGCCGTGTCCGGGTCAAATGGCATCCTTTCTTCTATAATTAAAGCACAGTCAGACGGCAAGCCCGTTGGCTGAACAATTTAATTATTCAAAGCCTGATTTGCAATAAGGGCCGAGGATACAAATATTGTCTTCCCACCACTTTTCGGTGGGGCTGCAATATCGGTACCCTGTTCTTGTTGCGCCCAAATTAGGCTCCAAGGGTCTGTGTATCGAATTGCACAGACCTTTTTGTGTCCTTCCGCCCTCCGCTGACCAGGCGGAAAGGACAACCTATGAAAACCAATGAAAATCAGAAGTCAACCCGTGAGTACAAAGTCTACGTCCACCGTCTCAAGACCTGGGTGGAAGTAACCGAAGAGCAGTATTACGCCTATTACCGCGACATTTGGGCTACCCGCAAACGCGCCCAGGCGCACGGTCAGTGTATGTGTCCTAAATCCAAGACCTGGATGTGCGATGGCGACTGCCTTGCCTGTGAGTTCCGAGCTGCCGGAGATAACCTCCCTCTGGATTACACCGTTGAGGATGGCGAGGGCAACCAGAAAAGTTGGGCAGATGACCTGCCGGACGATACCCCCAACGCACAGTCCATCATGGAGGATCGTGAACTGCTCTGTGCCCTGTATCAGAAGTTGCAGGAACTCGACCCCGAAGGTCGCCGTATCTGCGAACTGATTATGGAAGGAAAATCCGAAAGAGACATTGCTTCGACTCTGGGCATTTCCCGCAACACCTATACTTACCGCAGAGACAAACTGCTCCGCGTTCTCCGTGAACAGCTTGGTATGTACATCTGAAATTCCCGCCCTTCAGTCACTCGGCTGAAGGGCAAAAACTTTTTTTACAGATTTTTCGGCCAAACGCGCATCTCACCTCCAGTGGGTAGTGGAAAGAGCAAAACACACACCGCTCCTTCCAAGGAGGTGAACAGAATGTACAAAGCCCAGAAGAAACACGGCACCGGCACCGACCAGGAACTTATCGAAGTTCTCACGGCCATCAGCGTGGTGTCAAAGCGACTGGCTATGAAGCTGGCGCTGATTCAAAGTCAATCTACGGAAGGAGGAAAACAGAATGAGCAAAATGAGCGATATGGCTGCGACCATCGAAGAACTGCGCACTGCTGCTGCCGCTATTAACGATGCCGCCAACTGGCTTGCAGAGATGTTCAGCGGTGCCGGAGATGCAGAACCGACTGCTCCCGCCGAACCTGCACTGACTTTGGAACAGGTCAGAGCCGTTCTCGCAGATAAGTCCCGCCAGGGTCATACCGCAGAGATCCGCTCCCTTCTCCAGAAGTATGGTGCCGCCAAGCTGTCCCAGATCGACCCTGCCCACTACAAGGCACTGCTTGCCGATGCGGAGGTGCTGACCAATGGCAAATAAACACGCTGTTCTGTCAGCATCCTCTTCCGAACGGTGGCTCAACTGTCCGCCTTCCGCTCGGCTCTGCGAGAACTACGAGGATAAAGGCAGCGACTACGCCGCCGAGGGCACCGATGCCCACACTCTCTGCGAGTTCCGTCTAAAGCAGGCTCTGGGGATGCCCACAGAGGACCCCACCGATAATCTCTCCTGGTACAACGAGGAGATGGAGGAATGTGCCGCCGGATATGCCGCCTATGTGGTAGAACTCCTGGAAACGGCAAAACAGACTTGCACTGACCCTGTGGTCATGATTGAACAGCGGGTGAACTTCTCCCGTTGGGTTCAGGACGGCTTTGGCACTGCTGACTGCATCGTTATCGCTGACGGTGTGATGAACATCTGCGATTACAAACATGGCAAGGGTGTCGAGGTCAGCGCCGTGGCAAATCCCCAAATGATGCTGTATGCCCTGGGAGCCTTGGAAATCTTCGATGACATCTACGACATCGATACCGTCCGCATGACCATCTTCCAACCCCGCAAGTCCAATGTCAGCGTGTACGAAATGGAAAAAGCCGATCTGCTTCAATGGGCAGACACAGAACTCACCCAGAAAGCGAAACTGGCCTATGAGGGTCAAGGCGACTTCCACTGCGGCGAGTGGTGCCGCTTCTGTAAGGCAAAGGCTGAATGCAGAGAACGCGCCGAAGCGAACATGGCTCTTGCTCGGTACGATTTCCAGACTCCCGCACTCCTCGATGATGAGGAAATTGCAGATATCCTCGGCAGGGTTGATGCTCTGACTGCCTGGGCTTCTGATGTGAAGGAATATGCCCTTCAGCAGGCTATCAGCGGCAAGGACTGGAGCGGATGGAAATTGGTCGAAGGCCGTTCCAACCGAAAGTACACCAACGATGCTGTTGTCGCCGCCACCGTGGAGAACGCAGGCTTCGATCCCTATGAGCGCAAAGTCCTCGGCATCACTGCCATGCAGAAGATGCTCGGCAAATCCCGTTTCGAGGAACTTCTCGCTCCCTACATTGAAAAGCCGCAAGGCAAACCCACACTCGTGCCGGAGAGCGATAAACGTCCGGCAATGAATACCGCAAAAAATGATTTTATGGAGGAATTTTAATATGTCTACTAACACAACCAGAGTCAACAACCCTATGAAGGTCATCACCGGTCCCGACACCCGTTGGTCTTATGCCAATGTCTGGGAGCCTAAGAGCATCAACGGCGGCACTCCCAAGTACAGTGTCAGCCTCATCATCCCCAAGTCCGATACCAAGACGGTCGCAAAGATCAAGGCGGCAATCGAAGCTGCCTACCAGGAGGGCCAGTCCAAGTTGAAGGGCAACAGCAAGAGCGTACCTCCTCTGGCTGCTATCAAGACCCCTCTGCGCGACGGCGATATCGAGAGACCCGATGATCCCGCCTATGCCAACGCTTACTTCATCAACGCCAATTCTGCTACTGCACCTGGCATCGTGGATGCTGACCGCAATCCTGTGCTGACCCGCTCCGAGGTCTACTCCGGCGTGTATGGCCGTGCAAGCATCAATCTGTATGCCTTCAACTCCAACGGCAACAAGGGTATCGCCTGCGGTCTGAATAACCTGCAGCTTATCCGTGCCGGTGAACCCCTGGGTGGTAAGGCAAGCGCCGAGTCCGATTTCGCAACCGATGCGGATGATGACTTCCTGGCTTAATGGAGGTGCGACCATGACTGAATTTCAGGAACTGATGCTTTACACCTGCTTCGGAGCCATGACTGGCGTGTTTATCGCTGAAATCATCGTCATCATCGCATCTGCGGTGAGTTGGGTGAAGGACAAGATCCGTAAGCGCAAGGAAGCCAAGAAAACCAAGGAATCCGCCACAAAGGTGGACTAACGCACCAACGGGGCGGCGGGGAGCATTCTCTGCCGCCCTTATTTCCGTTGAAAGGACAATGATATGAAAACTCTCTCAATCGATATCGAGACCTACAGCGATCAGCCCCTTGCGAAAACTGGTGTGTACCGCTATGTAGAGTCACCTTTATTTGAAATTTTGCTGTTTTCCTACAGCGTGGACGGAGGTCCCGTGCAACTGGTCGACCTTGCCTGCGGAGAACAGATCCCCACCGACATTGTTGCCGCTCTGGAGGACGATTCCGTAACCAAGTGGGCATTCAACGCCAACTTTGAACGCATCTGTTTGTCTCGGCATCTGGGCTATCCCACTGGCAACTACCTTGAGCCGGATTCCTGGAAATGTTCAATGGTGTGGGCTGCAACGATGGGGCTGCCGCTTTCACTGGAAGGCGTTGGTTCGGTGCTTGGTCTTGAAAAGCAAAAATTGACCGAGGGCAAAGACCTCATCAAATATTTCTGTCAGCCCTGTGCGCCTACCAAGTCCAACGGACAGCGTACCCGCAACCTTCCTGCTCATGCCCCGGATAAGTGGTTGGCTTTCAAAAAGTACAACATCCGCGATGTAGAGACCGAAATGTCCATCCAGGCTCGGCTTGCAAAGTATCCCGTGCCGGACAGCGTGTGGGACGAATACCACATCGACCAGGAAATCAATGACCGCGGTGTTGCTCTGGATATGGAACTGGTGCGACAGGCTATTCAGATGGATGGGCGCTCCCGCTCCGAACTGACCCAGGCAATGAAAGATTTGACCGCTCTGGAGAACCCCAACTCTGTGCAGCAGATGAAGCAGTGGCTTTCGGACAACGGTATGGAAACCGATACTCTTGGCAAAAAGGCTGTGGCAGAAATGCTGAAGATCGCACCGCCGGAGTTGCAGAAAGTTCTGACTCTCCGTCAGCAACTTGCCAAATCCTCGGTGAAAAAGTACCAGGCAATGGAGATCGCCGCCTGTGCCGACGGCCGTGCCAGAGGTATGTTCCAGTTCTATGGTGCCAACCGCACGGGAAGATGGGCAGGACGCATCATTCAGATGCAGAATCTGCCCCAGAACCACTTGGAGGATTTAGCCGAAGCCCGTGGTCTTGTCCGCTGCGGTGCTTTCGATGCTCTGGAAATGCTCTATGAAGATGTGCCGGATACCTTGTCGCAGCTTATCCGTACTGCGTTCATCCCCCAGGGTGACCGCAAGCTGATCGTGGCGGACTTTTCTGCCATCGAAGCCCGTGTTATTGCGTGGCTTGCGGGAGAGGAATGGCGTCAGAGGGTCTTTGCCGAAGGCAAGGACATCTACTGTGCCTCTGCCAGTCAGATGTTCGGCGTTCCCGTGGAAAAGCACGGCATCAACGGACACCTTCGGCAAAAAGGCAAAATCGCAGAATTGGCTCTCGGTTACGGTGGATCTGTCGGTGCGCTGAAAGCTATGGGTGCTTTGGAGATGGGGCTTTCCGAAGAGGAACTGCTACCTCTGGTGGATGCGTGGCGGCAGGCCAATCCCAATATTACAAAGCTGTGGTGGGATGTTGACCGTGCGGCAATGGAGGCTGTCCGCTACAAGCACACCAACGAAACCCGCGGTATTGAGTTCTCCTGCAGGAGCGGGATGCTTTTCATCACGCTTCCTTCCGGCAGACAGCTTTCCTATGTGAAGCCCAAGGTCGGCACAAATAAGTTCGGCGGTGACTGTATCACCTACGAGGGTGTCGGCAGTACCAAAAAGTGGGAACGGCTCGACAGCTACGGTCCCAAGTTCGTGGAGAACATCGTCCAGGCAACGGCAAGGGACATTCTTGCGGAAGCTATGCTCCGGCTGAATGCTGCCGGGTACCGCATCGTCATGCACGTCCACGATGAAGCGGTCATCGAAGCACCGCCGGATACTTCTTTGGAGAATATCTGCTCCGTCATGGGGCAAACGCCCACTTGGGCATCGGGGCTGCTGCTCCGAGCAGACGGCTATGTCTGCGATTTTTATAAGAAAGACTGAGGTGACCCAAATGGGAGTTAATAAATTCAATTGCGAGGGGTATTACGACCCCACTGCCTACGAGGCACTGACGAAGATCGAGCAGGAAGCCAAGGCACTTCGAGCCTTCCGTCCTGTGGTGTATATCTGCTCTCCGCTGGCCGGGGATACAGTACGCAATCAGGAGAACGCCCGTACTTACTGCCGCTTCGCCGTGGAAGCCGGGTGCGTACCCATCGCACCGCACATCTATTTCACCCAATTCATGAATGACAATGACCGCAAGGAGCGAGACCTGGCACTGTTCATGGACATCGTCCTGCTTTCCAAGTGTGCCGAGCTATGGGTGTTCGGAGAGAAAATCACCAGCGGCATGAGCATTGAAATCGAGAAGGCCAAGCGGAAAGGTCAGCTTATCCGCTACTTTACCGAAACCTGTGAGGAGGTACGCAGATGAAAATCGCAGTCGGCAACAGCCGCATGGATAAAAAGTGGAAGAACCAGGACATCTCTTGGGCGGATCTCTGCGCCCGCTGCGGCAGCACCATCCGCACCACCGAAACGGTCGAAGAATACCGCAAGCTGAAAAAGGGTCAGCAGGACGGCATCAAGGATGTGGGTGGCTTTGTAGGCGGTCACCTCCGGGAAGGTCGCCGCAAAAACGGCATGGTGCTGTGCCGCTCTCTGCTCACGCTTGATATGGACTACGGCACCCCGGATATCTGGGATGAAATTACGCTGTTCCACGATTTCAAGTGCTGCGTCTATTCTACCCATAAACACACGCCGGAACATCCCCGTCTCCGTCTGCTTATCCCGCTGA
>OLZT01000683.1_pt1 | contig 10952 bp, 10 predicted proteins | sample 1644501 | NCBI WGS metagenome assembly OLZT01 (sample SAMEA103958140, study PRJEB25191) | human gut metagenome | biome: human-associated habitat [ENVO:00009003]; feature: intestine environment [ENVO:2100002]; material: feces | place: Germany | collected 2013/2015 | reverse complement strand
CTGACCTCTTGAATGCCATTCAAGCGCTCTCCCAGCTGAGCTATACCCCCATATGTTGTTGTCCTGCCGCCGTCGACTTGCTTAGTATAGCATAAACCCGAAAAATGTCAACCCCCAATTTGCAAATTTCCCAAGAAATTTCTGTACATGAAATTCCAGCCGCGTTTCGCAGAGGGAGAGGGCCGCAAAGCGGCCCTCTCCCTGTATATGTGTCAGGTGCGGAACTCTGATCAGATTTTGATCGCCAGGTTGTAGGCGGCCTTAGTGGCCTGCCACATGTTGCCCGGCTTCTGGGTGTTGTAACTATCGCCGATGTTGTGTACCTCAGGCGCCACCATCTCCTGCTGGGCGGAGAGGAACGGCCGGTCGTCGCCGCGGTTGCCGATGGCCATGACCACCAGATCCGCCGGCAGCTGCTCGATGTACTCCTCCTTCGTCATCTTGGGAGCCAGAGGATTCTCCACGTTCTTGGGAATAATAGGCGTCCAGGTGCAGTAAGGATCAGGCACGGCTTTGCTGCAGTTCCGGGCCAGCACCACATGACCGTTCTCGAACCGCACCACACGGGCACAGTTGATGAGCTTGCCGCCGTCCGCCTCAAAATAGTGGATGAGGTGTCCGCGGTTGGCGGTGCAGGCACCCTCCTCGAAGTTCTCCATCATCTCCACGCAGGTGACGCTGCGCTGCTTCTCAGTGGCCAGCCAGTAGGCCGTCTCCAGACCCACGGCGCCGCCGCCCACCACCACGATGGTCTTATCGGTATCGGCCAGTTCCTCGGGGTGGGTCAGCAGCCATGCAGCGTCGATGTGCCGCGTCTCGGTAAGGCCCGGGATGGGGGGCATCCCCTCCCTGCCGCCGTTGGCGAACACCACGGCGTCGTACTTCCCTGCCTTCAGCTCCGCATTGGTGACGGTGGTGTTCAGCTTCACCGTGACGCCCTTGGTCTTCTTCACCTGCGCGATGAGCCAGTCCATATAGTTGTGCAGCTCATACTTGCTCAGCGGCGCGCCGGCGGCGTGCATCTTTCCGCCCATCTTATCGGACTTTTCAAAGACTTCCACCTTATGCCCGCGCTGGGCGGCGGTGATGGCAAAGTTCAGGCCGGCGCAGCCCGCGCCGATGACGGCGATCTTTTTGGCCTTCTCCGCCTTGGCGGGCACGGCGGGCAGCAGCTCCTCAAAGCCGGTGCGGGGGTTGACGGCGCACTGGGGATGTCCGCCCTCCACAAACTCGTTGACGCAGGCCTCCTGACAGCCGATACAGGGCCGGATATCCTCCACCTTGCCGGCATAGGCCTTCTTGCACCAGTCTGGATCGGCCAGCACGGGCCGGCCCAGCATGACCATGTCGCACTTGCCGTCCCGCAGTGCCTTTTCGGCGATGTCGGGATAGCCCAGCTTGCCCACGGCCACGATGGGCACTTCCACCCCGGCGTTGGACTTGATGCCCCGTGCGGCAAAATACTCTTTAGCCACCTTGGACACGTCCAGGAAGCATCCGGAAGGCATGCCTGCCGGCGGATGAGGCAGCCACCAGTTGTCGTAGCAGCCCAGATCCACGTCGAATATGTCCACACCGGCCTTCACCAGATTCTCCATGTAATCCAGGGTATCGGCAATGGAGCGGCCGTTCTGGAAATTTTTCAGGCTCTTGACGGTATTCATCCGCTCACCGTAAGTCTCCGCCAGCGCGAGGCTCAGGTCGATGCGGTACATGATGGGGTAATCCGGCCCCACCTTTTTGCGGATGGCCTTGATGAGGTCCACGCCGAAGCGCTGCCAGTCGGTGTACTTGCCCAGCCTGCGGCGGTTGAAGGCGGGACTGGTCAGCTGATCCAACAGATAGCCCTCGTGGCCATGAAGGTACACACCGTCGATGCCCATGACCTTGGCGTCCATGGACGCCTGGGCCGCGTTGCGGATGATGAGGTCGCACTCCAGATCCGTCAGGGGGCGGCAGGGCACGTCGGGCAGGTAGAAGTTGGGGTTCCAGGAGGCGGACACCGGCAGCTGGTACTTGGTCAGCAGGCACTGGGGATTGCCCACGCGGCCCAGGCCCGGCGTCAGCTGGATGAAGATGCGGCTACCCCGGGCGTGGACGCCCTGAGCCAGGTCGCGCCAGCCCATGAAGTTGGTGCGGGTGCCATCGATGCGGGGAAAGTAGGAGTAGTTCCCCTTCTCCGTCACGGAGGAGTCGATATGGTGGCTGATGGGCACGAGGCCGGTGGTCAGCAGGCCCACGCCGCCCTCGGCCCGTGCGAAGAAGTATTGCAGCATCTTGTCGTTGGGGCGGCCCGTCTCCTCCGCCATCTGACAGTTGCCCATGGGCGCCATGACAAGACGGTTCTTCACTGTCAGGCGGTTGATTTGGATGGGAGAGAACAGCGACGTGTAGGGATACAGCTCCTTCGTCATGCGGGCGGTGCCTCCCTCGCGGTTCTCGCAGTCCGTGCGCACCCAGCTGCCGAAGCTGTTCACCAGCTGCTGTACCAGAATATCCTTTTTCAAGAGATCGTCCTCACTTTCCTGTTTGGTTTTTCGCCGGGGTTCATCCTTCGTATTCCAACTTCAGCATAGCATATCCATCTTGCAGAATCAACAAAAAAGATGGTGAAAAAGCCAATCATTCGTTGCAACCTGCCACATTTTATGGTAGAATGATGTTAGCGATTTAACAATATCAGACACAACTCCCCCGCACTGTGGAATAACGGGCAGTTCACCCGAAAATGGCTGTACTCTGCGTCAGGCAGAACCGAGAAACTGTCTGGACAGCCGGTGCGGCCCATCGCGGAGAGCGGCGCAGTTCTGCCGCCCCACCGGGTGTTCCCTGCCGGATCGTGACCCACATCATCCCGAAAGGACGTGACTTCCCCTTTGAACAGAGACACCAAGATCATCGCCGTCGCCGGTAAGGGCGGTGTGGGCAAGACTTCCATCTCCTCCGCCTTTGTGCGGCTGCTGACGGAGGCCTATCCCGACAAGCGCATCCTGGCCATCGACGCCGACCCCGCCGTGGGCCTGTCCACCGCACTGGGCGTGGAGGTGCGGGAGACGCTGGACGACATCCGCAAGAGCATCGTTGCCTCCGTGGAGGACGGTGCGCCCCGGGAGGCCATCGAACTGCTCAGCGAGGCCCGCTACCGCATTTTCGACACCATGGTGGAGCAGCGCACCTTCTCCTTCCTGGCCATCGGCCGGCCGGAGACGGCAGGCTGTTACTGCAAGGTCAACGCCTATCTGAAAGAGGTCATCAATCTGCTGGCCAACGACTTTGACTATGTGGTCATCGACGGCGAGGCCGGTATCGAGCAGATCAACCGCCGCGTCATGGAAAAGGTCACCCATCTGGTGCTGGTGACGGACCCCAGCCGCAAGGGCACCCAGGTGATCCAGACCATCAAGCGCGTGGCCGACGACCTGGTGATGTACGACCGCTGTGGCGCGGTGGTGAACCGGGTGACGGACCCGGCCATGATCCCCTACATTCATATTGAAGGCATTGATGTTCTCGCCTATATCGGCAGCGACGCCAAGCACGCCGCCAACGATATTCGGGGACTGAGTGTTTTTGATCTGCCTGCCGACGCCCCTGTACTGGCAGGCGCCCGCGAAGCCCTGACGAAACTTGAGATCCTGTAAAAATCACATTTGGAGAGAGGTGTAATTCTTGAGAGATCTGAAGCATTTGATCTACTTCGAAAATCTGCTGGAAAACGCCGACAACGAGCTGGTAAAACAGGCGCAGGCGGATGGCAATCTGGCCATCGGCTATACCTGCTACCATATGCCCGAGCCGCTGCTCAATGTCGGCAACTGCTTTTCCGTGCGCCTGCGTGCGCCCCGGACAGGTTCCCTGGACATTGCCACCTACTACATGTCCAACTACACCTGTGAGTACGCCCGCGCACTGGTGGAACGCGGCATGGAGGGCGGCTACCAGTTTCTGGATGCTCTGGCCGGTGTGGACGCCTGTTCCATGATGAACCGCGCCATGGAGCACTTTGAAATTCTGCAGATGAATGACAAGCCCAACTTCTTTGTCACCCACTGCGACATCCCCTACAAGATCACCGACTACACGCTGGACTCTTACGTCAAGCAGATGCGCCGCCGGGTGCTGGATCCTCTGACGGAGAAATACGGCGTGGACACCTCAGATGCCGCTATCCGTCAGGCGGTGAAGGAGCACAACGAGGTCTGTTCCATCATCAGCGAGATCGGCGAGCTGCGCAAGGAAGAAAACCCGGTCATCACCGGCTATGAATACCACGTCATCGTCCTGGTGAGTCAGGTCTGTCCCCATGACCTGATTTTGCCGTATCTGGAGGAGACGCTGGCGGAGCTGAAAACACGCCGGCCGGAGGCGGAATTCCCCTTCCGTGCCCGTGTCGTGCTGGCCGGAAGCGAGATCGACGACCCGGAATTTACCAAGCTGCTGGAGAGCTGCGGTGCCATGGTGGTGGCAGATCGCTATTGCTTCGGCACCTTCCCCGGCCGGGAGGAGATCGAGATCCACGGCGGCGAGACGGCCTTCGACGCGGTATGTCGGCACTATCTGCACCACAACCAGTGCGTCCGGTTTATGGACGGCGCCAAGATCGACCAGCGGCACAGTGAGCTGCGCCGTCTGGCGGAGGACTACGGCGCCGACGGGATCATCTACGAGAGCATGAAGTTCTGCGAGTTCTGGAGCTATGAAAAGGTGCTGGCCAGCCACGTGCTTCAGCAGGAGATGGGCATCCCCTGCTGCACCATCGAGAAGGAGTACACCCTGGGCAGCGTCGGTCAGCTGCGTACCCGCTTCCAGGCCTTTGTCGAGAGTCTGGAGATCAAAAAGCTGGGCCATAAGGAGGTGTGACCATGGTACTGAAGCAGTGGACAAATGCCGTCATCGGCGTGATCGATAAAAAGCTGGAACGCTTTGACCCCAAGTGGCAGGCAGCTAACGGCAAGGGCGGTCTTCGCAGCCGCTATGAGGATAAGACCGGTATCGCCCGCCACCGGGAGTGGCGCGGTGTGAAGGATACCTTTGTGGACTACACCGCCTGGCTGAACAACCTGCTGGCCATGGGCAAAATGGTGGCCTCCGCCCCGGTGCCGATCCTCAAGGGCTTCTGGGAGTACCGTTGGATGGGCTCCTATCTGGGCACCTTCGCCTTTATTGACCGGCTGTTTGAGGGCTACCGGGAGGACGAGCTGAAGATCGCCCACATGAATATGCACTGTATCGTCAGCAGCCTCACGAAAAAGATCGCCCTGGTCCTGGCCAACGACAAGCGTCTGGGCGGCGGAAGGGACAGCGACAACATCGTTCCCATGGACGAGGTCATGCCGCCCCTGTTTATGACTGGCTTCCCCGGCCTGATCCCCATCCCCATCCAAACACTGCCAGAGTTCATCATCTGTGACATCGACCAACACCTGGAGCCCTACTACATCGATGTGGCCGAGTCCTTCGGCCTGGCCGCTGACGTCTGCTCCCGCTGCTCGGCGGAGACCGGCGTTGCCATCGACGACGATTTCCCCATTGTGGGCCGCGCTGTTCTGACCACCAATATGCCCTGCAACGCCAGCGAGGCCACCTCCATGTTCCAGCGCCGCCGCTTTGGTCTGCCGGATTTCCCCGTTACCATGGCCATGATCCACAACGAGCCCGGCGCGCACCCCTATTCCACCCAGGTCCTCCGGGATGCCATCGCCTTTATTCAGGAGAACTACGGCGTCAAGTACGACTGGGAGGCCCTGTTCGCCCGCGCTGAGCACATGAACGAGCAGAACCGCATCGAGCTGGAGAAATGGGAGCTGTTCAAGACGCCCTATTCCGCCCTCTGCGGCATTGCCGAGAGTCTGTATCGGTTATATTCCTGGGCTTCCGTCAACGGCCAGGAGGACCAGTTCACTAAAAACGACCGCAAGGTGCTGAAGCTCATGCTGGAGGCCTACGAACGGAAGCATGAGCCTTTCGGCGGTACTACCCGCCACCGGGCATTCCTGTGGGGGCCCTCCGCGGTGTATTACACAGATTTCCCCACCTGGGTCCAGAACTGCTGGGGCATCAATATCGTGCTGAATATGGACTCCACCATGGGTCACAACATGATCTCCACCACCGACCCGGAACAGGCCATTCAGGACCTGGCCCTCTTCTCCGAAAAGGGCGTCATGCGCCACCATGCCGTGGGCGGCTGGGACAACGTCAACGCTGTGTGGGAGTGGGCCAGCAAGTTCAACTGCGACATGGTCATCTTCAATGACAATGTGGCCTGTAAGGGCATGAACGGCGTCCACGCTCTCATGGAGGAGCAGGCCCGTGACCTGGGCTTCCACTTCATATTCCTGGAGCACGACCTGGAGGACTGCCGTACCATTTCCCGGCGGGATATGCGGAACACCGTCAACAAATACATGACCGTCGTACTGAACGAGGCACCGCTGGATCCCACGCTGGTGGACTTTGACGACAGTCTGGCCTGGTAAGGAGGGAACCATATGAAATTCGCAGCTAAATTGCTGAAAAGCCTGCTCATCACGGCAGCACTGCTGTTTGCGGGCACGTTCACCATCTACTATCTCAATCTGGAGAACAAGCTGATCTACAAGGTCATTTATCCTCTCCTGCAAAAGCACTACAACAGCCAGCAGCGTGACCGCCGCATTTGAAAAGAAGAAAGGGATACCCGCCCTCCGGCGGGTATCCTTTTGTGCAAAAGGCCGTCCTTCGATGGACGGCCTTTCGGCACACGAACAAAAAGAACGGCCCTGTGGGCCGTTCTTTCTGTGGATAGGGGAGAGGGCTCACTCCGTGGCGTGATGCTCCTTGCCGAAGTGCAGCTCGCGCATACCCTCCACCTCGTCGCAGATGGCCTTCAGGTTGCAGGAACCGCAGTCGGTAGGCATTCCCTCCAGGATCTTCGTCAGGCTCATGGTGATGTCCTTGACAGTCTTGGCGTCCCTGGTCAGCGCCGCGTAGTCCGCCTCCGGCGCGGTGATAAACAGCAGCTTCACCGCCAGAATGTTGCGGTTCTGCTTATACTGCCGGATAAAGTCCGCGCCAATGCGGCGGAACGTCATGCCCTTCTGCACCGCCTCCCGGCTGATACGCACCTGTTCCCGGCTGGATTCCGAGCTGGTGCGAATCATATAGCCCTTGGGGAACACATGGTACTTCACAAAGTCCATGTCCTGGATGGCCCGGAAGGCCTGCTCCGTGTCGTCCTCGTCATCGGACTCGATATCGCCCACCCGCAGCAGAGCGATGCGGGCATAGTGGCTGTCGCCGTTCAACTCGTTCAGGTCCGGGCCGCAGACCACGATCTCGTCCCCGGGCACCAGCTCCGTAGAGGAGGTCACACAGGTGAAATTCACCGCGCTTTTGCCGCTGCCGCCCAGCTCATAGGCGGCGTCCCGCAGCATGACCAGCTCGAAAGCCCCGGTATCTTCCCAGGCCTCCGCCGGGTCATAGGCATACCGCTTGGGCGTGGAGGCGCCGGCAAGCGCCTCCACCTCCCGTATGATCGGATTATACAGCTCCATCAGAACTTGATATCCACTTTCTTGCGGTCAAAGATCTTGTTGACCTGCACATAGGCCCAGCCCAGCAGCTTCTGGTCCAGGTTCCAGAAGTACACGACGAACAGTGCGCCCACGGCCACCGCCAGAATACGGATGAGCTTAAAGAGAAATTTGAAAACCTTACACATATCGTAGCCTCCTTAAATGGCAAGAGGTATTCAGGCGCGGGCCATGCCCTTCTGCCGCGCGTACTCGGCGGCGCCCAGCGCGCCCATCAGCTGGGGATCGGTCTTCAGGTCGATGACCTTCAGCTTCAGCACGTGCTCGATGGCCTGCTTCAAACCGGCATTTTTGGCGCAGCCGCCGGTCAGTGTGATGGCGTCGGTGGCGCCGGCCTTCTTGCTCATGACGAAGCAGCGCTTGGCCACGGCCATCTGGATACCGGCGGCGATCTCGTCCATGGGCTTGCCTTCGCCCACCAGGGTGATGACCTCGCTCTCGGCGAACACGGTGCACTGCGCGGTGATGGGGATGACGTTCTTGGCCGTCAGGGACAGGTTGGAGAACTCGGGCAGCGTCATCTCGAAGCTGCGGGCCATGGCCTCATAGAACCGGCCGGTGCCGGCGGCGCACTTGTCGTTCATGGCAAAGTTCTTCACGGTGCCGTCGGTGTCGATGGAGATTCCCTTCACGTCCTGGCCGCCGATATCGATGATGGCCTTGACACTGGGGTCGGTGACGTGCACGCCCATGGCGTGACAGGAGATCTCGGAGATATTCTCGTCGGCGAAGGGGACCTTGTTGCGCCCGTAGCCGGTGCCGATCAGATAGCCCAGCTCCTCGGAGGACTTCAAGCCCACCTTGTTCAGAACCTCCTCCATAGCCAGCTTTGCGGAGACTTCGGAATTGATCTTGCTGCGGATGGTGGTGTCGGCGCAGATCTTGCCGTTCTCATCCAGAATGACCGCCTTGGTATAAGTGGAACCCACATCACAGCCGCCGTAGTATTTCATAGTCGTAAACTCCTTTATATATGTAGTAGTTGAGAATATTACATGCAGTTTTCGTCGTCGAAATCGCAGAGGGAGGGATCGATCGGCTCGGCGCGCATGACCGTGCGCATGTACTCGTTGACCTTGTCGCGCATGGTCTTGCGGGAGACGGTGCGGGGATCCATCAGGTCATGCTCGATCCAGATCATGTGATAGCCGCGCTCGCGGCCCTGCTCGTCCAGGATGCCCTGTACGGTGGCCATGTTCTTGCAGGCCACGTTCTGGTACATGATGATGATGTTGGTGTTCCACGCCTCGCACTGGCGCCACAGCTCGTCCACCACGTTCTGGTAGCCGCCGTTGGTATGACGGCGCATGACCATACGCTCGTACAGACGCGCCAGATCGCGCAGTGCCTCCTCCTTGTCCTCTGTCTCCAGGGGCTTGGTGAAGTTCAGGGATTCCATCTCCACCAGGATGTTGATGCCCCAGCAGTTGGCCAGCCAGTTGGAGAAGTTGGCGTAGTAGTGGGCGGGGCAGCTCCACACGATGCCGCGGTAGCGCATCTTGCCCACCCACGCCTCGTCGCGGCGCTGGTAGGACTGCATCAGCAGGTCGTTGACCTTGCGGCAGGTCTTCATGACGCGCGGGTCGATACCGCCGTCCATTTCGTAGTTCCACTTGCGGAACAGCTCGTAGCTGGGGCCGATGATCTGGGGATAGGCGGTCTTGTTGACCTCCCATTTCTCCAGCTCATACCGCGTCTCCTCGTTAAAGCGCTTCATGGCGGAGAAGTAGGCGTCCCAGCTCCACTTGGCGCCGGTCTGCTCCTCAATGAACTTGATGCACGCCCGGATATCCTCGGCGCCCATCTGCACCGTCTCCTCGTCCTCATACCGAACCGGGAAGCACAGGTGGAACACGGGCAGGTCGGGGAAGCGGCGGGACATATAGCTGGAGGCCATAGTGGAGCCGTCGCAGGGCATGGAGGAGGAGATAAAGCACTTGCCCATGTGGGGCAGGGCGTCGATGACCAGCGCGCCGCACTCGGAGGACGGCACGGGGCAGCAGTCCGCCGGCAGGCCGAAGGACTCCACGGCGTCGATGTAGGGCACGCAGGTGAGCTGGTCGATCTCGGACACCAGGAACACCGGCATCAGCTGATAGGGGATACCCAGCAGGTCGGGGAAGCCGGCCATGATCTGGCCCATGGTCATCTCATCGAACAGAACGACCTTCTTGTTCAGCTCGGAGCTGTTGCCGTTCTTCTTATCGCACTTGGCCAGGAACACCAGATTTTCCGCCACATAGCGGAAAATGTCGTAGGTCATCAGGTGGCTCATTTTCAGGGCGTTGCCCCGTTGACCCATGGTGTTCTTATCCATGAAGCTCACGCAGCACATATAGGAGATCATCCAGCGATACCAGAACGTGGTGTTCAGGGCGGGTATCAGATCCTTGGAGAAGGTGGCCAGCAGCATGCCCCAGACCTTCAGCCAGCCGGAGAAGTCGACGAGGGTGCTCTCCACGCCGCGCCACTCCCGGCGGACAGTGGCCATGTCACCCTTACGGTACAGGGCACCCAGATGTTTTTCGCCGTTGAGCAGCAGGTCCTTGCGCTCCGCGCAGGTCATGGCGGCAACGGTCTTGGCCTCCCGTGCTACACGGTTCATATTGTCAAGGAAATGCTCCTTCTGTTTCCTGCCAAAGGCTTTCCAGTCCGTCTCCTTGATGAGATCGAGAGCGATGGAGCCAAACTCCTTCAGGTTGGCGGCCTGCGCCTTCCAGTCCATCTCAGTCTTGGCGCGGAAGAATTCGGGATTGGGAAATTTCTTCTTGTCAGCCATCAGTTGGCACCTCCGTTCTGCTTGTGGAGCTTCTTGATCTCCAGCGACTCCACAAAGGCCTGCACGCGGGTTCGCAGCTGGCCGGAGTTGCCGTTGTTGTACAGACGGTCGATGCTCAGCACCGGCCAGTCATACTCCTCATGCATGATGTGGCTCACCAGCGCGCGCTCAAAGCCCCAGTAGTCGCAGTATTTCATCTGCTCATAGATGATTCCGTCAGCGTGATACTCCCGTGCCAGGCGGTCCGCCGTCTCGCGGCGCTGCTGCACCTTCTCATCGGCGATGTAGCGGGCGCACTCGGAGTGCTTCATAATGTGCATGCAGATCTGGGGCAGGGCGTCCTCATCGTCCTTCAGCTCAATGATCTCCCGACCGGGGGTGGAGCCGAAGCAGTACCGGTCGGACACCACCAGTGCGCCGCAGCCCTCGATGAGCTTCGTCAGTTGAGGGTCATCGATCTCGCTGCCCACGATGGCCACGCGGGCACGGAAGGCGGGCTTGGGATCCGGCTTGCGCTTTTTCAGCTCCGTCAGCGTCTCTCGCAGGTAAGGCAGGATCAGGTACTTGGGACAGGTAAAGCTCACCAGGTTCAGCACATG
>OLZT01000679.1_pt1 | contig 10986 bp, 9 predicted proteins | sample 1644501 | NCBI WGS metagenome assembly OLZT01 (sample SAMEA103958140, study PRJEB25191) | human gut metagenome | biome: human-associated habitat [ENVO:00009003]; feature: intestine environment [ENVO:2100002]; material: feces | place: Germany | collected 2013/2015 | reverse complement strand
GGTAGCACGTTACCATTCGCTTGCTGCAGATGCGGACACGATGCCTGATTGCCTAAAGATTACAGCTACTACAGATGATGGTGAGATCATGGCTGTTGAGCACAAGGAATATCCGATATACGGAGTGCAGTTTCACCCTGAGTCAATCATGACACCGGACGGAAAGCAGATGCTTAGTAATTTTATCAAAGCTTAATTGAAAATTGCAGCGTTTAATGAATTTATATATTAGTTGTTGAATTGAAAACAAATAGCAGAACAAAATCATAAACAAAATTATAAACGAAATATCATCGGAATACAGGAGGACATAATCATGATCAAAGAAGCCATAGTAAAAATCGTAAACAAAGAAGACCTCACATATGACGAGGCATATAAAGTGATGAATGAGATCATGGGCGGTGAGACAACATCAACCCAGAATGCAGCTTTTCTTGCAGCTCTTTCAACAAAGAGCGCAAAGGCTGAGACAACAGACGAAATCGCAGGCTGTGCAGCAGCCATGAGAGAGCATGCGGTACAGGTGAAAACAGGTATGGATGTGTTCGAAATCGTAGGAACAGGCGGAGACAATGCACAAAGCTTCAACATTTCAACAACATCTGCACTTGTTGCGGCAGCAGGTGGCATGAAGGTGGCAAAGCACGGAAACAGGGCAGCCTCTTCATTATGCGGCACAGCAGACTGCCTTGAGGCGCTCGGCGTCAACATAGACCAGAGCCCTGAGAAATGTGTAGAGCTTTTAAATAAAGTCGGCATGTGCTTCTTCTTTGCACAGAAATATCACACGTCAATGAAATATGTCGGACCTATCAGAAAAGAGCTTGGTTTTAGAACCGTATTCAATATTTTAGGACCGCTCACAAATCCGGGTTCACCGGCCATGCAACTTCTGGGAGTGTATGATGAGTATCTTGTAGAGCCGCTTGCACAGGTGCTTGTAAGCCTCGGAGTAAAGCGTGGAATGGTAGTATATGGCATGGATAAGCTCGATGAGATTTCCATGAGCGCACCGACCAAGATATGCGAGATAAAGGACGGATGGTTCAGAACCACAGTAATCTCACCGGAGGATTTCGGTTTTGAGCGCTGTACAAAGGAGGATTTAAAGGGCGGTACACCTGAGGAAAATGCGAAAATCGTACGTGATATCTTAGGCGGACAGAAGGGCCATAAGAGAAATGCAGTACTCATGAACGCAGGCGCATCACTTTATATAGGAGGAAAGGCCGACAGCATGAAAGAGGGTATCGAGCTTGCAGCAAAAATCATTGATTCAGGAAAAGCACTTGAAACACTCGATAAGCTCATCGAGGTAAGCAACAGCTAGGCACACAAAACAGGAAAGGAAAAGCGATGAATATTTTAGACCAGCTTGCAGAATATTCAAGGCTTCGCGTGGCAGAGGACAAGAAAAAAATAAGCCTTGAGGAAATGAAAAATATCGCGATTCAGACGAAAAACGAAAAGCTTTGTGATTTTGCATTTGAAAAAGTACTCAAAAAGGATGGCTTGAGCTTCATATGCGAGTGCAAGAAGGCTTCGCCGTCAAAGGGGCTTATAGAGCCGGATTTCAGATATCTTGAAATCGCAAGGGAATACGAGAAGGCAGGTGCGGATTGCATCTCGGTACTGACAGAGCCGAAGTGTTTTTTAGGCTTGGATGAGTATCTTAAGGAGATTGCAAAAACGGTTTCGATTCCGTGCATCCGAAAGGATTTTACGGTTGATGAATATCAGATATATCAGGCAAAGACACTCGGTGCCGCTGCGGTACTTTTAATCTGCTCCATACTGTCAGAGGAACAGCTTGGTGAATACATAAAGGTCTGTGACAGCCTCGGCATAAGCGCCCTTGTGGAGATACACAATGAAAAAGAGGCAGGGATGGCGGTAAGAGCCGGTGCCAGAATAATAGGTGTCAACAACCGCAATCTGAAGGATTTTACAGTTGATACAGCTAACAGCAAAAAGCTGCGCGACCTGATTCCCGATGACATCATATTTGTATCGGAAAGTGGTGTAAAGAGCACAGATGATATCAGGGCAATACGTGAAATCGGAGCTGACGCAGTGCTTATCGGAGAGACGCTGATGAGAGCGGATGACAAAAAGGCTAAGCTTGATGAATTACGATTAAGCTAATAGAGATATATAAGTATCTTCATGGTTTTAAGAATATCTGTAACTATTCAGTACAGAAAACAAAATATTTACAAATATACATCAGAAGGGAAAACATCATGACAAATCCAAACGGAAGATTTGGTATTCACGGAGGACAGTACATTCCTGAAACCCTCATGAATGCCGTTAAAGAATTAGAAGAAGCATATAATTATTATAAAAACGATCCTGAATTTAACAGAGAGCTCACAGAGCTTCTCAACGATTATGCAGGAAGACCATCGAGACTGTACTACGCAGAAAAGATGACAAAGGATCTTGGTGGAGCAAAAATATACCTTAAGAGAGAGGATTTAAACCATACAGGAGCCCACAAAATCAACAACGTATTAGGTCAGGCACTTCTTGCAAAGAAAATGGGCAAAACCCGCCTGATAGCTGAGACCGGAGCCGGTCAGCACGGCGTGGCAACAGCAACGGCCGCAGCCCTTATGGGTATGGAATGTGTTGTATTCATGGGCGAGGAGGACACAAAGCGTCAGGCGCTCAATGTATACCGCATGCGTCTGCTCGGAGCAGAGGTTATCCCGGTTACATCAGGCACAGCCACATTAAAGGATGCCGTATCGGAGGCAATGAGAGAGTGGACCAAGAGAATTTCGGACACACATTACTGCCTGGGCTCAGTTATGGGACCACATCCGTTCCCTACCATCGTAAGAGATTTCCAGGCAGTCATCTCAAAGGAAATCAAGGAGCAGATGCTTGAAAAGGAGCACAGACTGCCTGATGCGGTTATCGCATGTGTGGGTGGCGGCTCAAATGCCATCGGAAGCTTTTACAACTTCATAGAGGATGAGGGTGTAGAGCTCATCGGCTGCGAGGCAGCAGGAAGAGGAATAGATACCTTTGAGACTGCAGCTACAGTAAATACAGGCCGTCTTGGTATTTTCCACGGCATGAAGTCATATTTCTGTCAGGATAAATACGGACAGATTGCTCCGGTTTATTCAATTTCTGCAGGACTTGACTATCCGGGAGTCGGACCGGAGCACGCATATCTGCACGATATCGGAAGAGCAAAATATGTACCGGTAACAGATGATGAAGCGGTAAATGCTTTTGAATACCTCGCAAAGACAGAGGGAATTATCCCTGCAATCGAGTCCTCACATGCAGTGGCATATGCCATGAAGCTGGCGCCTACAATGGACAAGGACAAGATAATCGTTGTTACTGTTTCAGGCAGAGGCGACAAGGACTGCGCGGCAATAGCAAGATACAGAGGGGAGAATATTTATGAGTAAGATAAGAAGTGCGTTTGAAAACGGCAAGGCATTTATACCATTTATCACCTGTGGTGATCCAAATTTAGAGACAACCGCAAAAATCGTAAGAGAAGCAGTTGCAAACGGAGCAGACCTTATAGAGCTTGGAATTCCATTCTCTGATCCTACAGCAGAGGGACCTGTAATCCAGGGTGCCAACATAAAGGCACTTGCAGCCGGAGTTACAACAGACAAGGTTTTTGACCTTGTGAGAGATTTGAGAAAAGATGTCACAATTCCTATGGTTTTCATGACATATGCAAATGTGGTTTACTCATACGGTGCAGAAAAGTTTATCAGTACATGTAAGGAAATCGGTATTGACGGACTCATTCTGCCGGATATCCCATATGAGGAAAAGGAAGAGTTTTTACCACTCTGCAAGAAATATGATGTGGACCTTATTTCATTTATCGCACCTACATCAAAGGATCGCATTGCGATGATAGCAAAGGAGGCAACCGGCTTCATCTATGTGATTTCAAGCCTCGGAGTCACCGGTACAAGAAGCGAGATTAAGACAGATCTGGCTTCAATAGTCAAGGTAATCAGAGAAAACACAGATGTGCCGTGTGCTATCGGTTTTGGCATTTCAACACCCAAGCAGGCAAAGAAGATGGCAGATATCTCGGATGGTGCCATTGTGGGCTCTGCCATCATAAAGATAATCGATGAGTATGGTGAGGCTTCACCAAAGTATGTCGGTGAGTATGTTAAAGCAATGAAGGATGCACTGTAATTTGTATTGACCGCTTGACAAAATTATTGGTTAATTCATAATAAAGTAAAAAGATGCAGATTTGCAAATATGATGAGAATTAACGTGGAGATACAATAATGCAGGAAAATGAGAAAGACAAAAGATTAGAAAAACAGCTTGATTTCATCAGAGAAATCGACAAGGAAAAGGAGATATTCCGCCAGACTTATTTAGCTGATGCAAGCCGCAAGGAAAATGATGCGGAGCATGCCTGGCATATGGCTATCATGACCATGCTCTTGAGCGAGTATGCCAATGAGAAGATAGACGTGCTAAAGACAGTAGGAATGCTTTTGATACACGACATAGTAGAGATTGACGCAGGAGACACATATGCCTATGATGAGGCAGGCAAGGCCACACAGCATGAGCGAGAGCAGAAGGCGGCGGAGCGTATATACGGACTCTTGCCAAAGGAACAGGGCGAGCCGCTTTTAAAGCTGTGGGAGGAATTTGAGGCGCAGCAGACACCGGAAGCCAGATTTGCCCGCACCATGGACAATATCCAGCCAATGCTCCTAAACGATGCATCGGATGGGCTTTCATGGCGTGAGCACAGTGTAAAGCTGTCGCAGATACTCGGCAGAAATAAGCGCACAGCACTTGGCTCAGAGAAAATCTGGGATTATGCGTTTAACAATATCCTGAAAAAGCATGTTGAGAGCGGAAATATCATAGATGATGAGGGCGTCTTCTCTGCGGAAGCCGGTGCGTGTGCAAAAGCCAACGAGCGTAATGGACGGTAATAATGATTTACTGAAAAATCCTTTGAAAAATCACGTATAATTCTATTGTAGACAGTCGTCTTGTATGATATACTTTACTGGATTAAATCGGTGAACTAAATATCAGGTAACTATTCAAGGCTGCTTAAATAGTTACCTGACAATTATATTGAGTTTCATCGGAATCCACAGAATAAAACACACGGAGGAATCAAAATGAATATTGTATGCTTAGACCTTGAGGGAGTATTGGTACCTGAAATCTGGATTGCATTTGCAAAGGAGACAGGAATTCCTGAGCTTGAGAAGACAACAAGAGATGAGCCTGATTATGATAAGCTCATGAACTATAGAATAAATATTTTAAAGGAGCACGGACTCGGATTAAAAGAAATTCAGGAGACAATCGCAAAGATAGATCCAATGCCTGGCGCAAAGGAGTTTTTGGATGAGCTTCGTTCAATCACACAGGTAATCATCATCAGTGATACATTTTCACAGTTTGCTGGCCCGCTCATGAAGAAGCTCGGCTGGCCAACAATCTTTTGTAACGAGCTTGAGGTTGCTGAAGATGGCGAGATTACAGGCTTTAGAATGAGATGTGAGCAGTCAAAGCTTACAACTGTAAAGGCACTGCAGTCTATCGGATATGATACCATCGCAAGCGGTGACAGCCACAACGATTTAGGCATGATACAGGCCAGCAAGGCAGGTTTCCTTTTCAGAAGCACAGATGCTATAAAGAAGGACTACCCTGAGCTTCCTGCATATGAGACATATGATGAGCTGCTTGCAGCGATTAAAGCAGCATTATAATCATAAATATAGTTGAAAAAAGCTTCCCACATGATATTTTAGAGTGGACACATCCACCTGTACATGTGGGAAGTTTCTATATATTTATGGCATGCAAAATCATATGAAAGAAGGTAGAGTGCAGATGTATACGGTAACACACATATATGAGGCTGATTTTGGCTGTGAGGAAAGAGCAGACGGCGCAAAAGCAAAATGCATGGTTTATCTCGAGGACGAAAACGGCAGACAGCGTCATGTAGAGGTTGAGGATGAATGGCTTACGGCAAATGGGATAGAAGAGGGAAGCAGCTGGAAAGAAAATATCACAGATGAAGCCTGAATCATAAGCTATGAGATTAATTATGTGATTAGAGTATGTGAATAAATTTTGTGTTTAGATGCACATTGTGTATTGACAACAGTACAAAAGGTGCTATAATAAAATCAACATATGAACAATCATTCATATGTTCAATGAAAAACGTACAGTAAAACAAATAATTCATGAAAATAAGGAGAACACCACTATGAAGAAGACTTACAAAATCGATGTAGACTGCGCTAACTGCGCCAACAAGATGGAGGATGCCGCAAAGAATACAGCAGGTGTAAAGGATGCTACAGTCAATTTCATGACACTCAAGATGAGCGTTGAGTTTGAAGAGGGACAGGATGCAAAGGCGGTTATGCAGGAGGTTCTTAAGAACTGTAAAAAGGTAGAGGATGACTGCGAGATTTTCTTATAAATTGTCGGGTGCAGGAATGACAAACGATATTATTTCAATGCCTGCGTTATAGTAAGGGTGATTATCAAGAGATTATAATGAATGGAGCTATGGCGTATGAATAAAAAGCAGAAAAAAGTACTTGTGCGTATCATAATCGCAGCGGTACTCATGATTATATTACATTTCATACCGGTTAAGGGAATTATCAGGTTCCTGCTTTACATGGTGCCTTATCTGGTTATAGGATACGATATCCTGAAAAAAGCATTTAAGGGAATCAAAAACAAGCAGGTATTTGATGAAAACTTCCTGATGGCGGTTGCCACCGTAGGTGCGATAGCGGTTGCACTTTATGAGAATGGTGACTATACAGAGGCTATAGCCGTTATGCTCTTCTACCAGATAGGAGAACTGTTTCAGAGCTATGCAGTCGGAAAGAGCCGTAAGAATATCAGCGAGCTCATGGATATCAGACCCGACTATGCCAATATTGAGGTGGACGGAAAGCTCACCCAGGTTGACCCTGATGAGGTTGCTATCGGCTCAGTAATCGTGGTACAGCCCGGAGAAAAGGTTCCTATCGACGGTGTGATAGTTGAGGGATCATCTACATTAAACACCAGCGCGCTTACAGGTGAGAGCGTGCCGAGGGATGCAAAATGCGGTGATGAGATAATCAGCGGATGCATCAATATGTCCGGTGTTTTAAAGATTAAAACGACCAAAGAGTTTGGCGAATCAACGGTTTCAAAGATACTTGATCTCGTTGAAAATTCAAGCTCAAAGAAATCAAAATCAGAAAACTTCATATCAAAATTTGCCAAGTATTACACTCCGGCAGTCTGCTACAGTGCACTTGCACTTGCGATACTGCCGCCAATTGTCAGAATACTTTTCATGTCAGCCGCACCTCAGTGGGGCATATGGATATACAGGGCACTTACCTTCCTAGTAATAAGCTGTCCGTGTGCGCTGGTCATCAGTATTCCGCTCAGTTTTTTTGCAGGAATCGGAGGCGCCAGCCGCGAGGGTGTTCTTGTAAAGGGCTCAAATTATCTTGAGACCTTGTCACAGACCAGATACGTTGTATTTGACAAGACCGGCACCATGACAGAGGGTGTTTTCGAGGTGGCAGGAGTCTACGACAATACGCTCGATAGAGAAAAGGTGCTCGAGTACGCAGCACTCGCAGAGAGCAGCTCATCGCACCCAATCAGCAGGAGCTTACAGAAGGCGTATGGAAAGGAAATCGACAGAACCCGCGTGACAGACGTTGAGGAAATCAGCGGCCACGGAATCACCGCAAAGGTAGATGGCGTATCTGTAGCGGCAGGAAACTACAAGCTCATGAAAAAGCTGGGCTTAAGCTACAGTGAAACTGACAAGATCGGCACCATAGTCCATATCGCAATAGACGGCAGCTATGAGGGCTATATCCTTATTTCAGATAAGATAAAACCAACCTCAGCGGCAGCAATAAAGGCATTGAAAAAAGCCGGAATAAAAGGTACAATAATGCTTACAGGTGATTCAAGAACAGTAGCCGACTCAGTAGCGGCAGAGCTGGGAATCGATGAAGTCTACAGTGAGCTTTTACCGGGTGATAAAGTAGCAAAGGTAGAAGAACTGCTCGCAAGAAAGGGCAGTAAAGAAAAGCTTGCCTTCGTTGGAGACGGAATCAACGATGCACCGGTGCTCTCAAGAGCAGATATCGGAATTGCAATGGGCGCCATGGGCTCAGATGCAGCAATCGAAGCCGCAGATATCGTCCTCATGGATGATGACCCGCTAAAGATAGCAAAAGCAATAAAAATATCGCGCAAATGCCTGCGAATAGTATATGAAAACACATACTTCGCAATAGGCATCAAGCTGATCTGCCTCGTGCTCGGAGCAGTCGGAATAGCCAATATGTGGCTCGCAATATTTGCAGACGTAGGAGTAATGGTGATAGCAGTGCTAAATGCAATCCGCGCATTATTCGTACACAAGCTCTAAAAAGGTAGAGCTCAAAGAGCAGATATCAAAATGCCATAAAACTACTATATAAAAAATACCAGACAGAATGCATCCAAGAGGTGCACTCTGTCTTTCGCGTATAAAAAAGTTATTGTGTAACTGCGAAGGCACATGCAATTTATGCGGAGCACCCGCCCCATAGCCAATAAAGTAAAAATAACGCAGAAAGGACACCACCATGAGCGAAAACATAAATGAACAGATAGAATGCTGCGACTGCAACGAAATCCACGAAGACCTTCTGAAAATAGTAAATGATACAATGCCTGAGGAAACCGAGCTCTACGACCTTGCAGAGCTTTTTAAGGTGTTTGGCGACTCCACCCGGATCAGAATCCTCTTTGTGTTGTTTGAAGCGGAGGTATGCGTCTGCGACCTTGCAAAGGTGCTAAACATGACACAGTCCGCCATATCACACCAGCTTAGGATATTAAAGGCAAACAAGCTCGTAAACAGCAGACGTGAGGGCAAATCAGTGTTTTATTCACTTGTCGACGGACATGTGCGCACAATCATTGCGCAGGGACGTGAGCATATCGAGGAATAATACAGGGAGGAATATACGTGACAGAATTAGAAGAATACTATAACAAATTCAACGAGGAAAAGCGCCTGAACAGCCGTCACGGCAGGGTAGAGTTTATCACCTCCATGAAGTATATACACGATTGTCTTGGCAGCTTGATGAATGAGAAGCAGCTTGATCTTCGCTCACAGATTAAAATACTGGATGTCGGTGCGGGAACGGGCAGATATTCAGTGCCTCTTGCCGAGGAAGGCTATGATGTGACAGCACTCGAGTTAGTTAAGCATAACCTCGGCAGACTGAAGCAAAAGAGCGATAAAGTAAAGGCATACCAGGGCAATGCCACAAAGCTTAAAAAGTTTGGAAACGATGAATTTGACCTCACACTCGTATTCGGACCTATGTATCATCTGAAGTCGGCGGAGGAAAAGCTTGCCGCATTGAATGAGGCAAAAAGAGTGACAAAACCGGGTGGTTACATACTTGTAGCATACATTATGAATGAGTACAGCGTGATAACCTATGCTATAAAGGAGAAGCATATAAAAGAAGGCATAGAGGGCGGAATGCTCGATGAGAGCTTCCATTGTACAGAAAAAGCTAATGATTTGTACAGTTTTGTCCGATTAGAAGATATAGAGGCATTAAATGCACAGGCAGCCCTTACACGCGAAAAGATAATAGCAGCCGATGGCGCAGCAAATTATATCAGGCCATTTTTGAATGCTCTTGACGAGGAGGAGTTTGATATGTTTGTACAGTATCATCTTTCAACATGTGAGAGAGCAGACCTGATGGGAGCAAGTGCGCACACGGTTGATATTCTAAGGGTGTGAGGAATATGAGGAAAAATTATGGAAAACAAAGGATTAAAAATTCTATTATCTGTGCTTTTGGTTTTATGCATCATTATGGCAGGAGCACTCATAGGAAAAGAATATATTGGAGATAATATAAAGGAAGCCTCTAACCGGAATGGCGTTGATGTAGTTAGAGACACATCGGATGCCGGAAAAGCAGAGGATAACGCAGTTGACAGTACGGCAGAAGGCACAGCGAATACACAGTCTGATGCAGCCAAAGCTGAGGCAACAGAAGCGGATACACAGCAGCCACAGATGTCAACCATAGTGATTACGGCTACAGGAGATTGTACACTCGGTAACAATCAGGAGCAAAGCTATGACGGCAGCTTTAATTCTTATTATGACTCAAAGGGACAGGACTACTTTTTTGGCGGTGTGAGAGATATTTTTGAGGCTGACGATATGACACTCATCAACCTGGAGTGTGTGCTATCGGATGCGACGGAGCGCGTAGAAAAGCGCTGGAACCTTAAGGGAAAGCCTAGCTACATCGGAATTATGACGGGCAGCTCCATCGAGGCCTGCAGTCTTGGAAACAATCACACATACGACTATGGACAGCAGGGACTTGACGATACGAGAAATGTGCTCGACAATGCCGGGATAGTGTATGGCTTCAATGATCATACCGGTATTTATGAGACTGCTGATGGGACTAGGATTGGAATAGTGTCGGTCAGCCTTTTGTCACAAAACGGCGACCGCGAGGCATATATCCAAAACGGTATAGCGCAGCTTCGTGAACAGGGAGCGGCGATAGTTATTGCATGCTGTCACTGGGGCATAGAGGGTGACCATTACCCTAATGACTATCAGCAGGCGGCAGCACATCGTATCATCGACTGGGGAGCAGACCTGGTAGTCGGAAACCACCCTCATGTGCTGCAGGGGATGGAGGTCTATAACGGCAAAATGATATGCTACAGTCTTGGAAATTTCTGCTTCGGAGGCAATAAAAATCCGGCAGACAAGAACACGGCGATTTATCAGCAGGCATTTACTCTGATAAATGGTGAATTGCAGCCGGGCATAGATGCGCGGATTATTCCATGCACCTTAAGCAGCGTAAGCTCATACAATGATTTCAGGCCGACAGTGGCTTCGGG
>OLZT01000677.1_pt1 | contig 11015 bp, 9 predicted proteins | sample 1644501 | NCBI WGS metagenome assembly OLZT01 (sample SAMEA103958140, study PRJEB25191) | human gut metagenome | biome: human-associated habitat [ENVO:00009003]; feature: intestine environment [ENVO:2100002]; material: feces | place: Germany | collected 2013/2015 | reverse complement strand
GTCCTTTTTCGGGATGCGCGATCTCAGCGATGTCACCGGTATCATTATGGATGATGTGCAGACGATGTCCCACGTGCTCTCCCAGAGTGCAGCGGAGCTCATCGGCGGCATTCTAACGGGTATCGTCGCATTGGTTGTGCTGTTTATCTATGACTGGCGGCTCGCGCTGTATCTGGCGGTATGTATGCCGGTGGTGCTTCTCGTGATGGCGCTGTCCCGAAAAATCTCCGAGGGAACGAACAAGAAAAACCGGAGCAAGAAGCTGGATGTCAGTGCGGGACTGCAGGAGTATCTGGAAAACATCAAGCTGCTGCGCACCACTGAGGCCCTGGGCGATTATCAGCAGAGCCTCTGCAAAAAGGTAAAGCGTATCATTCCCGGGCTTGTGCTGTATGAACTGCTGGCGGGACTGTCTATTTCCATCTCGTATAATGTGATGCGCGTGGGGCTTGGTCTTGTGATCCTGTTCGGTTCGGGGATGCTGGCCGCCGGGGAGATTACGCTGTTTAAGTTTCTGATCTTCCTCTATGCTGCTGTCCGAATCTACGAACCGCTGACCAGCGCCTGCGAGCATCTCGGCGACTTTATCGCGTCGCTGGTCGGGGCGGGGCGTGTTTCGGCATTGCTGGCCGAACCGGAGCAGGGCGGCAGCGAGGACATTACGGTGGATCGCTTCGACATTCGCTTCGACCATGTCCGCTTTGCCTACAACCACGAGGAAGTTCTGCGCGATGTGTCCTTCACGGCGAAGCAGGGTGAGATTACTGCGCTGGTGGGGCCGTCCGGCTCCGGAAAAAGCACGCTGGCGCGGCTTGCCGCACGGTTCTGGGATGTGCAGAGCGGTTCGGTATCCCTTGGCGGCGTTGACCTTCGGCAAATCGCGCCGGAGGAGCTGCTGAAAAACTATTCCATCGTGTTTCAGGATGTGGTGCTGTTTAACGACTCCATTTACAACAACATCAAAATCGGACGGGAGGACGCCACAGAGGAAGAGGTCTACGCCGCCGCCAAGCTGGCAGCCTGTGACGAATTTATTCACCGTCTCCCGGACGGATACCAAACCGTTATCGGCGAAAACGGTAAGACCCTCTCCGGCGGCGAACGGCAGCGGCTTTCTATCGCCCGGGCGTTTCTGAAAAATGCCCCTGTCATTCTGCTGGATGAGAGCACTGCCAGCATTGATCCGGAGAATGAAACGAAGATTCAGCAGGCCATCGGGCGGCTCATTCAGAATAAGACTGTCCTCATTATTGCCCACAAGCTCCGCACGGTAGCCGGCTGCGACAAGATCGTGGTATTGGATAGCGGCAGCGTGGCGGAGGAAGGCACCCACGAGACGCTGATGGAGCAAAAGGGTCTTTATCACAAGCTATACACATTGCAAAGCGAGAGTCTGGTCTGGAAGGTCAGAGCATAAATCAGGAGGTATTTATATGAACACAAAAAATAAAAGCAAGCTGAACGGAAAGGATCTGATCAGCATCGGCATTTTCACCGCCGTATATTTCATCCTCAATCTTCTCATCGCGGCGGCTATGGGCTTTATCCCGTTGGTTAACATGATGATTCCCTTTGCCAGCTCTCTGGTGCTGGGCATCCCCATGATGCTCTACTTTTCCAAAATCAAAAAGTTCGGCATGGTGCTCATCACCTACATCATCTACGGCGCGATCCTCACACTGGCAGGCGTCGGCATTTACAGCCTCATTGCAGGCACTCTTTGCGCGCTCATTGCCGAATTTATTCTGAAGGCAAAGCGGTATGCCAGCACCTCTGCCGCCATCCTGTCCTATGCCGTTTGCAGCGTGGGCGCCAACGCCAATGTTCTGGGCTTTGCCTTTATGACTGAGGCGCAGCTGGCGGAAAAGACCGCCTACTATGGGCAGGAGTATATGGACATCATCTCCGGATACTTCTCCCATGGCTATATGCTGCCGCTTCTTGCGATTACGGCCTTTGCGGGCGGCGCGCTGGGCGGCCTGCTGGGGAAAGCTGTCCTGAAAAAGCACTTTGCCAAGAGCGGAATGATCTGATGCAGGGGATATTATTTGCCGAAAAGCCCGGAGCGCGGCAGCTCTATCTGGACGCACGGATGAAAATCATTCTCTGCCTCACTGTGTCTTTCCTCATGTTCTCTTGCGAGTATACCGGTGTCATGCGCTTTGTTCTCCCCGTTCTGGCGGCGGTTCCCTTTGTATCCTTCCTGATCCTGCGAAGATATCGGAAAGCGGCAGCCTATGGGATGGTGTATGTGCTCTGCCTTATACTTCCGATGCTCCTTCGCCAGCTGGATGCGCCGGTTTTCAGCATCATCTCCGGTGCGCTGGCGGCGATCTTCACGCAGATGCTTCCGGGGCTCGCCATGTTTGATGTGCTGCTCTCGTCCACCACGGTCAGCGAGTTTATCGGAGCCATGGACGGCTTTCACATCTCCAAAAAGTTCTCCGTTCCGGTCTCCGTCATGTTTCGTTTCTTTCCTACGATCCGCGAGGAATACGGAATGATTCGGGATGCTCTGCGGCTGCGGGGTGTCGGAGGCTTGGAGCATCCGTTGGAGATGCTGGAATACCGGATGGTGCCGCTGCTGACGGAGCTGATGCAGGTGGGCAACGAACTGTCCGCCTCGGCCATGACGCGAGGGCTGGACACACCGGGAAAACGCAGTAATGTCTGCCCTATGGGATTTCGTGTGCAGGACATCGCTGTATTTCTGCTCTGCGTGGCGGTAGTTTCGCTGTTTATATTTGCAAAGGTGACGGGACGGTAAGATGATCGAGATCAAAAATGTAAGCTATTCCTATGAAAACGCCGTGACGGACGGCGCACTGAAGAATGTCAGTCTCTGCATCCCGCAGGGGCAGACGGTACTGCTGTGTGGCGAATCCGGCAGTGGCAAGACAACCTTCGGGCGGCTGGTCAACGGTTTGATCCCCTGTTATTACGAGGGAAAGCTGACGGGCTCCGTCATGGTGAACGGAAATGACACCACCCAACTCCAACTCCATGAGCTGGCCGGGACGGTCGGCTCCGTGTTCCAGAATCCCAAGTCGCAGTTTTATACGCTTCTGACCGACACGGAGATCATATTTGCCTGCGAGAATATCGGCATGGAGAAGCGGGAAATATTGCGCCGCTTCACAGAGGCCGTTCAGGACTTCCGGCTTGAAAAGCTGCTTGGGAAGAATGTCTCCCAGCTCTCCAGCGGCGAAAAGCAGAAAATTGCCTGTGCCTCTGTCAGTATGCTTAGGCCGCCGATCCTCGTGTTGGATGAGCCGACATCGAATCTGGACATTTCCGCCATCCGGGAGCTGCGGGAGATCGTCGCAAAGTGGAAGGCGACGGGAAAAACTGTCCTCATCGCCGAGCACCGGCTCTGGTGGCTGAGGGGTCTTGCGGATCGTGTGGTGGTATTTCAAGAGGGCAGCATCGTCGAAGATGTACCGGCAGACGAGTTCTGGCGCAGAACACCGGACGAGCTTCACGCGGAAGGGCTGCGCGGTTCCTGCCGCTTTGCCCCGCAGGTGAAAGAGCGCCGCGCAGACGCACAATATATCATCTCTCCGTTTCGCAGTTCTGATGGTGAATTTACGCTGAACATTCCGGAACTGAAAATTCCCAAAGGCGCAGTGGTGGCCGTCCTCGGCAACAACGGCGCAGGAAAAAGCACTTTCGCAAGGTGCCTGTGCGGACTTGTCCGCAAGTGTAAGACACAGATCATCGACGGTGAAAAACGCTATGCAGGGCGAAAACTGAGCAGACTTGCCTACATGGTATTTCAGGACGTCAACCACCAGCTTTTCTCCGAGAGCGTGTCAGAGGATGTGACGCTGGGGTTGCGCCTGTCCGAGGATGAAAAGCGTTCCACTGCCGAAGAAATGCTGCGGCGCATGGAGCTTTGGGGCTATCGGGAGGCACATCCCATGGCGCTGTCGGGCGGGCAGAAGCAGAGGCTTGCCATCGCAGGCGCACTGGCGGCACAAAAGGATATTATCTTCTACGACGAACCCACCAGCGGTCTCGACTACCGCAACATGGAGCGCGTGGCAGAGAATATCCGGCGCCTCTCTGAGATGGGGAAAACGCAGTTCGTCATCACCCACGACCCAGAGCTTGTGGAGAAATGCTGCGACCGATTCCTGTTCTTTGAGAACGGCGAAATTACCGGCTCGGGCATTTGGACGGCAGAAGCGGTAAATCAGCTCAGGGGATATTTTGAGAGTTCATCGGAATAGAAGCCGCTTATCCGATGAAGCGACGGCGCAAAGAAGAACCGTTCAATCGCAACATACTGCGTCATTAGCCTTGGAAATACACAAAGTATTTCCGTCGGGGTTTGCCTTGCCTGAACGCAAAATCCACAGCCACGGGTGACGCGCTTTTCCGCTCAGGCATCGTTAAACCCCTTGGAAATACAAAAAGTATTCCCGTCGGGGTTTGCCTTGCCTGAACGCAAAATCCATCGCCACGGATGACGTACTTTTCCGCTCATGCGGCGTTAAAATTGGGGCAGAAAAGAGCAAAATCAAATATGTCTGTTTGGAGCCTTGTTCATTCCTTTTGGAGCGGATAAGGCTCCGTTTTTTATGGCATAATAAATACACAGTAAAACGATAGGATATAGTGTAGAATTTTGACGAGACATCACAAAGCCCCGGCATTGTGGTGTGGAGGATAAAATGAGCGACGAATTGGTAGTCTCGCAGTGCGCGCCGACGCTTGCGGGGCTTAAAACCGCGAATATGTTTTCTGCCGAGTACGAAAGCCGCGAGGAAGTCACGGCCGAGCTGCGGCGGCTCAACGCCGTGCTCGTTCCGAGGGGACTGCGCATCGTGCCCATGCGGTTTATGCAAAGCCGCGTGCTTTTATATCTCTATCGCCCCGAGGCGCTGCGGCGCGATCTTGCCGACAGCGCGGCGCAGGATATCCTGCGCGAGTGCGGCTACGGCAAATGCAGCCGCGCCGAAAGCTGCCTGAGCTGCCTCATAGGCCGGCTCAGAAACAACGCCGATTTTCCCCATGAGGTCGGCCTGTTCCTCGGCTATCCGCCCGAGGACGTGCGCGGCTTCATCGAAAACCAGGCCTCCGGCTTCAAGCTCATCGGCTGCTGGAAGGTATACGGCGATGTGGACGCGGCAAGAAAAAAGTTTGAAAGCTTCGAGAGCTGCACTCTCCGCAGCCGCGGCAAGGCTCTCGATGAGATCATACAGTGAAAGGACGAATTTAAACATGAAAAAAGCAGTTGTATACTGGAGCGGCACCGGCAACACCGAGGCCATGGCAAAGGCAGTCGCCGAAGCGGCCGGCGCGGAGCTTTTCACCGCGTCCGAGTTCTCCGCGGCAAAGGCCGACGAGTTTGACGCGATAGCCTTCGGCTGCCCGGCAATGGGCGCAGAGGCGCTTGAGGAATCGGAATTCGAGCCTATGTTCGATGGCGTAAAGAGCCACCTTGCCGGCAAAAAGGTCGTGCTTTTCGGCTCCTACGGCTGGGGCGACGGCGACTGGATGCAGATCTGGGAGGACGACTGCCGCGCAGCCGGCATTAACCTCGTTCACGACAGCGTCATCTGCAACGGCGAGCCCGATGCTCAGGCGCTTGCAAAGTGCAAGGCACTCGGCGCCGCGCTGTAAACACCTATAGATGCAAAAAACTCTAAGGAGAAATCCTTAGAGTTTTTTAATTTTTTGTTAACAAATGCTTCACTCCATGCTGCGCTGAGAGTGGTATAATATAATCGTACACTTGTATGGTTACATGGAGGGACAAAAATGAAGAAGTTCTCTTTTGCTCAGCCGCTGACGCCGGATATGTGCGGCAAGCAGCCGAAAATGCAGCCGCCTGCTGCGTTTATGCTGTTCCAGAATGCCGCCAGCCTGCACGCCGAGGCCATCGGCAACGGCACCGCGGCGCTCGCCGAGCGCGATTGCTACTGGGTGGCGACGCACTCAAAGATCGATTTTTACAGTGATGCGAATTTAATGGACATGCTGACCATTTCGACTTGGGTAAATCCTGCAAAGCCCAATGCCGTGCGCGGCTACCGAGGCTATGATATTTTTGTCGGCGATAAGCAGATCGCCGAGGGGCTTACCGAGTGGGTTGTATTAAACCGCGAAACGGGCTTTGTACGCTTTTCAGAGTTCGGGTTCCCCGATGACTTTGAATTTCAGGACTATCAGGCCTGCGGCGGCAAGCTCTGCCGCTTCCGCGATGAGTTTACCGATGACGACGAGGTCTATACCTTCACCGTGCGCACATCAAGTATTGATATAGGCCGCCATATGAATAACGTCGCCTATGTCCGTGCGTTCCTCGACTGCTTCACAGCCGACGAGGTCGCGTCCATGCCTGTCAAGACCATGGAGGCGCGCTACATAACCGCCTGCATGGAAGGCGAGGAGCTTAAGATATTCAAAAAGCGCACCGACACGGGCTTTGTTCTCGGCGCTCGCCGCGCCGACGGCAAGTGCGCCGCATTCCTCGGCATAACGCTTAAATAACGGCAAAAAAATCCGCTCCTCGGAGCGGATTTTTTTAATGCACGGCGGCAGTGCTCGGCTCGTCTGCGCGCTGATAGCACAGATAGTGGCCGAGGAGGCACAGCGGCACGGCTGCGAGCACGTCGAGGATCGAGTGCTGCTTCATGAACACCGTGGATGCGCAGATGAGCAGCGCTATTACGCACACGGCAAATTTCACCCACGGCTTTTGCAGCTTCCGGCAGTCGAGCAGGCCGAACATCGCCGCGACCGAGCCGAGAACGTGTATCGACGGGCAGACGTTCGTATTCGTGTCAAAGGTATAGAACCAGCCGATGAACCGCGTCAGCGCATTGTTGCGCGGAAACACCTCCGGCCGCAAATTCTGGCATGTCGGGAACAGCAGGTAAATGACCATCGTTATCGTGTAGGTGCAGATGATAAAGCGCATCATCCGCTTAAACGCCGGAACGTCGAAGAAGAAGGTATACACCAATGTGCCTATCAGGTACACAAACCAAAACAGATATGGTATAAGGAACCATTCGCAGAATGGTATGGCGTCGTCAAACGCGCAGTGCATGACGTAGTACGAGCCGACATTGTAAAACCGCTCGACGAACGAGAACATTATGCCGAACAGCGGCCAGAACAGCAGCAGCTTGACATGCCGAAACTCATCGGTATTCAATTTGCTCAATCTAAAATTCCTATAATCCATTTTTTCAGTAGCGAATTGACGCTGCTCCTATACATTTATATTGGTGCCCGGTTCGGGGCATTGGCAGAAACCATAACGTTTCGCGTAACGCGAGTGCGATGCTGAGTTTTTGCTCCGCACTCAATTGCCTTCCCCTTACGGAGCTTGAGGGGAAGGTGTCACCTTTGGTGACGGATGAGGTGTTATTTTAATCATTTGCCGTTAGGCAAACACAAATTAATAAATCAGTGTGTTATGCTTTCGTCGGCACCCACCGGTCGGGACACCGCAAAAACCGTATTGGCACAATGTGAATGCGCAATTAAGAATCTGCGCCGTAGGCGCACACAATAATTATTCATTATTCATCATTCACTATTAATTCTCTGATTTATTAATTCTAATAAATCAGAGCTATCGCCTGCGGACAGTTTTCAAAGCTTATATCGCTGTGCGCGCCGCCGTTTTCGCCGTCGAAGGTCCAGCTCTCCGGCTCGTCGAAGATAAAGCGCGCCTTTTTCGTGTGCTTGAGGATGATGTACTCGCTGCTCAGATCGTGGCTGAGCACCTTTGCCGCAAGGTTTGCCATGGCCGCCGCGTTCGGCAGCTTTTTTACGAGCACAAGCTCGTGCAGTCCGTCGCCGAGCTTTATCTCGTCGCGCGGCAGGTCGATCAGACCGGCGACGGAGTAGGAGTTTGACATGCTGCCGTACAAAAACTCGCCCTCGATGCAGCCGTCGTCGTACTCGACGGTCACATGGCGGCTTTTGAGAGTTGAAAGGCTCTTGACCGCGCCCAGCAGATACGCCGCCTCGCCCAGCTGCTTTTTTGCCTCCTGCGGCGTTGCGTAGCTGACCTCGGTGAACGCGCCGAAGGCCGCGACATAGTTGAAATATCCGCCGTCGCGCCGGCCCTCGTCAAATTCGTGGGGCGTGCCGTCAATAAAATGCTGCGCGCCGGCCAGAATGTCGTTTTTCGGCAGGCCGATGGTGCGCGCAACGTCGTTTGCCGTGCCTATTGGAATATAGCCCACCTTCGGACGCTCTGCAAGCGGCATAAGCCCGGCGATGGCCTCGGCAAGCGTGCCGTCGCCGCCCAGAACGAGCAGATACGGAAACGCGCCGGCATACTGCGTGGCAAGCTCGGTCGCGTGGCCGCGGCACTCGGTGAAATACAGGCTCACGGCGTACCCTGCGTCCGACAGCAGCCGCAGCGCATCCGGCAGCGACCTTTTGAAGCCGCCCTTGCCTGCGGCCGGATTTATTATCATCATAAGTGGAGTTTTCATCAAAAAAAGCCGTCCTTTGCGGTGGTTAAGCTGACGAGAGTCGAACCCATATCGGTTTTGACGGGCAGATTTTAGCCCATGCTGCGTTAAAGCTCTTGACAATACGACAGTATTCTCTTCGTGCTTTGTCTTGCCTGAGCAAAAATCTGCTCCGGCAAAACTGCAAAGCATCTGTCGGCTGTGCTTTTCGAGATATTTTCGGCTTTCTTTGATGCAGGTGGGCTGGCGCCCATCAAGACAAAAAAGGCGAAAATAGCCGGAAGGGCGCACTGACAGACGATATGGGTTCGACTCTCGTCAGCTTTATCAATTTTATCACAAAATCTCTTCCATTTCAACGCCTGATATCTGTTGAAATAATACGATATGTATGTTATTGTATTGCTGGTATAGATGGGAGAGATTAAATGAATTATGTATTTCTTGGTGCATTTGCCGCCTTTTCCGCGGTGCACCTGTACGCAAGCTGGCGGTGCGACAAGGTCTTGCGCGCCGTGACGAAGGTATTCCTTTTGCCCACGCTGCTCGGATGGTATCTTACAACGGTTCAGACGCCACTTGATATCGTCATTGCCGCAGTGGCAACGAGCTGGCTGGGCGATGTCCTGCTGATATTCGGCACCGTTGGGTTTGCTGTCGGAGGATTCAGCTTTTTCATATCGCACCTGTGTTTCGCGGCGGCCTACTGCATGCACGTTGATTTTTCGCTCGTGCCCGTGTGGCTGATGATCCTTGCGGCAGCTGTGTACATTGCGGCGGTTACACTGGTTTTCCGAGGACTTATCGGAAATGTGCGGCCGAAGAGCCTGTATGTCGGTATGATAAGCTACCTTATCATAAACGGGACTATGAACTGCTTTGCGCTGTTCCAGCTCGTGACGCTGCCGTGCTTTGCAACGGCCATAATGTATGCCGGTGCGATAAGCTTTTTCGTATCCGATTCGATTTTGTTTTACGTCCGCTTCCGAAAAGGCAGGCCGTTTAAAACGCATTTCGGAGTCATGCTTACATACCTGCTCGCGGAGTTTCTTATCGTCTCGGGATTTATCCTGCTGGCGGCATGAAAAACCGAATGAAAAACCGGCGTCGAATTTTCGACGCCGGTTTTTTCTATATACTATTAACTATTACTTTTCGGCTGCAACGCTTGTCCTCTTGCCAACGGTTGCACGCAGGATGAACAGAACAACGATGGTCATCACAACGCCGATCGGCAGGCAGATCCATGCGTTCTTAACAAAGCCTGCAATGATGAAGTTTACAAAGCTTATAAGTGCAACGGTGACTGCGTAGGGCAGCTGGGTCTGGACGTGCTCGATGTGGTTGCAGTTTGCGCCGGCAGAGGCCATGATGGTCGTGTCGGAGATGGGGGAGCAGTGGTCGCCGCAGACAGCGCCTGCGAGGCATGCGGAGATGCCGATCATCAGCAGAGGATCGCCGACCTTGAAGATGGGCAGAACGATGGGGATCAGGATGCCGAAGGTGCCCCAGCTTGTGCCGGTCGCGAAAGCGAGCAGGCAGGCAACGATGAAGATGATCGCCGGGAGCATGCTGAACAGACCGGCGGAAGCGGCCTTCATGACGCCCTCAACATAGGTTGCAGCGCCGAGCAGACCGGTCATGTTCTTCAGCGAGACCGCGAAGGTGAGGATGAGGATAGCCGGAACCATTGCGTTGAAGCCCTTGACCGCGCAGGCCATTGCGTCCTTGAAGGAGGTAATGCCGCGGCAGATCAGATAGATGATGGGTTCTCCCTCCAACTCCCGGAGCCGGGCCTTGAGCTCATCGATCTCCCGCATTTTTTCCAGCAGCAGCTCGGAATCCGTAGGAGTGCCGGTGTGGGTGGCATACAGCAGCTCGCCCAGTTCCCGGAGACCGACGTTGACGCCGGCGCGGAGATCCGCGATCTCTAACTGCCGCTTGGCGGCATCCGTCAACCGTTTGGCGCCCAACCCCATGGTACAGATGGCGTCCCGCGCCAGTCCTTCCGCCTTGGTCCAATACGCTTCACAGCTATGTTCCATGAATGACCCTCCTTACGGCCGTGGCCGCCCGTTTAAGTTTCGGGAACGTATTTTTGATAAAACTCCGCGAAAGCGGCCTGGTTGGCCAGAACCTTTTCCGGCCGCTCCGTGTATTCCTTGGGATATTTCACATTAAAGACCCGCTCGATGTGGTTGGTGCCAGGTTCCACCATTTTGGTGGACCCGCCTGCGCCGAAGGACAGAATGGAGCAAAGCTCCGACATGATGTCCACATTGTACCAGCACTCTCCGCCTGGGCGGCACCAGCCCACATTTTCAAAACTGCCGGACATGTATTTCTGCCGGTAGAGGTAGTAGGGGACGAAACCTGCGGCCCGCAAGGTAGGGGCGGCATAGTCCAGCATGGCCTGCACGGCGGCGCCATCGGGAATGGAGAGACCCTCCATGAGAATGCGGCTGCCCTTTTTCAGCGCCAGCGTGTGGATGGTGATGTCATCGGCCCCCAGTTCCAGACATTTGTCCAGAGAACGGCGGAAGCCCTCCGGTGTATCCTCCGGCAGTCCCG
>OLZT01000676.1_pt1 | contig 11022 bp, 8 predicted proteins | sample 1644501 | NCBI WGS metagenome assembly OLZT01 (sample SAMEA103958140, study PRJEB25191) | human gut metagenome | biome: human-associated habitat [ENVO:00009003]; feature: intestine environment [ENVO:2100002]; material: feces | place: Germany | collected 2013/2015 | reverse complement strand
GAGAGTTATCTACAGACTGCGGATACTTATTATATGGAGGAACGTATGCTACAAGGTATGGTAATAAGTAATCTGAAAATGAAAGACACGCAAGCATATCTTTCACTGGTTGCCCGGTTTATTGCCATCATCAACAGTTGGTCTGTTTGTGACACCTTTGACTTTTACGGCAAACAACGGTTTGTGGACAAGAACAAGAAAAGGGTCTGGCTATTTTTGGAAGACCGGATGAAATCCGACAAAGAATATGAAATACGTTTCGGAGTAGTAATGGCAATGGCTCATTATATTGACGAAGAGTATATAAACAACGTATTGCAATGGATGGACCGGATCAGTCACGAAGGATATTATGTGAAGATGGCTGTAGCATGGGCTTTATCCGTATGTTATGTCAAGTTTCCTCAAAAAACGATGAACTATCTGAAGGAAAATCATTTAGATGACTTTACTTACAATAAGGCACTACAAAAAATCATAGAATCTTATCGGGTAAGCACGGAGGACAAAGAAATCATCCGCAGCATGAAAAGAAAAAACAAATAATGTCCATTTACCGCAAAGAGGCTTTGAATCCTTCCGAAAGAAATTCACCATTCATATTCGGAAAGATTCAAACCGCTCCAGCAGCTATTAATAATCGGGAAAAGTTATTCCTCCCAAACCAAATAAGCTGAAACCAGCCAATGATTCAATTTATTGCCATCTACCTGTTGTGCCTCAGGGATACTTACCTTAAAAGAATGTTTACCGGCCGACAAGTCACCAATAACAGCCTCCTCAGGCATCACATCGCTACCCGGACACCAATTGGAACGGGACAAATCCGAAGAAGCCAAAGGTTCTTCAATCTCTTTTGTCGTATACCCCTTATCACCTATATATGCGGCAACTCGTGGTATCAGCCATACTCCCGTGGCCGGATTAAAACGGCGGAAAGAAGCACAGTCATCACGCCAAGGAATGAAATTCAACACCTCCTTGCCATCAACAGACACGATGTTCCGTTTCTCCACAAACTCATCTCCGCCACTATGTCCTCCGTGACCTGTTACAATATACTTCAAACGAACATTCTTGGCAGCTTTCGACATATCAAAATCCATCACCACATCTTTGCGTGAGAAAATATCCGGATAAGTCTGTCCGATATAATACACCGTATTCATCAAAGGCTTCACACGGCGCTCCGGCATCACGTCGCAAGTGATCTTACTCTCCTTCACATCCAATTCCATACTGGCCACATACCCCTCGGCAGTCCATGTATCAATATAAATTCCCACGTATGCCTCTCTCTCCAATGCCGGATAAAGATCGGTAATATCCTGCACCCAAGTCACACTCTTTTCCCATTTCGGGATATATACAGGACGTCTCTTGCTGCTCAAAGAATCATTATCCGAACTATAATACCCCACACCGAACGGGGTCATAAAACGCATCAGTTCAAGGGTAGGCACATAATCCTGACCCGGAACAATACCAATCATTTTTTCATATTTGGTACTGTCTACCGCAGGAAACGCCCTCTTGCCTTCGGCTATATTCATCAGATTAATCACCGATTCTTTGGGAAGCACAAAACAAGAGCCAGATTTATCCCAACGGTCACCATTGGAAGCTACAGTTACTTTCAGGGTAACATCCACATCCCTTTTATAATCGGGCAAGGTTATTTTCTTTAAAATGATACGCCCGTTTACCAGACGGATCACTCCGTCAGCATTGGCAGGAGTATAATTAGGGAAAGAATCGGGACGAAAACAAACAGGGGTTTTGTCGAATACTTGAATATGAGTATTTCCCAATGCCGGTAATTCTTTGTGATTTGCAGCATCGGCCGGCATCATAAAAGTTGCCGCCACAGCCAGTGGGGCAATAAAGGTCAGCAGGTTCATTCTTTTTAATTATAGGTTAGTAATCAAGGGTATATAAATTAATTTCACAAAAAAACTACACGGATTTACACAAATCGTCCGATCTGTATAAATCCATGTAGTCTATAATAAAAAAAGGAATTATTGATGCTGTTCACGCAACAAATCATTCACAGTCTTCACCGGGTTAAAGGTACTCAACGGCACTTCAACAAAAACAGTGTTCCAGTCACTCATTGCGCCGTTCCACAAGCCCGGAAGCTCCAATGCTTTCAGTTCTCTACCGTTCTTTGATTTATAAGAGATAAAACCTGTAGCCTTATCCACATACTTCACCAAGTCGAATTTGTTTCCTTTATAATCGCGTACCGCACACACCAAATCCACCGGATTAAAGTGAGTACCCTTCTCGAACATCTCTTTCTTGACCGGATCATTCATGTCAATCTGAGAACTTTCCAAAATTTGCAATGAAACAGTACCATCCGCATTATAAGCCAGGAACGGGCCGCCTCCCGGTTCACCCACATTCTTCACCATACCGCATACACGCATCGGACGGTTCAACTTCTTACGCAGATAAATAACCAGATCGGCATCTTCCAGATCCTTGATATCCAGTTTGCGGCAACATAAAGTCTGCTGTAAGAAACGAATGATCTCTTCCAGCTGCGCATGTGTATATTTACCGCCATCCAGTAATTCCAAATATTCAAATACCTGCTTCTGCAGAGTAACCAGTACCCCCGCAATCAGCTTTTTATACGTAACAGTATCCTCTTTCAAGCGATCGGGAACCACATTATCTATATTCTTGATAAAGATAACATCGGCATCCAAATCATTCAGGTTCTCAATCAGCGCACCGTGCCCCCCCGGACGGAACAACAGCTTGCCTTTATCGCGGAAAGGTTTGTTCTCCATATCGGCAGCAACCGTATCCGTACTCGGCTTCTGTTCAGAAAACGACACATCATATTCCACCCCGTATTTCTTTGCATAAACGGCAACCTTCTCTTCCACCAGCTTTGTGAACAACTCACGATGTTCCGTAGAAACGGTGAAATGCACATTCACTTTTCCGGTCTTGCCTGCCGCATACAACGCACCCTCCACCAAATGTTCTTCCAGCGGCGTACGCACACCATCCGCATACCGATGGAATTTCAACAACCCCTTCGGTAATGCCCCATAGTTCAAGCCGGCAGCTTCCAGCAGATTGGCTACTATAGGTTTATACTCCTTCCCGGCCATCAAAGCATCAATATCCTTTCCTGTATTATCCATACAAGCCGCATTCAAGTCATTGTAGAATGCGAAGCTATGAATATGGTCGAAAAATTTCTTTTCGAAATCAGTCTTCGGAATATTGTAATCAGCCCCCAGGAATTCGAACAAATTCTTGAACATGCGGCTGGCAGCACCAGAGGCGGGTACAAACTTCACGATGGTTTTCTCCCCTTCCTTATATGTATCCCATGCTTCCAAATAATTTTTCATTTCATTTTCGGCGGGAGCCATGATTCCCTTTTCAACAGAAGCGGCTGCATCCAACTTCAAAAATGGGAAACCCTTTTCAAAGCAAGCCAGTTGTTCTGCAATCTGCTGCTCGGAAATTCCTTTTTTCACTAATAAGTCTTTGTCTTCAGGTGTTAACATAAGTACATGATTTTATATGGTTTAAATAAATTGTTACCTTATTCTTTCACTATTAATTGCCCAAAAATACAAAAAAATGCGAGAACACTACCTAATAAATAAAGAAAAAAACTACCTTTACCCTCGAAAAGATTTCACGTGTTATGGAAGAAAAAGCATTTTTCACAGCCAAAGAGCGTGAGCAACTGTTCGCCCTCTATAAACGATTGCTGCAATTATCCGGCGACACCTTGCAGAAGGGTGATTGCCATAAGTTAAAAATACACCTCATAAAAGCAGTTGCCGAAGGTAACCTGCCACGAAATTGTTTCGGAATGAATCCTATCATCAAAGATATGCAGACCGCTGTCATCGTGGCCGAGGAAATTGGGATGAAACGGGCTTCCATCCTGGGGATCATGCTGCACGAATCGGTAAAGAACCATTTATGCACCTTAGCATCTGTACAACAGGAATATGGAGAGGATGTAGCGGGGATCATACGCGGTCTTGTGAAAATCAATGAGCTATACTCCAAAAGCCCTACCATAGAATCGGAAAATTTCCGCAACCTGCTGCTCTCCTTTGCCGAAGACATGCGTGTTATTCTGATCATCATTGCAGACCGCGTGAACCTGATGAGACAGATAAAGGAGACTCCCAATATAGAAGCACGCACCCAAGTAGCCAACGAAGCTGCCTATCTGTACGCACCGCTGGCACACAAGCTGGGGCTATACAAACTGAAATCGGAGCTGGAAGACCTTTCCTTGAAATATACTGAACACGACGTATATTATCATATAAAGGACAAACTGAACGAAACGAAAGCCTCCCGTGACAAATACATAGCCGCCTTTATCGAACCGATACAGCATAAGCTGGAAGAAGCAGGATTGAAGTTCCACATGAAAGGGCGTACCAAGTCCATCCATTCCATCTATCAGAAAATGAAGAAACAGAAATGTCCCTTCGAAGGAGTGTATGACTTGTTTGCCATCCGAATCATTCTGGACTCTCCCGTCGACAAGGAAAAACAAGAATGCTGGCAGGTATATTCCATTGTGACCGATATGTATATGCCCAATCCCAAACGTCTGCGCGACTGGCTCTCCGTACCCAAAAGTAACGGATACGAATCCTTGCATACCACTGTAATGGGGCCTGAAGGCAAATGGGTGGAAGTACAGATACGCACCGAACGCATGGACGAGATAGCGGAACGTGGTCTGGCAGCCCACTGGCGTTACAAAGGCGTAAAAGGAGAAAGCGGTCTGGATGAATGGCTGACCTCCATCCGGGAAACACTGGAGAACGCCGACAGTGACCTGGAAGTGATGGACCAGTTCAAACTGGAATTATACGAAGACGAAGTATTCGTATTCACCCCCAAAGGTGACTTGTACAAGATGCCGAAAGGAGCGACCGTACTGGACTTTGCTTTCGCCATCCACAGCAAACTGGGGTCCAAGTGTATCGGAGCAAAGGTGAACGGAAAGAACGCACAATTAAAGCAAACGCTGAACAGCGGTGACCAGGTAGAAGTCATGACTTCAAACACCCAGACACCCAAACGCGACTGGCTGAACATCGTCACCACTTCGAAGGCAAGAACCAAAATACGCCAGGCCATCAAAGAGATAGAAGCCCGCCAGACAGAGTTCGCCAAAGAAACCATAGAACGTAAATTCAAGAACCGCAAACTGGAATACGATGAAGCAGTGATGATGCGCCTGATAAAAAAGCTGGGATACAAAACCGTAACCGAGTTCTACCAGGACATAGCCAACGAGACAAGAGATGCAAACGACATCATCGAAAAATACCTGGAACTGAAGAAAAAGGAAACGGAAAACCGGGAAGATATTGTCTATCGCAGCGCCGAGAATTTCAGCATGCAGACAGCACAGGACGACAAGACCTTCAAAGAGGACGTACTGGTCATTGATCAGAATTTGAAAGGACTGGACTTCAAATTAGCCAAATGCTGTAACCCTATCTATGGCGATGATGTATTCGGATTTGTAACCATCAGCGGAGGAATCAAAATACACCGTACCGACTGTCCTAATGCACGGGAGTTGCAATCACGTTTCGCCTACCGTATCGTAAAGGCGCGTTGGGCTGGGAAAAGCCACGGCAAACAATACCCCATCACGCTGCGCATCGTTGGCCATGATGATATAGGAATTGTGACAAATATCACCTCCATTATCAATAAGGAAAACGATATCCTGCTCCGTTCCATCAGCATCGACTCGCACGACGGGCTGTTCAGCGGCATGATGACCGTAATGGTAGATGATACTTCAAAGCTGGAATCATTAGTAAAAAAGATAAAGACAGTAAAAGGAGTAAAACAGGTAAACAGAGGATAAACTCACCCCAAACTTAAAAAAATGAATGAACTGCATAAACGACTAAAAAGCTTTACATACGCCTGGAAAGGCGTATGTAGTTTTTTAAGCAAGGAACACAATGCCTGGATACATTGCGCAGCCATCATCGCCGTAACCATTGCAGGCATCCGGTTTGAAATAACACGCACCGAATGGCTTGTCATCCTCCTGTGCTTTGCAATGGTACTGGCTGCCGAAGCATTCAACACAGCCATAGAACGCCTGGTAAACCTGGTATCACCAGACTACCATCCCATAGCCGGAGACGTAAAGGACATAGCGGCAGGAGCCGTACTGATTTGCGCCATCTTTGCCGCCCTCATAGGGTTGATTATCTTTGTCCCTTATTTTTAAAGGTGTTAATTTACCATTTATTTCACTAACAGTTAAAGATCTTTTATAAAAAAAACAGTAATTTAGCCCCGATAATTTTTAAAAAGTGGAACTAATGAAGAAAATTTTGCTTTCAACATTATTGTTGATTATAGGGTTAACCACATACGCAGCCGTATGGCAATCTCAAGGAGAAGCAGAAATAACCTTTGAGAAAACAACACATAACTTCGGTTCATTCCCCGAGTCTAGCCCGAAAGTTACTTGCGTTTTCAAATTCAAAAATTCGGGAGACGGTCCCTTGGTCATCCATCAAGCGATCGCATCTTGCGGATGTACTGTTCCCCAATATCCTAAAGAGCCCATCAAACCGGGTGAAAGTGGACAGATAACAGTGACTTATAATGGAGCCGGCAAATTTCCGGGACATTTCAAGAAATCAATCACTATCCGCACAAACGGGAAAAATGAAATGACACGTCTTTATATAGAAGGTGATATGACCCCGAAAGGCACAGTTGCAGAATAGAATTCTCACATCATAAGAGAGAGGATGTATCAAAACAAAAGAAGATTCGAGTTTGATACATCCTCTTTTTATATCCGGAAAACACTGCCCCGCCTGCCTGTATGCAAGTAAAAACAAAAAAATAAGAAAAAAAGAACATTTTTCCCCAATAATAAGCCACTCTTATTCTGATTAAAATAACGTACTTTGCAGCAAATTTAAGAGAACAATGACAAACAAGCTATTATTCTTTGTCCTACTGGCCCTCTGTTTCAGTGGCTGTGACATGCTGGAAACCCATCCATACGATGTACATATTACAGGAGAAAGAGAACTGACCAACAAAAACATCCAGTTGATAGAAAACAAAATGCAAGGCAAAAAAACAATCCGCTTTGCCATGATCAGTGATACCCAACGATGGTACAACTCTACCGAGGATGTTGTAAAAGCCCTCAATGCCCGTGGTGACATAGACTTTGTCATTCACGGAGGAGACCAGTCCGATTTCGGCGTCACAAAAGAATTCATATGGATGCGGGACATATTTAACAAATTCCAGATGCCCTACGTATGCCTTTTAGGCAATCACGACTGTCTGGGTACAGGTGAAGACGCATACAGAGCCATTTATGGAGATCCCAACTTCGCCTTCACAGCCGGAAATGTACGCTTTATCTGCCTCAATACCAATGCGATGGAATATGATTATTCGGAACCGGTTCCCGATTTCAACTTTATAGAAAATGAACTGAACAACCTGTCGCCTGAAATAGAAAAAACGGTATTCGCAATGCACGTAAAACCTTTTGAATTTGTATTCAACAACAATGTAGCAAAAATCTTCCAACTATACGTCAACCAGTTCCCCAAAGTCCAGTTCTGTCTTTACGGCCATGAACACAAATTCGCAGTAGATGATCTATTCAACGACGGAGTTCTGTATTTCCAATGCCCCTGCATAGACAAACGCATCTACTTATTATTCACCATTAAAGAAGATGGAACCTACGATTATGAAACAGTTGAATTTTAAAAAGATATTTCTGAACCTATTGTGGTCACTATTGCCTTTTACGGCACAAGCCCAAGAAAATAATACACTTTACTCCATCTTATCCAAAGACAGCATACTTGTCTCCTCTCCTTCCGTTCAAAACCAAGAGGAAGATATTGTAACCCAAATGCCAAACCGGCACCATAAATACGACAAGCGCGTACACCGTTACAGGCGTGCGTGGGAAGCTTTGATCCCCACCCACACCAAATTACAGTACGCCGGTGGAATGGGCCTGTTATCCTGGGGCATAGGCTGGGATTATGGAAAAAGAGGCCAATGGGAAACCGATCTTCTTTTGGGCTTCATCCCCCGCTACTCATCCAAACATTTCAAGATGACCATGACCTTGAAACAGAATTATATCCCGTGGAGTATCTGGCTGGGCAAAGACTTCTCGCTGGAACCGCTGACTACCGGAATCTATTTCAACACCGTATTCAGCGATGATTTCTGGACAAGCGAACCTGAGCGCTATCCCCGTGGATACTACGGATTTTCCACCCGTATCCGCACCCATATCTTTCTGGGACAACGCGTCCGTTTCGATGTGCCCGAAAAGTACCGGAAGTTCTCTAAAAGCATCACCGCATTCTACGAAATCAGCACATGCGATTTATACGTTGTCAGTGCGTTCAACAACAGTTATTTGAAACCCGATGACTATCTGAGACTATCATTTGGATTGAAATTTCAGATATTCTAATCAAATCATGAGGATGTTTCTCTATTTTTTCACTATTTTTGGGCATTTATTATGATAAATTTCAAAAATAACAACATAGAGAAACATGAAACAAGAAGAAGAAAAATCGGTTGGATTGCCCGATAACGCGTTCCGACCTCTGAAACCGGGGGAACAATATCACCCCATCATGTCACCAAACAAAAAATATCCCGAAGTAAACCTATGGTCTGTGCTATGGGGTATCGCCATGGCGGTATTATTCTCGGCGGCCGCAGCTTACCTGGGATTAAAAGTGGGACAGGTTTTTGAAGCCGCCATCCCTATCGCCATCATCGCCGTAGGTGTATCGGGAGCCGCCAAGCGTAAAAACGCGTTAGGTGAGAATGTCATCATCCAATCCATCGGTGCCTGTTCGGGAGTCATAGTGGCAGGAGCCATCTTCACATTGCCCGCCCTTTATATATTGCAGGACAAATACCCCGAAATGACAGTCAACTTCTTTCAGATGTTTGTCAGCTCACTGCTGGGAGGTATTTTGGGGATCCTGTTCCTCATCCCCTTCCGTAAATATTTCGTCAGCGACAAACATGGCGAATATCCCTTCCCCGAAGCCACTGCCAGTACGCAAGTGCTTGTTTCCGGCGAGAAAGGCGGAAGCCAGGCAAAGCCATTGCTTTTTGCAGGACTAATAGGAGGTCTGTACGATTTCATTGTAGCCACATTCGGCTGGTGGAATGAAAAAGCCAAACTGGTGATGAAAATAAACACCGGTGCAGCAGTATTAGGCCTAGGCTATATTGTCGGCTTGAAATACGCGGCTATCATTTGTGCCGGTTCATTGGTGGTATGGCTGGTTATTGTTCCAGGTATGGCCCTGTTGTTCGGCGACCAAGTGCTGAATGCATGGAATCCGGCCTTGACACAAACCATCAGCGAAATGTCACCCGAAGTTATATTCAAGGAATATGCCAAAAGTATCGGTATTGGTGGTATCGCCATGGCCGGTGTGATCGGTATCGTGCGCTCATGGGGCATTATAAAGAGTGCTGTGGGACTGGCCGCCAAAGAGATGGGCGGCAAGAAGGTGGAAGCAAACGTCATCCGCACGCAGAAAGACCTTTCCATGAAAATAATCGCCTTCGGGTCCATCTTCACCATCCTGCTGATCTTACTGTTCTTCTTTTTTGATGTGATGCATGGAAATGTATTACACAGCATTGTAGCCATCCTGCTCGTAGCCGGCATTGCATTCCTGTTCACCACCGTAGCAGCCAACGCTATCGCCATAGTCGGCACTAACCCTGTATCGGGAATGACACTGATGACACTGATACTTGCCTCAGTAGTAATGGTTGCCGTTGGACTGAAAGGTGCTACCGGCATGGTTGCTGCACTGGTTATGGGTGGTGTGGTTTGTACGGCACTCTCTATGGCAGGCGGATTCATCACAGACTTGAAAATAGGTTACTGGCTGGGCAGTACTCCTGCCAAACAGGAAACATGGAAATTCCTCGGCACACTAGTATCGGCAGCAACTGTGGGCGGCGTCATCATGATCCTGAACAAGACCTACGGCTTCTCCACCGGCGCATTGGCAGCTCCGCAGGCCAACGCGATGGCAGCCGTAATAGACCCGCTGATGAACGGTGTAGGCGCTCCCTGGCTGCTTTACGGAATAGGCGCTGTGCTGGCATTGGTGCTGACCTACTTCAAAGTACCCGCACTGGCTTTTGCGCTGGGTATGTTCATTCCACTGGAATTGAACCTGCCGTTGCTGGTAGGTGGAGCGGTGAACTGGTATGTCACTACCCGCAGCAAAGACGAGGCAGTGAATGCCGAACGTGGCGAGAAGGGAACTTTGCTGGCATCCGGATTCATAGCCGGAGGCGCATTGATGGGGGTTGTCAGTGCCGCCATGCGCTTTGGCGGTATCAATCTGATCAACGAAGAATGGCTGAGCAACCCGTTGAGCGAAGTGCTGTCAATGGCCGCCTATATCCTCCTGATCATATGGCTGGTTAAAGCCAGTATGCATATAAAGAAAAAATAACCCTTTTTCAAATACCGTGAAAATAAAAGCTATATGAAACGAATCTTACTAATGAGTTTACTTGCAATCTCTACCGCATTATCTGCCCAGAAACCTGTAGAGTTGGAATTATGGCCCGATGGCGCCCCCAACTCCAACGGCATCACCACTCCCGAGCAGAAATTAGAGAACAACCGGATTTCCAATGTCAGTGAGCCTACCCTTACCATTTATCCGGCAGCCAAACCGAACGGACTGGCTGTCGTGGCTTGTCCCGGAGGGGGATACATACGCCTGGCAATGAATCACGAAGGGCACGATATGGCAGACTGGTTCAACGCACAAGGCATCACATACGCCGTATTGAAATACCGTATGCCAAACGGACACCATGATGTACCGTTGAGCGACGCCCATCAGGCTATCCGGCTGATGAGAGAACACGCCAACGAATGGCATATTCAAAAAGTGGGTATCATGGGGGCCTCTG
>OLZT01000673.1_pt1 | contig 11067 bp, 8 predicted proteins | sample 1644501 | NCBI WGS metagenome assembly OLZT01 (sample SAMEA103958140, study PRJEB25191) | human gut metagenome | biome: human-associated habitat [ENVO:00009003]; feature: intestine environment [ENVO:2100002]; material: feces | place: Germany | collected 2013/2015 | reverse complement strand
GAAAAGCCGTCCCTGCCGAAACGATAGTAGCCGAGACGGCATACATTCCGGCTGATAAGCGCAGCGCTCGTTAGCTGACTTATCACAGTTGCGGCAGCCGCACCGGCAGCACCCATTTCGAGCACGGCGACAAAAACGAGGTCAAGCGCGATATTCTCGACCGTCGTCAGCAGCATGATCTTCATGGGAACGACGCTTTCGCCTATGCCGCGCAGCACTGCGTAAAAGCAGTTGTATGTATACACGAACACCGTTCCTGCCATGCAGATATTAAGATAGCTCACGGCGCCGTCAAAGCTCTCGGCAGGTGTGTTCAAAAAGCGCAGAATGGGCGACGCAAAGCATATCACGACAGCCGTCAGCGCGAGCGCAACGATCATCGCAAGCGAATACATCACGCGCAGAGTCCTGCCTATTGCGTCGGCGTTTCCTGCACCGAAGTTCTGCCCTATTATCGCGGCGGCGCCGTTTGCGATCGCAACTATCACGACGAGCACAACGGTCGTTATCTGTCCGCCGATGCTCACCGCGCTCATGCCTGCCGCGCCGACAAAGTGGCCGATGATGACCATGTCGGCGACGTTATACACGGCCTGCATGAGGTTAATTATTATTATCGGAACGGCAAAAGCAATGAGCTTTTTTCCCGGAGAGCCGACCGTCAGTTTTCCACGTTCACTTCTGTCCATTTTTAAGCGGCTTTCTTATAACGGCGCTGCCGTGCAGGTCGCACACCGGCATGGGCAGCAGATCATTTTCGGCGCAGAACTCATCGACGGCATGCCTTACGCCGCCAAACTGAGTGCTGTAAACATCATGTATCATCAGCGCTCCGCCCGGCGAAAGCTGCTCCCAGAACAGCGGCAGAGCCGCGGCCGTCGGCGCATAGAGATCGGCATCGATCGAGACGAAGGCAAAGCGCCGTTTTTCGCATCCGCGGAATGTGGCCGGAAAGAAGCCCTTGTGGAAAACCGCACGCTCTCTGTACAAGAGCTTTTTATCCACAATGTCCTTTGCCGTTTCCGAAAAGTCGCCGACGCGCGCTGCGGAGTAGCCGTTTTGCCTTTCGATATCAACATCGGCGGCGCAAAAGCCCTCGAAGGTGTCAAACAGATGTATCGTTCTGTCGGAGAATGCCGCGTTTATCTGAACGGCGAAGTCTCCGCGGAAAACGCCAAGCTCGGCAACGTCGCCCGGCACGGCGAGGGCATTTATCTGCTCGGCAATAAGGCGCATCTGCGCGCTTCTTGCGTCGAAGGTTTTAAGCAGAGCCGGGCTTAATATCTCGCCGTCATAGCCGAGCGAGTCAAGCTGACTGCGCATTTGGGCTGCGCGCTCATCATCCAGAACGCAGATGCAAACTGCGTCCGGGTCAAAAAGCAGCGCGTCGCGCGGCGAGACTATCGGTATTCCGGCAAGCTCGCCGCCCCACTTTTCCTCGGAGTTATCCGCAAAGCAGCACGCACCGTAGCCCGTGCCGAGAAGGCGCGATACCATGGCTCCGATCTGCCCTGCTCCGAAAAGCGCGACCGTTTTCATGCCGTGGCCTCCTTTGCCGAGGAAACGATCAGCTCGCGCGCCTTATCGCGCATAAGCTGCTCGCGCAGGGGCTGAGGCTCCACAACGGCCATGACATTCTCAAGCTCAAGTCCGGTCGCCTCGGCGATATCGCGCATGAGCGAGGCAAGCTCGGCTTCGCTTACGCTGATCTTCTCCGCCTGTGCAACTGCGTTGAGCAGCAGGTCAAAGCGCGCGGCGTCCTCGGTCTGGTTGATCGTTCCGAGATACGCCGCGAAGGCATCGTTTATCTTTTCGTCGTCGGTCATGGCGCGCTTTTTCGTGCCGCGCTCGGAGATGATGTTTTCAAGCATTTCATCAAAGCTGCGCGGCACTATGCGATAGTGCTCGACAAGCTCGCGAATAAGCTCGTGCAGCTTTGCCGGAGACACCTCGCGGTTATCGCCCGACACGGTTTGCAGCATAACGTCCAGTGCCTCGGCCTGGACCTGAGCGCGCGAGCGAGTTACGTCCGACTGCTTGTATGCCTCGTCGAGAATGGCCGTGAAATCTGCAAGCACATTGTATATAGGATCCTGCGCAACTCGCATTTTGTCGCCGGCCAGGATCGCTTCGAGCTTCTGCTTTACCATGCTCTCCGGCACTTCGGCCTGCATGTTGGTGCACGCTGCCGTCAGAACGGCTGCGGTGAACGCCTCCTCGTCGTCGCGCTTTGCGTTGACCTCAAGCTCCTTATATTCTCCGAGCTTCACCTCGGGATATACGCCGCACACGACCGTGAAGTCCGCTCCGCCGCCCGTGAGCCATGTCACGGCCGTAAGCTGAGGGCGGCCCACGGTGCGTATGCCGTTTTCCGAGAGGTACCGACTGTAGAGCCTCGGCACGCAGATATCCAGCGCCTCGTCAAAAAGCGCGGTCTGGCCGTAAAGCTCCTCTATCTTCTCGCGCGGAGCAAGTCCTGCCGCAAAGCCCGGAACGGCATAATGCTCTGTGTCGTTCATGTATGCCTCGTCAAGAGCCTTGGCAAACTCGCCGCGCTCAATGCGCAAAGTAAGTGTAAGAGTGTTGTTTTCGCAAACAGAAGATATAACAGTCATTGTTCGTACCTCCAAGTTAAATAAAGCTTATGCTTCGGCAGGAATGCCGAGTATTTTTTTGGTCAGCGGAAGGCCGGTGAATAAGCCGAGCAGCGCGGACAGATAGACAGTCAGCAGCGCCAGCAGATAGCACGACCACCACGCGGCAAGGAAATGAGGCCCGATGCCGGCGTTTATCGCCGTCATCAGCAGCGTCATGACCGTTCCGACGATAAACGAAAGCACTATTGTCGAAACGATCGTGAACACGGGCGTGTTCGGCTTGAGCTTAAACAGCGACGCAAATTTTGCGCCCAATGAGACGACCGGCAGAACGAACACGAGGATCGTGCTCACCGGAAACGCTATTGCAAAGCCGGAAAAGAACGTTCCCCAGGTCAAAAATCCGTTCAGCGCCGGCAGGACCGCGCTCAGTGCGATGTTGATTATAAGCGATACCCAGATGTTAAGTATTACGTCGAATTTTGTGAGTTTCTTCATATCGATTTCCCTCCAAATTATTTGCATTCGGGGTACAAGGATATGGGAGTGAATGCCCTCCCGTGGTTATCGGTACAGCATTGATATTAAATAAATCTGCTTAGAAAACGGTCTTTTCCTCGCTTCCGTCGGCGGTAATTACCGAGCGGATAACGAGCACGTCGGCATGCTTTGCCTTGAATGCGGCAATGCCTGCGTCAAGGGATGCCTTTGTTTCCTCGTCCGCGCAGACAGCGCCGAGCTCGAGCATTTCCGTCTGGCTTTCGAGCATCTCTTCAAGCTTGTGCTGCACGCACTCTGCGCAGAGCTTACCGTCGGTGCACCACGATGCGGCGACGACCTTGCCGCCCTTATGGGCATTTTCAACGTTGGAGATCGCCGCGTCAAGCTCGTCATACCACTCGACCGTTATGATATCGCCTGCGCCGGAATCGATCGCCAGATTGTTCAGACGGCTGTGATACATGCAGGTCGTCGGGTGTGCGCCGCCGATGCGCTTGTCGCGGAAGGTGTACATCAGCACCTTGTCGCCCAGAGCCTTGCGAACCTCGGCGATAGTCTCGGGCATGATAACAAAGCGGATCTCGAACACGTCCTCGTAGTTGTCGATCCTCCACTCGACCGCAGCGAAGCTGTCGTCGTTTGCAAGAGCCTCGGCGCGCGCAAGAATGTCGGCCTTGGAATGCTCGTTGATCACGGCGATCTTATCACCGGGCTTGATGCTGTGGTTTCTGATCTGAATTTCTTTCATTTCTTTCACCTCTTGAATATTTTTGTCGGAGTTTGCTCTTCTAAAAACGGACAGAACGTTTCTGCCGTATTTGAATTCAAATGAAATTTCGTCCATGCATTTTTGCGTAATGCTGTCCGGAGCCTTGGGGCAGGGGTTAAAAAGCGCGCCCAGATGCATAAACTGCACGCAGCAGCCCTTTGCGCTTTTTTCCGCGCTAACTATGACCGAGCCGTTTGCGTCGGCAGCGCATATCGCGCTTATTATCTCTCCGGCCGAGCCGAGCAGCGCCTCGGAATCTGCCGCCGAAACATGCAGCGCCTTGAGCGCGGTTTTAATATACTCCAGCGTTTTTTCAACGCAGCCGGGAAAAGTGCTGATATTAAGCTTATCCATAGTTCTCCTTTACTTTATGACGACGACCTTGCCGCCGTCCTTGAAATCCATGTATTCCGCGTGACCGTCAAGCAGCGTCTTTGCGTCGGCATCCGCACAGCTGCGCCCGATCATCAGGTTTTCGTACATCCGGGCGATAAGCTCAAGGCGCGCAATATCCTGCGGATAGCACTGGATAAGCGGCATGCGGCTGACCGCGCCGAAGCGATTGATCTTATACGTCAGGTGCGGAAGCATCGCAAGCTCGGCAAGCGACAGCTCGCGCGGATTTCCGTACACTATGTTTTCGCCGTTTTTAAGCTCCTCGGGCAGCGGATGGAACACCTTGCTTTCCTCTCCGTCGGTGTATTCAACGCCCATTATCTGCTGCAGGCGGCCGAATTCGGCGCTTATAAACGCCTCCTTCTCTTCCGCAATGATCGGAAGCAGAAGCTTTTTCTGAAGCTCAAGCAGTCCATCTGCATCCGCGCACTGCGCCGCCGCGCTTTCATACTGCCGGTAAATTTCGCTCATGCCGTGCTCCTTTCACACTGTCCACTGGATCTCGTCCATGCGTTTTATGATCTCCTGCTTCCGCTGGTCAAATTGCAGCTGCTTATTGTGCATGTAATACTTATCGCAGCCGTAGCGGCCGATAAACCGCGCAGAATAGTAGTTTGCCGTAAGCTCGGTTACGAATATCAATATCTCATCGCCGTCGGCAAAGGCTTTTTCGCAGAACAAAAAGACGTTTTCAAGCACTCTGCTGCCGTCGGCTGCAAGACCTTTAAGCTCCGCGACCTTTTGCGCAAAGCTCTCGCGTACAACGGAAAACTCGTCTTTCTGCGCAGTGCCCGATTGCATGACCGCCGCACGGAACTCTTCAAGATATTCAAGCATAAATCTCGTTTCGCGCTGCGCCTGCGGCGATATCGAGGACGACTGCTTTCCGCGCTCGAGCTTTTCGCGCTCGGCCTCGATCATCTCGCTCAGCAAGGCCGCAGCTCCGCTTACGTCTTTCAGCTTTTCCTTGAGCGCTTTCAGCTGCCCGGTGACAAGATCAAGAATGTTTTCCCTTTCGCACACCGTGCGAAGCTGCGCCGTCACGCTGTCGAATATAAGGCCGAGAAGACTCAGGCGTTCGTCCATGCAGGCGCGCTCGGCGCGCAGCACTATGCTCTCGCTCACGGTTCCGTCGAGGATCTTTTCCACCTGATAGTCGCTTCTGTATTTATTGAACAGATCATAGTAGATCGCAAAATCCTTGCTTATGCGTGCATCCTGAAGGTACTGGCAGATAAGCTGCTCATCCACGGCAAGGCCGTTTTCCTCATAGAGCTTTATCATTTCCGAAAGATCGTCCCAACCGCGCGCCGTGACAAAATGTTTGCCGTCGGCGGCATTTTCGATCTTGTAAAAGTCCTTCTTGCGCGCGGCAAGATAGGTCATGACCGATGCGTGAACGCCTTTTTTATAGGCATATTCCTTCCAGGTTTCGTAATCCGGCTCTATCTCGATGCGCTTTAATCTGTCAAGTGTGACGATATCGAAATCACGCACGGATTTGTTATACTCGGGCGGATTTCCTGCCGTTACGAGTATCCAGCCGGACGGGACGCGGTGCTGGCCGAACACCTTGTACTGCAAAAATTGCAGCATGCACGGCGCAAGAGTTTCGGACACGCAGTTTATCTCGTCCAGAAAGAGTATGCCCTCGGTCTTGCCGGTCTCGCGCATCAGGTCGTACACCGAGCCAATGATCTCACTCATTGTATACTCGGACACCTGATAGCTTTTTCCGTCGTATTCCTTTTCCGTGATATACGGCAGACCGAGCGCGCTCTGACGTGTGTGATGGGTCATGGAATACGACACGAGCCCCACGCCAAGCTCGGCCGCTATCTGCTCCATGATGGCTGTTTTGCCTATGCCCGGAGGGCCTATCATAAATACCGGGCGCTGCTTTTCGATCGGTATGCGGTAGCCGCCGAACTCGTCCTTTGAAAAGTACGCAGTCATGGCGGATTTTATCTGCTGCTTTGCCTGTGCAATATTCAAGCCTATCCCTCCTCAGATGTCATATTTATCGAAAATATCCTCGCTGCTGAGATTTTTTCCGTAATCGAGCAGAAGCGCGACTATCTCCATTGCCCGGGCTGCCTGCGCCTTTTCGAGCGCGGCAAGGTAGCTTTCCCTGTCGATAAGCGCATTTTCGGTGAAAAAGCGCACGGCATCGGGCATGTTGCGGTCTATAACTGCGCTCAGCAGCATTTGGACATTCTCACTTACCCAGCTTCTGTACGCCGCAGCCACCGAGGCGCTGTAATCCTTCCACGCGCGACAGAAGCCGATCACAGCCGAGACGCGATCCTCGCGGCGGCCAAACTGCTCGGGCAGCATCCCCGGAGCCGTTATCGACTGCAAGGCATCGCAGCCGTCAAGAGTTCCCGGCAGAAGCTCGCTTATGCTTTTCGGCAGGCGCAGCTCGCGCAGCAACCTGCAATCGCGAAACGCATTTGCTCCTATCGTTTTCACCGTGTCGGGCACGGTCAGGAACAATATCCTCTTATTTTCTCTGAACGCACCCGGCGCTATTGCCGAAGCCTTATACGGAACGGTAATGCTGCTCCCGTCGCCGATATATCCGCAGCAGACGTAGCCTATCATAACAAAGCCGTCTTTTTCGGCAAGCGCCGCACAGCCGGAAAACGCCGCGGCTCCGATATCCTCAATACCGCCGGGCAGGCTTATCGTTCTCAGCTTGCCGCATCGGGCAAAGGCCTCTGCCCCAATAATTTTCACACTTTCGGGGATATAAGCGCTCACAAGCTCGCTGTCGCCCATAAACGCCATCGCGTCAAGCTCCGTAACTCCATCCGGTATCCGCACGCTCTCAAGCGCCGTGCAGCCGCCGAACGCGCGCCGCCCTATCGTCTGTATTCCGCTGCCTATCGACAGCTTCTTGAGTGCCGCGCAGCCAAAGAGTGTATCTGCCGGCACTGTCTTTATGCTCCCCGGAATGTCCATTCGCTCAAGCGAGCGGCAGCCTGAGAACACGCTTTCTCCTATGCTGTGAACGCTTTGCGGTATGCGCGCCGAGGTCATATATCTCGCGCCGGCAAACGCGCGGTTTTCTATCTCCTCAACCCCGTCGGGAAGGTCGGCGCTTTCAAGGCTTATGCAGCTGTAAAAAGCATCGGTCCCTATTTTTTTAAGCCCGTCCGGGAAGTCCATGCTCTGAAGATTTTCGCAGCCGGAAAACGCTTAAGGCTTGCCGGAAACGAAACGGTCTGAAGCGAGCGGCAGCTTGCAAACACGCCGTTTTCTATTATCTCAACACCGTCCTCAAACTCCGCGACGGCGAGCCGTCCGCAGCCCTTGAAGCAGTGCCAGCCTATGCGGCGCACGCCGGACGGAATACGTATCTGCGTCAGTGCCGAGCAGTCGGAAAACGCCCTCCAGCCGATATCGCGCACGCTCTGCGGAATATTCACGCGACTCAAAAGCACGCGCTCGTTGAAAGCATCTGCCGTTATCGAGACCGTGCCCTCCGGTATATCCGCCTCGCGGATATTGCGACGCGCCTTGAACAGGCATTTTCCCAGAAAAAGAAAATCATCCTTCCACTGCACTTCGTTTTCGTTATAGTATTTGTAAAACGGCGTTCCTGCAAAAACATCCTGTCCTATGTATTCAATACTTTCGGGCGCATGCACGCTTTCAAGCCGTGCGCACCATTGAAACGCCTCGTTTTCAATGCACTTTAGCCCCTCGGGAAGCGTAACGGAGCATATATCGCGGCAGTCGCGGAACGCACCTTCGGCGATCACCTCAACGCCGTCGGGAATCGTTACCTCGTCCTCGCTTCCGCGATAACGGATAAGCTTTTTTCCGCTGATTTCAAACTTTTCCATATCATCACCTGTCGGGCAGCTGCTCAATGTCGCTGTCGGTCATGCGTATTCTTATCGCCCACGGCGGCGTATCGGGTATTTCCCTGCCGTTATCGAGGAAAACAAACGCCGTTTCGTATTCCGGCGGCATCGGCGGAAACGTACCGTAGCCGTCGGTGAAATAAATGATGCCCTTGAGGTTTGTAAATTCATGCTGCTTTATGAGCATATCCACATGCTCAAACACCGGGCGGAAATCCGTTCCACCGAAGCCCTTTAAGGTCATTTTCGCCATATATGCGTCAAATTCGTCCTGATCCCGGATCTTCGCATCCTCCTCGACTTTTGCGCCGCACTGGATGATGTGGACATTTACCTTTGTGAAAAAGCTCTCGGTCTGCTTGAGGATATTCCATGTTTTCGTAACAAAGCTGTGTATAAGCTCGCCTGCTACCGATTCGGAGGTGTCCAGCGCGATAACAAACTCGCGCACGAGCTTTACCTCCTTGTACTCAAGCGGCTCGATAAGCGGCATTCGCTTGTAAAGCTTCATTCCGTAGGTGTAGAAAATGTAGTCAAATTCATCGTCGTTTATCTGCATATTCTCGCCCAGCACCGCAAAGCGGCGCAGAAAGGCTGCGTAGTCAATCTTCTCGCGGTTCACTTCGCCGATTGCCGACACGAAGTCTCCCGTATTCTCACCGTAGGAGTTTGCGCTCGTATCAAGATCGACACGGATGCGCTCGCTTATCTGCTTCCACATCTGCTCGGTTTCCTGCGGGGTCATCGCCGGTCTGTCACCGGGGTTTTCGTTTGCCTGTCCCGTCATGCCTTCGTTATCTCCGCTGTCCCTGCGCTCACCGGTGTCGCTTCCGCCGGACGCCCGGCGCTCTTCGCTCTCTCCGTCCTCGGGCGGAGTAAACTCGTCCTCTCCGCTCATGTCGCCAAGCTCGGATGCGCTGTCGGCGCCGTTCTGCGTCTTATCCCGGCTCTCGCCTCGTTCTCCGCCGGAGCCTGCTTCGGGCTGTTTGTGCCATATGCGGTGATCGTCGGCATAGAAATATTCCCGTATGCGTCCGATCTCCTGCGGCGGCAGATCCTGCTCGACAAGATAGCGGTATATTCGCTCCGCCGTAAGGCGCGGCATTTGCTCCTTGAGCTTATCGGTAAGCCATGACTGCTTTTCCTGCCGCTCGGCGTAAAGCGATTTAAGCCCCAGCCCGGTTATCAGGTGCTCAACGGCTATATCGCACGCAAGATCCCACAGCTCGCCGTTGAGCTTCTCGCCCACGAACAGGTGCCGGAAAATGCAGTGGAGCGTCAGGTGCAGATAGTCGCGGCAGACAAGCTGCGGCGAGGTTTTGAAAAGTCTGCATATGTGGATGGAGTTATAGTAAAGGAATCTGCCGTCGGTGGCCATTTCGGGTGTCACGGTCTCGTCGCCGGGAACAAAACGCACCAGCGCACTTTCAAGAAAGCGCATATTGATAAGCAGCGTGCTGCGCGTAAGGCGCAATATCTCGCTCGCAAGCTCACGCACCGCCTGCGCATCCTGCTTATCCTTATGGTAATCGGTGCGAGCGGAGAAGCCGTGGGTTTTCATCAGCTGCGCCGTGCTCGCATCGCGTCGTGTCATGCCCGACATTTCACAACTCCTTATTTGCAAATCAAAATCCTGCTTTCCGAAGTACGCACGATCTGTGTATTTCGGAAAACACTATTTTTTCATCAGGAAGCCGCACAAAGCGGCTTCCCGATTTACTTTTGCTTTTTCAGACTGAATTTTAGTTTCTCTCAGGAAGCGGAGGCATATTGGCAAACTTCTCGGGCAGATCCTCTGCGCCGAACTCGGTTTTGCCTGTTCTCTTATGCTCCTGAAGTGCGCGCCAGAGCTTTTCGGGGGTGATGGGCAGCTCCTTGAGAGTAAGGCCGGTCGCATAGTTTATTGCATTGCCGATAGCCGAACCGACAGGTGCAGTCGAGCCTTCGCCGGCTTCCTTTGCGCCGAGCGGACCCTCGGGGTCGTACTCCGAGCAGATAAAGGTCTTGATCTTCGGCATATCCAGCGCCGTGGGGAAGTGATAGTCGCGGAACGACGGATTGAGGTGCTTGCCGTTTTTATCGTATACGCACTCCTCATAGCAGGTAAAGCCGAAGCCGAGGAGGACAGAGCCTTCAATCTGGCCTTCAACGGCGCGGATGTTCAGCGGACGGCCGCAGTCATGGCCGAATGCGAAATCGTCGAGTGTGACGGCACCGGTCTCCATATCGACTGTGACCTTTGCCGCGGATGCGGAGAACGAATACGCGGTTGCGTAGTTGCCGACGTTCTTGACGTAGATGTCCTTATCGCCCTCGTGAGCGAACGAGCCTACACCGGTCACGCAGCGGCCGAAGTTTTTCTCCTCATAGCCGAAGCAGGCTTCGTTGAAGGAAATGTTCTTCTCCGGGTCGCCCTTGATGAACACTCGGTGATCCTTCATCGTTATATCCTGCGGCTTGCAGCCCCACTCCTGTGCCCAGTGGGAAAGGAGCTTGAACTTTGCGTCGCCAACTGCGCGGCGGCATGCATTACCGCCGAGGAAGGTAACGCGCGAGCCGAAGGAGCCTGCATCCCAAGGCGTTGCGGTCGTATCGGACTGGATGAGCTTTACCTCGTCCATGCGCAGACCCAGCTCTTCTGCGGCGATCATCGTCATGACGGTGTCGCAGCCCTGGCCGATGTCGTTAGCGCCGGAGAACACGACGGCATAGCCCTCGCGGTTGAGGCGAACGAGCGTTGTTGACGAGCAGTAGTGCGGCGTTACGAGAACCGGGAAGCCGGTGCCGGACATGAAGCCCGAGCCGGAAAGGCCGACGCCTTCGCCGCTGCCGAGAGGATAGCGGTCTCTGTGCTCCCAGTCGATGTAGTCTGCGACCGCGGTAAGGCACTCGTCGAACTTGCAGCTTGTAAACTCCAGACCCGTGGGGCCGG
>OLZT01000668.1_pt1 | contig 11109 bp, 10 predicted proteins | sample 1644501 | NCBI WGS metagenome assembly OLZT01 (sample SAMEA103958140, study PRJEB25191) | human gut metagenome | biome: human-associated habitat [ENVO:00009003]; feature: intestine environment [ENVO:2100002]; material: feces | place: Germany | collected 2013/2015 | reverse complement strand
ACAGGAAGCCAAGCTCCGGGGCCAGCGCGATATGGCCGGTGGAGCCGGGATGGAATTCGTTCAGGTCATGATCGTACCGCAGCTCCAGAGTAGGGGCCTTTACCGGGCAGACGGCGCAGACAAAGTAGCGATACACCGTGTCCCCCGCGTCCGCCTGAAATTCATCGTCCCGGCTCTTGTGGGGCACATCGTAGGTGTCCGCAGCCAGCAGGATCAGGTAGTTGGTCTCTCCCATGTTCAGTGCGTCGATCAGCCGACGGCAGAAATCCTCCCGGGAGGCAGGGTCCTTCAGTTCTGTCTGCCGCATGGTCTGCAGCAGGCGATGCTCGTCACTGTCCGCCACCTGTGCCGTGGAAAATGTGATATCCACCAAGTTCTTGCCCAAGGCCCCGGAGAGGGCCTTTTTCAGAAGGCCCAGATACATTTCCTGCTCCTCCTGCTGCATGAGGCCCATAGAGGCGTCGATCCAGGAAATGATCTCCTTATTGCTGTTGACATAGCAGCCAAAAATCTTGGAAATGCTGTTTTTATCCAGCTTGAAGCGCCGGCGGATCTCGTTGAGTTCTTTTTGATTCATGGTTATCCTTTCCCTTCGGTCAATGCTCGTACAGGAAGAAAGTGTACCACGGAACCGGCCGGAGGGCAAGGGAAAAACCTACAAATCACACACAGCAAAACCGGCGGATACGCATACACGTATCCGCCGGTTGTTCGTTATTCGGTCAGCCGATCAGCCGTTCTTTTTGCCGGCGCACAGCTTTTCTGCAAGGACGCACAGGAGAACGGTCAGGACCATATCCGGCAGGGTGTAGCCCACCGGGGTGTCCACCCCCATCAGCAGGCGGTAGGCGATGAAGCCCACCAGCCAGATCACCAGATTCCGGCCGTCCGCCGCCACGGCAAAGCGATCCCGCTTGAGGAGGAAATGATCCGCGATCTGCACCGCGATCATGGGTGCAAACACAGAGCCGATCAGATACAGGAAGCCGGTGATATCATCCATGGGGAACAGAATGGCCCCCGCAGCGCCGATGACCGTCACCGCAATGGCGGTCTTTTTCCCGTTCAGCTTCTTGGAGAGGGACTCGGCAGAAATACCGGCGGACCAGGCATCCAGGAAGGTGGTGGTGACGGTGGAGAACACCAGGATCACCAGCGCGGCAATGCCGAGACCGGCCTTCACCATGATAACGGCAATGTCATACTCCCCGGTAAAGATCGCCGCGCCCATGCCGATGACATACATCCAGCAGGACACCAGGCCATACACCACCACGCTGACCCAGGTGGCCTGGACCGGCTTTTCTGCCTCCCGGGTGTAGTCGCTGATGAGGGGCAGCCAGCTCAAGGGCATGGCCACCGCCAGCTCCACCGCCGCGCCGAAGGACATGGCCTCGCCGGAGGCGCTCATGGCGCTGCCGGAGAAGAAGATCACCTTGCACAGCACCAGGGTCAGCACAAACAGCGCCGCCATGGTCAGCTTGTTGATCCAGCCTAGGTCCGTGATGCCCACGGCGATCCACAGAATGATGAGGGCCCCGATGACCAGGCACCAGACCCAATGGTTGACCGTGAGGATGCCGCCGATGGCCAGGGCCCCGTCATAGATCATGATGGCGGTCCAGCCCACCAGCTGAAGGACGTTCAGAAAGGCGAACAGCAAACCTCCTTTCTGGCCGAAGCTCATTTTCACAGTCTCCATGGCGCTGCGGCCGGTGCGGCCGCCGATGAGGCCCGCCAGAAGCATCATGGCGCAGCCGATGATGTGGCCGATGAGAATGGCCGCCAGACCCTTGGCCATACCCAACGGGGCAAAGGAGGTGCCGGTGAGGATCTCCGCCAGAGAAACGCCTGCGCCGAACCAGATCAGTCCGTTTTGGAAGGTGGATGTCTTTTTCATGCCTGCGCCCCGCCTTCCGTTCCGAAGCGGTCCGCCATATCCCAGAAGGATGCCTCATAGCGGGAACACGCCGTAAAGATCTCCTCCAGATAGCGGAGCTGCTCCTCGGTATAGTCCTTGGTCAGCCGCTCCAGCATATCCTTCAGGATCACGTTGTTGCCTGTGTAGCGGGGAGTGATGTAGCCCCGTACCCAACGCCCGTACATGGGGTGCTCGGGAGCGGAGGGGCACTCCTCCACGATCTTGCGGGCGATGACCTCATAGCTGTAAGCACAGGAGAAGATGGCCGTCAGAATTTCCGCCTCACCGCCCCGATAGGCAACGCTGAGCATATAGGAGGTGTAAGAGCGGTTATCCTGCTGGATAGGCGTGTGGTCCAGTTCCTCCTGGGTGATGCCGAAATCGGCCATATAGCCGTTGTGAACGTTGACCTCGCCGTCCAGGATCGCCTGGATGTACTTGGCAAAGAGTTTCATGACCTCCACGCTCTTGCTCTTGGCTACGCCGATGGCAAAAACCTTGGTATAGTCCATGAGATACCAGTAATCCTGAATGATATAGCTGCGGAATTTCTTCTGGTCCAGCGTGCCGTACTTCAATCCCTGCACAAAGGGCTTTTCGTGGTAGCTGGCCCAGATATCCTCGGTGGCTTTCAGAAGCCGATCAACAGTACCCATCATTTTGCCTCCCTTCTGGCAATGGCCCGCCGCATAAGCGTCAGCGGCAGCACCGATACGATCAAAATGCTCAAGATCCCCTCCGGAAGCCGGGAGGACAGGTTAAAGGCCAGACTGTAACCCCAGGCGCCCCAGCCGTCCCATGCGTTCTGGGAATAGAAGATCACACCGCTGATCACATGACCGAAGCAGCGGATCGCCACCGCCAGCGCCATGCCGCAGATGGCCTTCCAGCGCTTGTCGCTGCCGAACACGCCGGCATAGCCCAAGCAGGAGAAGCAGACCAACTGCTGCACAAAGATCTGCGCCCAGTGGACCGCCTGCCAGCCGGGGATCAGGATCATTGCCAGAATACCGCACACCCAGCCGCTCAGCATGGACAGCCGATAGTCATACAGCAGGGCCAGCAGCATCAGGGGTATCCAGGAGCCGCAGGTGATGTTGGAGCCGGTGGGCAGGGGGATGCGGATCGTGGCCAGCACCAACGTCATGGCGCAGACGATACCACCCAGGCACAGGTCCCGGGCCGTCAGCCGGATGCCCCGGCACAGCCAGACCGTTGCCAGCAGGTAGCCCACAGCGAATAAGATCGCAACCGTAGAGGTGATCATTCCGTAAACGCTCCTTTCAGAGCGAACATATGGTTCATGGGACCGGAGCCGTGGCCCAGATCCAGCATGGCCGCCAGGGCCCCGGAGATGTATTCCTTGGCCCGCTCCACGGACTCGTCCAGATCATAGCCCTTGGCCAGATTGGAGGCAATGGCGCTGGAGAGGGTGCAGCCGGTGCCGTGGGTGTTGGGATTGTCGATCCGCTTGCCGTGGAACCACTTGCCGAAGCCGTTCCGCCACAGGAGATCGTCGGCATCATTGACCTTATGGCCGCCCTTACACAGCACGGCGCAGCCGTATTTCTCGCTGATGTACTTGGCGGCGGCCTCCATGCCGGTAGCATCGGTGATGGTCATGCCGGAGAGGATCTCCGCCTCGGGGATGTTGGGGGTCAGGACCGCCGCTAACGGCAGCAGTTCCCGGCACAGGGCCTCCACCGCATCATCCCGCAGCAGCTTTGCCCCGGAGGTGGCCACCATCACGGGGTCCACCACGATGTTCTCCGCCTTGTACTGCTTCAGTTTTTCCGCGATGACCACGATGAGGTCGGCGGAGGAAACCATGCCGATCTTCACCGCGTCGGGGAAAATATCGGTAAAAATAGCGTCCAGCTGCTCACCCAGGAAATGAGGAGTGGACTCCAGAATATCTGTGACGCCGGTGGTGTTCTGGGCGGTCAGGGCCGTGACGGCGCTCATGGCGTAAACGCCGTTGGCCGTCATGGTCTTCATATCCGCCTGGATACCGGCGCCTCCGCTGGAATCGCTTCCAGCAATGGTCAATGCTGTTTTCATGTGAATACTTCCTTTCTCTTTTACAGCACGTTTTATAAAGCGATACAAGGTGGTGCCCCCAATGTACCGCCTGAACACAGGGCAAGGCCCTGAGCGTTCCGAATTTACTTGTTGAGCGGTTCCCAATGGCCGGGAAACTCCGTCAGGGACGTGAGATAGACCTCCGCCGCCTCTTTCAGCCCCGCCTGATCTGTTTCCCCGTGGGCGTCCAATACGCCGACAGTGCGGTAGCCCGCCGTCTTGGCGGTTTTCAGGGCGTAGAGGGAATCCTCGAATACCAGCGTTTCCGCCGGGGCCGTCCCCAAACTTTCCGCCGCCAGATGGTAGATCACCGGCTCATGCTTGCTGACGCCCACCTCGCCGGTGGTGAAAACTGCTTTCAGGTAGGGCAGCAGGCCCAGCCGATCCAACGCGGCGGTCACGTGCGCCCGCGGGCTGGAGGTAGCCGCCGCCATGGAAATGCCCCGTTCCGCCAGAAATGCCAGCAGCGCCGCCGCGCCGGGCTTGGCAGGGACCTCCTGAACATAGTAGTCCTTCAACATTTGGGCAATGCCGCCGCAGATTTCCGCCTCGCTCTGTTGAAGCGGGTAATGCGCTTTCAGATAGACAGCCCCCTGCTCCATGCTCATGGGAAAGAGGACCTCATTCAGTCCCGGCTCCGGAGGAATGTGCAGCCGCCGGAGATACCGGGCGCCCAGATCTTCCCAGATACCCATAGAGTCCAGCAGGACGCCATCTAAGTCGAAAATGGTCCCCCGGATCATGCCCGCAGCATTTCTTTCACGGTGGTTTTCAAATCAGCGGCGGCGGCTTTGACGTCCTTGGCAGCGTAGATAGCACTGATGACCGCCACGCCGCAGATGCCGCTGCCCGCCAGCTTGCCTACGTTCTCGCCGGAAATGCCGCCGATGGCCACCACAGGAATGGACACGGCCTTGCAGATAGCCTTCAGGGTCTCGTAGGACATCTCCCCCACATCGCTCTTGGAGCTGGTGGGGAACACGGCTCCCACGCCCAGATAATCCGCCCCCTGCTTCTCTGCCAGCAGGGCTTCCTCCACCGTGTGGGCGGAGACGCCGATGAGCTTGTCCGGTCCCAGCTTGGCCCGGGCATCCAGCGCCGCCATGTCATCCTGCCCCACATGAACGCCGTCGGCGTCCATGGCCTTGGCGATGTCCACGTTGTCATTGACGATAAAGGGAACATGCCGCTCCCGGCACAGGGCTTGCAGTTCCTTGGCTTCTTCCAGAAATTTGCCCGCATCCAGAGACTTTTCCCGGAGCTGGATCATGGTGACGCCGCCATCCAGACTCTCCTTGACCACGTCCACCAGCGTCCGTCCGTTCAGCCAGTGCCGGTCGGTGACGGCATACAGCAGCAGATCTTTGGGATCACATTTCATATTGAACACCTCTGCATCTTTTGAAATTCCGGCGGGCACCGCTCTTGTCTGTCCGGCACAAAGGGCCAGATAGAAAACAAAACGCGGATATGCCTGAAAGACATATCCGCATTACGAGCTCCATGAGCGTGTCAGCGACGGTATCTCCCTACGTTGGCATTATCCAAATCAGGTTTACGGGTCTGGGCAATACATCCCACTCTCAGCCTGCTTGCGCAAGCTCCCCTGTTGACAAAGGGTATCATAGCACCATTTACCCCGGTTTGCAAGGGATTTTTTCCGGTTATAAGAGAAAACCGGTCGTTTTTCCACGCTCTGCGCGGACTGCACAGAAACTGCGCCGAAAAAACGCCCCTCTCAGCGAAAGTTCCTCGTCACGCGGACAATCGTCTTTTCGATGGCCGCCGTTAAAAGACCCCTTTGTGATCCTGCACGAAGTTTGTTCGGAGGGGTAGACAAGTTTCCGCCGCGGGTGTATATATGTATACAAGTATACAGCAAGCGTATCGCTGGAAAGGAGCCCGCCATGCTTGAATTATCCGCCAAAACCAATCTGCTGGAGGAAAATGACTACCGTTATTCCCTTCAGGATGTGAAGGACCCGGTGCTGTACCGGGACGTATATAACTATGACGAGGTCCCCAAGGTGGCCTTCAACCACCGGCGGGTGCCTACATCCATGCCTGCCGATATCTGGATCACGGACACTTCCTTCCGGGATGGCCAGCAGTCCATGAACCCCTACACGCCGGAGCAGATCGAGCACCTGTTCAAGCTCCTCAGCAAGCTGGGCGGGCCTTACGGCCTGATCCGCCAGACGGAGTTTTTCATTTACAGCAAGCGGGACCGGGAGGCCATCGAACGCTGTCAGGCTTTGGGGCTGCGCTTCCCGGAGATCACCACCTGGATCCGGGCTACCCGGGAGGACTTCCGGATGGTGAAGGATCTTGGCATCAAGGAGACCGGTATTCTGGTGTCCTGCAGCGACTACCACATCTTCAAGAAAATGCAGATGACCCGCCGGCAGGCGTTGGACTACTATCTGGCCACGGTGAAGGACGCCTTTGACGCCGGGGTCATGCCCCGATGCCATCTGGAGGACATCACCCGGGCTGACTTTTACGGCTTCGTGGTGCCCTTCGTCAATGAGCTGATGGAGCTTTCCCACCAGGCCAAGATCCCCGTCCGTATCCGGGCCTGCGACACCATGGGCTACGGTGTCCCCTACACGGAGGTGGCCCTGCCCCGCAGCGTTCCCGGCATCATCTACGGTTTGCAGCACTATTCCGGCGTGGAGAGCGAATATCTGGAATGGCACGGCCACAATGACTTCTACAAGGCCGTTGCCAACGCCGCCACCGCCTGGCTGTACGGCGCCAGCGGCGTAAACTGCTCCATGCTGGGCATCGGTGAGCGCACCGGCAACGTGCCGTTGGAAGCCATGGTGTTTGAATACGCCTCTCTCCGTGGCTCTCTGGACGGTATGGACCCCACCGCCATCACCGAGATCGCCGACTACTTCGAGCATGAGATCGGCTATCACATCCCCCCCATGACGCCCTTTGTGGGCCGGAACTTCAACGTCACCCGTGCAGGCATCCACGCTGACGGGCTTTTGAAGGACGAGGAGATCTACAACATCATGGCCATTCCCGATGAGGAGCGCGAGCGCTGTGAGATCTATGTCAATCTGCCACAGGAGACGCTGAAGTTCTACGATAAGCTGTGGACACAGTTGGGCGTCTGACATTCGCGGTTTTTTTCCGCCCCGCGTATAGGCAAGAAATGTATTTAAAGAAAAGCGCTTAATTGGAGGAATTGCTATGATCGAAGTAGGTATGACCTATACCGCTGAAAAGACCGTCACCCCGGATATGACCGCCAAGGCCATCGGTTCCGGCGGGCTGGAGGTGTTCGGCACCCCATTTATGATGGGCCTGATGGAGTATGCCGCCATGCAGTGCGTGCAGCCGGAGCTGCCGGAGGGCAAGGGCACCGTGGGCGTGGAGATCAGTTCCAGTCACCTGGCGCCCACGCCGGTGGGCATGAAGGTCACCGCCACTGCCGAGGTGACGGGTATCTCCGCTAATGGCAAGATGATCACCTTCAAGGTCACAGCCCACGACGCCGATGGCCTGATCGGTGAGGGGACCCACACCCGGGCCATTATCGACAACGCACGGTTTTTGCAGAAGTGCAATGACAAGCTGGCGCGTGTGTAAAAGACAAAAGGCCGCCCGGAAGGGCGGCTTTTTTCTTGTCACAGGCAGCTATATTTGGTATAATAAAACGATACTATGACCGGGGGAGGGGAGAGAACGATGCGCGTTTTGGCCACGATCGGGTTTTCCTTCTCTGCCGGTGTCTTCCTGGCGGCATTACTGCCCTGGAACGGCTGGCAGCTGTATGCCGCAGGGGGCGTTTTGCTGCTGGCGCTTGCGTGGCTGTTTGCTGCACGCAAGCAAAAATATTTTCGCCGGGGGCTGCTGATCCTGCTGCCGCTGGCGGTATCGCTGGCCTATTTTGCCGGGTATGACCACCTGGTGCGCCAGCCGATAGAGAACCGCTGCGGTGCGGCGTCGGACTTTACCGCCACCGTTTGTGATTGGCCGCAGGCCACGGAGCGCGGCGCCAGGGTCACGGTGGAGCTGGAGGGCTATCATCGGGCCAGGGCCGTGCTGTATGGCGAAGCGGAGCTGCTGGCGGCCCGACCGGGCGACACGGTCACGGGCACGGCCCAGTGGCAGTCTGCCGCCCATTTCGACAGCGATGATGTGACCCATTTTAATGCCAGGGGCGTGTATGCGCTGCTGTATGGCCGTGAGGATGTGCGTCTGTCGGCGGGTGATGGGGACGCCCTGCGCTGGCTGCCCCAACGGGCGGGCAAAGCTTTCCGCGAGAAGGTGGCCGCTATCTGGGATGACCCGCGTGTCAGCGGATTCCTGACAGCGGAGCTTACCGGTGATAAGTCCGCTATGGACGACGGAGACTATCTGGCCATGCAGGAGACGGGCCTGGCGCATCTGTTTGCGGTGTCGGGCCTGCACTGCGCTTTTCTGGTGACGCTGCTGGCGTTGCTGATCTCCCGGCGGCAGAGACTGCTGTGCGCCGTGACCATTCCGCTGCTGCTGTTTTACATGGTGATGGTGGGCATGAGCCCCTCGGTGGTCCGCGCCTGCATCATGCAGATATTCCTGCTGATCGCGCCGCTGTTCCGGCGGGGCAGTGACCCTCTGACCAGCTTGGCTGCCGCACTGCTGGTGATTCTGCTGTGCAATCCCTTTGCCGCCGCCAGCGTCAGCTTGCAGCTGAGCTTTTCCGCCACGCTGGGAATGGTGCTGCTGTCACCCCGGCTGTACAAGCTGCTGACCGGGTGGTATAAGGGGAAATGCCGTCTACTGCGGACCGCGTTGTGCTTCGTCGCGGCGAACCTGTCCGCCACCCTCAGCGCCGTGGTGTTCACTGCCCCGCTGACAGCCTGGTATTTCCGCATTTTCGTGCTGGTAGCACCGCTGTCCAGCTTATTGGCGGTGCCTGCGGCGGGATGGAGCTTCATGGCTGCCTTTGTGACGGTGCTGCTGGGCTTTGTGTGGCTGCCGCTGGCCAGCCTGCTGGGTTGGATCTCCTGGGCGCTGGTGCGGTACATCCTGTGGATCGCCAACGGCATGATGTCCTGGCGCTATCACGCGGTGTATTTCACCAATCCCTATCTCATCTACTGGCTGCTGTTTTTGTACGCGGCCTTTATCGGCTGTGCCGCCACGCCGGACGGCAAGCGGAAATACCTGCTGGCATCGGCATTGTCGGTGCTGACGCTGACGGCGGCCATCTGGGTCAACCGTCAGGACTATCAGTACGGCGTACTGACCGCCCTGACGCTGGATGTGGGACAGGGCGAGAGCGTCATTCTGACCTCCGGCGGTGAGACGGCACTGGTGGACTGCGGCAGCAGCAACAGCTATAAAGACCCCGGCGGTCTGGCTGCCGACACGCTGCACAGCATGGGCGTCCGGGAACTGAGCGCTGTGGTGGTGACCCACTACCACGCCGATCACACCAACGGTTTGTACGAGGTGCTGCGCCGTATCCCGGTGCAGACGATCTACCTGCCGGACATCGAGGATGAGTATGGCGTTCGGGAGCGTCTGGTGTCGCTGGCGGAGGAAAAGGGCGCGCAGGTGACCTATGTGACGAAGGAGACGGCCGATACGCTGGGCGATACCGTTTTGACCATCTATCCGCCGGTGCAGTCCGGAGGCGATCTGAACGAGCTGGGCCTGACGGCACAGGCCAGCACCGGAGACTTTGACCTGCTCATTACCGGCGATATGTCCGGCAGCACCGAGAAAAAGCTGGTGGAAACCTATGCCTTGCCGGATATAGAGGTGCTGGTGGTCAGCCACCACGGCTCCCGATATAGCTCAAATATACGCTTTTTGAAGTCGGTGACGCCGGAGGCGGCGGTCATCAGTGTAGGCGACAACAACTATGGCCACCCATCGGAGGAGACGCTCCAGCGGCTGCTGGCAGTTGGGGCGGATATCTGGCGCACAGACCAGCAGGGTACCATCCGCATCACCGTGAACGGAGGCTAACATGGCAAAGGAGAAAAAAGAAAAGACCCCCGGTTATGAGGAATTCCATGACATGCTGCAAAGCGGCGCCGTGGGTAATGTCTATATATTCCACGGCGAGGAGACGTACCTGATGCAGCAGGCGGTGGCGGAGCTGCAAGCACGGCTTGTGCCGGCGGGCTTTGAGGAGTTCAACTATCACAGGCTTGCAGGCAAGGGCCTGACTATGCAGGAGGTCGTCGAGGCGGCGGAGGCCATGCCTATGATGGCGGAGCGCACCCTGGTCACGGTGGAGGATATGGACTTGTTCAAGTTGGACGAGGCCCAGCGGGGAGCGCTGGTGGCGTTGCTGGAGGACTTCCCGGAGTACTGCACGCTGGTGTTTTTGTACCGACAGATACCGTATAAGACAGATGCCAAGCTAAAAAAGCTCACGGCGGCCCTGACAGAGCGCGCCCAGGTGATCGAGTTTGCCCAGCAGGGCCAGCAAAAGCTGCAAAAGTGGGTGCGCCGCCGTTTTGCCGCTGCCGGGAAGGATATCGATGCAGGCACGGTAGACCATCTGCTGTTCACCTGCGGCAGCTTGATGACCGGTCTGGTGCCGGAAATCGCCAAAATCGCCGCCTATGCCAGGGGAGCGAAAATCACAGCGGCGGATATCGACGCTGTGGCGGACCCTGTGCTGGACGCGCGGGTGTTCGACATGACGGACGCAGTGGCGGCTCGTGACTATGACAAGGCGGCGGAATGCCTTGCAGAGCTGCTGCGGATGCAGGAGGAGCCTATCCGCATTCTGGCGGCATTGGGAAAGACGCTGCGGCAGCTGTACACAGCCCGGCTGGCGATCGACGGCGGCAAGGACGTGCTGTGGCTGAAGGATTTGTGGCGTATGAAGTCCGATTACCCAGCTAAAAAACTGATGCAGTCGGCTCGGGGTGTGCGGCGCAGCTGGTGCCGTGAGGCGGTGAAGCGCTGTCAGACACTGGACCACCGTATGAAGAGTGAGCGAAACATGGACAGTGAGGGCGAACTGAAGCTGTTCCTCATGGAACTGGCAGGTGTGAAGTGAAGCCGCGGGTCAGGGAAGTCATCGTAGTAGAGGGGCGGTACGACAGAAATACGCTCCTGCAGGTAGTGGATGCCACTGTGGT
>OLZT01000666.1_pt1 | contig 11113 bp, 6 predicted proteins | sample 1644501 | NCBI WGS metagenome assembly OLZT01 (sample SAMEA103958140, study PRJEB25191) | human gut metagenome | biome: human-associated habitat [ENVO:00009003]; feature: intestine environment [ENVO:2100002]; material: feces | place: Germany | collected 2013/2015 | reverse complement strand
TTCAAAGTTCTTTTTTTTACTTAAAACAGGTCTTGAAGTCCAAACCAATGCATATTCACAATCCGCTAAACGGGTTATTCGAAAAATCCGTTGCAACTTCAATCTTACCATAGCTCCTCCATCCGTTTTTTCTTTCGACATATTTGAGATAAAATTACCTAATGAATAAACAATGACATGCCGGGCAGGAGTCCGGGGGTCTTTTACAATTTCCATAGGCTGGAGTACATGCGGATGCGAACCTATTACATGATCAACTCCTTGTCCAATCAACCAGCCAGCCAGTTCACGCTCCGATCGTTCAGGGAACGAACAATATTCCACTCCCCAATGCATACAGGCTATAATAACATCAGGAAGTTTTCTGCGTGCATCAAGAATATCTTTTTTTATTTGTTCCCGATTAATATAATTCACCACATTCGGAGCATCAGTCTTCAAGCCATTCGTTCCATAAGTATAGTTCAACAATACAATTCTAAAACCATTTTTCTCAATCAATAACGGGTAGTTCTTATGACGTTCTTCCGGGTTCCTATAGGTTCCAGCATGATGTATTTTCAAAGAATCCAACATCAGAATAGTACGTTCCAACCCCAACTTCCCCTTATCCAGACAATGATTGTTAGCGGTCAGCAATACATCAAATCCGGCTTCCTTTATAGCATGAAGATATTCATCCGGAGCACTGAACGCCGGATACCCTCTATAAGGCTTTCCTCCCAATGTCACCTCCAAGTTCCCTATAGCCATATCCGCCTCACTTATTTCTTTCTTCACATGACGGAAGCAATCATTATAATTATACCCGTCTCCTTGCCTGGCTGCATCAATTTGAGCCTGATGTTGCATCAAATCACCGACAAACAACAAAGAGATCTGATCTTGCGCCGATAGCGACAAACCAAACCATAGCAAAAAAAGAATAAAGATCTGTTTCATCTATTCTAATATTAAAGGGTACAAGATAGGAAAAAATTCGTAAAGAACAAAGTTCTACACTAATTTACAGTTTTCATACGCTTGAATTCCGTAGGAGCAACCCCGAACTGTGCCAACAGGCTTCACTATCCTGCACCCGTTCTGAAACAGCAGTACCATCGTTTTTTTCAAGCGAATAATACAAATAAAAAATTAGAAAGAGGGTCTACAAGCATTTGCAACAAATCTTTATATATCACACACATGCCTTATTGATGACAATGACCCCAACAGAAACCACGTCAGCAAGCATGCCAACCGCCAGTCCAAAAGACAAGGACATTTAAAAAAAAGACCAAGACGTTTTTAAAAAAGACGGCGGCCTTTTAAAAAAAGCTCGTCATCTTTTTTAAAAATGACCTGATCTTTTTTACCACAGCCGGAATCCGCCATATTCCATAAAGGTACAAATCCTCCATGCGCACTTCTTACAAAAAAAACCTAAAAATAGCCTACTTTACATCAAAACGGAATAGCCTATAAAAAGTATATATATAACTGTATTCAAGCATTTTATGCAAAATTCAGCTTCACAATACAGTGAGGGCATAAGAGCATAAGTGAGAGCAATATTTTTTACCCTCACCATCTAAATCTTTTATAATAAACCTATTATACATGCAGTGAGGGCATGAGGGCATAAATGTCCCGAACTTCCCAGCGAGAAAGACCTATACATCAAGGACACTCCCGAAAATATAGTCATTCCGAAGAACAAAATAATCTTTTAAGAGCGAAAATCCTTCCTTATGATTTTACAGGTAAGTCCGAAAAGCAGGCATAACTTTTGTTCATGAAAACAAGTGTGTCAAAAGCAGGTCAGCTTATCTTGTAAGCATTACCAAACTTTTGACACATTCTTTTTTATCCAGCAAGCTTCGCAAAGCGTGTGGCACTTATTTGTAAATGGCCTTTTTTCCAGCCAGCAACGTATTCTTCATTAAAGATACAATAGTCATAGGTCCCACACCACCCGGAACGGGAGTGATATAAGAACATTTGGGAGCCACTTCATCAAATTTCACATCCCCGGTCAGTTTGAATCCGGATTTCTTTGTAGCATCCGGCACACGGGTAGTACCTACATCAATAATGACCGCACCTTCTTTCACCATCTCAGCCTTCACAAAATTCGGCTGACCCAGTGCAGCAATGATAATGTCAGCTTCCTGACATTCTTTTACCAAATCCTTGCTGCGGCTGTGACAAACAGTTACAGTGGCATCACCCGGATAAGCTTTCTGCATCATCAGGCTCGCCATAGGCTTACCTACAATGTTACTGCGGCCCAATACCACACATTTTTTTCCTTGGGTTTCAATGTTGTAACGCTTCAGCAATTCAAGAATACCGTTAGGAGTAGCAGATACATAGCAAGGAAGACCAATGGACATACGGCCTACATTGATAGGGTGAAAACCATCCACATCTTTCCGATAGTCAATGGTTTCAATCACTTTCTGCTCGGAAATATGCTTCGGTAAGGGAAGTTGTACGATAAAACCATCCACGTCAGCATCCTCATTCAGTTCTCTGACCTTTGCCAGTAATTCTTCTTCCGTCACATCTGCTTCATAACGGATCAGACTGGATTTGAAACCACATACTTCACAGGCCTTTACTTTAGCCGCCACGTATGTCTCACTTCCCCCGTCGTGTCCAACGAGGATTGCAGCTAAATGGGGACGCTTGCCACCTTTAGCCACGATTCCGGCAACTTCCGCAGCAATTTCCTGCTTCACCAGTTCCGAAATAGCTTTTCCATCAATTAGTTGCATACTATCTATTTACTTATAAATTATTCATTGAGCAACAAATGTAGTATAAATCAGCCATGCAGCATAATAAAAAAAGGAGAAAGTTCCGCACTTTCTCCCTACCTGTTTATTTAAACCTTACTTTTTAAGTTTCGGCATCATCTTACCCATCTTGCTGCCGGTCACCATCTTCATCATCTTGCGAGTCTGGTCAAACTGTTTCAGCAAACGGTTTACTTCCTGAATGCTTGTACCACTACCCTTAGCAATACGTGTACGGCGAGTTCCATTCAGGATTTCAGGATGAGTACGTTCTTCCGGAGTCATTGAATAAATAATAGCCTCAATGCTCTTGAATGCATTATCATCGATATCAATATCTTTAATAGCTTTTCCTACACCCGGAATCATAGAAGCAAGTTCCTTCAAGTTACCCATCTTCTTAATCTGATGAATCTGAGTCAGGAAGTCATTAAAGTCGAACTGGTTTTTCTGAATTTTTTTCTGAAGACGTTTAGCTTCTTCTTCGTCGTATTGTTCCTGTGCACGTTCTACCAATGAAACGATATCACCCATACCAAGGATACGGTCTGCCATACGGGCCGGATGGAACTGATCGATTGCATCAAGCTTTTCACCTGTTCCCACAAACTTGATAGGCTTGTTCACAACGGTACGGATAGACAGAGCAGCACCACCACGGGTATCACCATCCAACTTAGTAAGAACTACACCGTTGAAGTCCAGACGTTCGTTAAATTCGCGAGCTGTATTTACGGCATCCTGACCAGTCATTGAGTCAACAACAAACAACGTTTCATCCGGATTGATTGCATTCTTGATCGCTTCAATCTCGTTCATCATCTGTTCGTCTACAGCAAGACGTCCCGCTGTATCGACAATAACCAAGTCATAACCTTTTGCCTTTGCTTCCTGAATGGCATTCAGTGCAATCTGAACAGGATCTTTGCTATCCAATTCGCAATATACAGGCACTTCGATCTGCTGTCCCAATACTTTCAGCTGTTCGATAGCAGCAGGACGATATACGTCGCAGGCAACCAGCAACGGCTTACGGTTTTTCTTGGTTTTCAGCATACGTGCCAGCTTTCCTGAGAAAGTTGTCTTACCTGAACCTTGCAAACCTGACATCAGGATTACGGCAGGACGACCTTTCAATTCGATTTCGGCAGTATCGCCACCCATCAGTTTGGTCAGCTCATCATGCACAATCTTAACCATCAACTGGCTAGGCTTAACGGCAGTCAACACGTTTTGTCCTAAAGCTTTTTCCTTTACAGTGTCGGTAAAGCTCTTTGCTACCTTATAGTTCACATCGGCATCCAGCAATGCACGACGTACGTCTTTCAACGTTTCGGCCACATTGATCTCGGTGATTTTACCTTCACCTTTCAATATTTTAAACGACCGTTCTAGTCTTTCACTTAAATTATCGAACATATATTTTTCTTGTTTTTTATTTTTCCAATTTGTCAGGGCGCAAAATTACAAAAATAATCGGATGCATCAAATCTTTTTATTCTGCCATTTCGCCTTTTTCAAGTAAATAACGCTGAATGTCAGCATTAACGAGTAATAAATGACTTCGGTAGTAAAACAAACATCTACCGGAGCACGAAGCATCATTCCTACTACAATAATATACAATGCATAAAAGATCTGTACTCCGACTTCCAGTCCCAAAGCAGCCTGTGTATTACCCGTACCCGAAATTCCATTGAAATAAATATTTGCAAGAGCAGCTATCAACATTGCACTGCAAACGACATATAATGCCGGAACCGATTCAAGAAGCAGTGCTTCCTCATTAGTATAAACCGACAAAATAGCCTGAGGGAAGATAACACAAAGGGCCACACATACTACCATAATAAGGAATGACATCCGGGCTATTTTATGCAGTAATCTGACAACTCCTGCTACTCCTCCCGAACCAATCAGATTGCTGACCAGTGTATTTGCCGTAGTAGAAAGCGACTGGACAGGTATTAACAGCACAACATATACGCTACGCACAATGTTGGCAATGGCAAGCTGCCGTTGTCCGAGTCGTTCAAGTGCCATGAAAAATACAAACCAGATGGCCATGGAAAGAAAATACTGCACCATGGTGAAGCAGGAAATGCGCAAAATACGCATCACCATATCCCAGTCAAAATGTCCGAAACGATTCAGCCCATATTTCTTCAAGTCAATTTTACCATACGTATACACAACAAAAAACAGCATAGAAGATGCTTCTGCTATAACCGATGCCAATGCCGCTCCACGTATTCCCATTTCAGGGAATCCACACTTTCCGAATATCATCGCATAGTCGAGGAATACATTCACCAAGGCCATGACGACGGCATTCATGGTCAGTACCTTTGTCTTGGTAATACCTATATAAAGCGCACGGAACATGACATTGACAAAGGCAAAAAGAAATCCCCAGATACGCCATGTAAAAAACTCGTATGTAGCATGAAAAATAGTATCCGAAGTAATCAGCAGACGAATCAATGGTTCGGCACATGCCAGCAATATGGCAAGTAAAGCTACTCCCATCCCCAAACTGAATGCCGTACCCTGCCACATAACCGGTCCTATGGCATGAAAATTCCCTTCCCCATTACGACGGGCTATCAAAATCTGCGAACCGACACTGAACCCGAATGCTACGGTATATACACAGATATATAGCAGTCCTCCCATTGCGGCTGCACCCAAAGCTACCTCACCCACATGTCCTAAAAAAGCCGTGTCGGTGACATTGATAACATTTTGCGCAAGCAACCCCAAGAATATCGGGTAAGTGACATTCCATATTTCTTTATTCGTATACATAAAATCTGATTGTTTTTATTTTGAGACGAAAGATGTACAAAGATACGTTTTTTATGCACTTTCAACAAATGCGCATCTGTTTTTCAGCTTATTTTAATGAAAACATCTTCATCTTTGTTTAACAACCTATATATCAATTATAAAGACTTATTTTTCCAGTCCTTCTTTTCTTAAAATTTCCATCATTCTTATTTCTCCCTCATCCGTATCTTTCACCTCTTCGCGCAAGCGCATCATTTCTTTTTTCATTTCACGAATTACCGATTCATATTCTTTCTCCCCGTAAGCATTATGGTTTTCTTTCGGATCTTTCTGTAAATCGTAAAACTCCCAAGATGGAGTTGATTTGTAGTCTGAAGACCCTGTCATATTCAATCGGTCACCATACAAAAATATCAACTTATAACGCTCATTACGTACACCGATGTGGGCCGGACGGATATCATGTTGAGTCCAATAACGGTAATAAATACTCTTCCGCCAGTCCTTAGGAGTTTTTCCTGCCAGAACATCTTTAAAACTTCTGCCCTGTGTACCTTCCGGAGATTTTACTCCGGCAAAATCACACAATGTAGAAGCAAAATCTACATTCAAAACAAGTTCGTTCACACGCTTGCCAGCCGGAATACATTTGGGATAACGGATAACAAATGGCATACGTGCCGATTCTTCATAAAACATCCGTTTGTCATAAAATCCATGCTCTCCTAAAAAGTATCCCTGATCGGCAACATAGACAACAATAGTATTATCTGCAATCCCCATTTCGTCTAAAGCATCCAACAGTTTTCCAATATTATCATCTACCGTAGCAGCGCAGCGTAAATAATCTCGGATCAGTTTTTGATAAATAGCTTTTCTTGCAGCAATCCGGCTCATTCCTTTTGTCGTAAAAGGAAGTTCCGGATAACGACACCACCATTTATCTGGATCAGCCGAAGCCACCTCCCAATTGTGTCCGATAGTTTCCAGTTTTTGTCCGACGAAAGTACGTCCGTTGGTTTCAGGCCCCCAGTCTAACAAATTCTCTGGTTCAGGAAACACTACGCCATCATATAAATGTCGCATACGTTCCGGAAAATCATAAGGCTCATGGGTGGCCTTAAAATGACAACACATCAAAAAAGGCTGACTTTTATCCTGAGCTTTCATCCATCTGATAGCTTTTTCTGTTACAATATCAGTGGAAAAACCATGTATACGCTCTCCAAAATTACGCTGTCCCGGCCAAGGATCATCACTATTCTTGAAAGTAGGATCACGATATTCTCCCTGATCATGAAATACAGAATAATAATCAAAACCCTGAGGTTGTGATTTCAAATGCCACTTTCCTACCAGTCCGGTGTGATATCCAGCCTTCTGTAATTCTTTCGCAAAAGTAGGCAAGGAAACATCCAAGGTATCATCTAATGTATATACCCCATTGCAATGACTATACCTTCCTGTTAATATAGCAGCACGACTCGGTGTAGATATAGAGTTTGTACAGAAACAATTATCCAAGACTGCCCCTTCATCAGCAAGCCGACGAATATTCTCTGTCTGGGCATATTCTGATAAAATACCACCATAAATACCCCAAGTTTGAGAAGTATGGTCGTCACTTAAAATAAATAATATATTCGGACGTTCATCTTTTGCTTCGCCAGCAGCCCGTAAGGCTAATGTACTACCAGCCAACACACCTGTCAGTAAATATTTCCAGTTCATCATATCTAACAGCTTTAACTTATCACAGCAAATTCTCACTCGAAAACATATAAGTTAATTAACTCATCCCAAGTAAGTTTATGTCCATCCTTCCACCACAATGGTTGAGTCAAGTCACAAAAATCATGATTCTCTACCATTTGATTCATCAACAAATCATGAAGTTCATTCTTCTTTTCAGTTAACTCATCAGCCAGATTTACCAGTTCTCCCGGATCCTTCTGCAAATTGAACAACTGTTCGGTTATCTTACCTTCCACATTATAAATAATATACTTATAATCACCAGAAACTACAGCTCGCTGCTGATTGGAATAAGCAAGAAAAACCTGTTCACGTATCTGTTCCTGTTTTCCTTCCATAACCGGTTTCAACGACTTGCCAGTAACGGATACAGGTACGTCCAATCCCATCAAATCACACAAGGTAGGATAAATATCATACAAATAGCACAAAGCATCTGAACGTTTACCTGACGACAAACCATCCGGAGTGATGATAGCCATCGGTACTCCAACGCTATGCTCATACAGACTTTGTTTACCGATTAGTCCATTCTGCCCCATAGCCAGTCCATTATCTGATGCAAATACAATAATCGTATTATCCATATTTCCACTTTCTTCCAAAGCATCTACAATTCTTCCAATCTGTAAATCAACCTCACTTACCATTCCATAATATAAAGACAATTCTTTCTTCAACTGCTCAGGAGTACGGGGGACAGGTAACAATTGTTCATCCCGAATATTTAATTCTCCATTATCAAACGGATGCTCTGGCAGAAAATTATCTGGAACAGAAAGTTCCGCCGGACAATATTTCTTTCCATAATCAGGCAGAATATTTCGCGGATCATGAGGAGAAGTGAAAGAGACAAATGCCATAAACGGCTGATTATTATGTTCCGTAGTCTTCAGAAAATTTATGGCTGCATCAGCATACATTTTCGAAGAAAAGTTTTGCCCTACAAAAGGCGGCTCATCATATTTTCCAGTCGGGTCAAAATGATGTAAGCGAGGAGCACAATGTCCATTTTCTTCATAAGGATGCATTCCTCCGAAAAAGATATTATCTCCTTCGGTAAAGGAACGAGCAAACGAAGCATGGTCTGAATGCCATTTCCCCGTAGCAAATGTCCGGTAACCATTGTTTTTCAAATGCTCAGGCAATGTGATTTGCGAAGCAGGTATCTTCATTCCATCACTCTGCACTTCGAACACTCCCCTTCCGGTAAGTAACATAGCACGACTAGGCATGGATAAAGCTCCACACAAAGCTCCATTGGTATAGGTTCTTGTAAACGCCATACCTTCATTAATCAGTCTATCGATATTCGGAGTATAGGTATCTCTGTTCCCCAATGCAGCAATGGCATCAGCCTGCATATCATCGACTAAAATAAACAACACATTTGGTTTTACAGCCTCTCTCTGGCATCCGCTTAACGCTACAGCAACCATGGAAGCAGAAATAAGTTTCTTAATATTCATCATAATATTTCTGTCTTTAATAAATGCCTATTTCATCTATAGCAGTTCAAAGTCATCTCCATCATCTAAAACAGAAAAACGTTTTCTGAAGCTGTCCAACGGTTCACGGGCAAGCAATGCTCCTGCTACCTCTTCTTTACCGTCAGTGCACGCAACCAATATCTTACCATAAGGACTGATTATCATACTTCCACCATCGTACAGACATTGCGGATCATTTCCTACCCGATTCACTCCTATTACATAACACTGGTTTTCAAGTGCCCGAGCTTTCAGCAGTATATTCCATACTTCCCGGCGACTGGCAGGCCAGTTGGCTACATATATAACCGCATCATAATCATTCCGGCAACGCGACCATACAGGAAAGCGTAAATCGTAACATATTTGTAAAAGAAAGCGAAAACCTTTATAAGAAACAATCACTCTTTCATCTCCCAAAGTGTATTGCTTATCTTCACCCCCAAAACCAAACAAATGCCGCTTATCATAATGATACACCGTACCGTCAGGACATACAAAATAGAAACGGTTGTAAAATTTCCCTGCCTCTCTAACCGAAAGACTTCCGGCTATAGCACACTGACGCAAAGCAGCAATCCGGCACATCCATTGCAAAGTTTCTCCTCCTGCATCCTCGGCTATTTCCATCGGATTCATACTGAAGCCAGTAGAAAACATTTCTGGTAAAACAAATAAATCCGTATCACAATGCTTTTCTATCAGCTGTTCTACAGCCATACGGTTTACTTTCGCCTCCTCCCAAACTATATCTGTCTGTAAGACTGTCACCTTTATAAATGATGTTTGTTTATTCATTTCCATATCCGTTTCCATAAATTCAGTACGCCCAAAGGTAATAAAAGTAGCCTGATTTAGATGTTGTTTACAAAAACTTTGTTATTTTTGTAGCGAAATTGAGTTAATGTATCAACAAATGAACGTATTAGAACTAAGTGAACAGGAGATTATCAGACGTAACAGTCTGAATGAAATGAGAGCGATGGGCATCGATCCGTACCCTGCTGCCGAGTATGTAACCAATGCATTTTCGACTGATATAAAAGCCGAATTTAAGGATGACGAGGCAGAACCGCGCAAAGTATCTGTTGCAGGACGTATCATGTCACGCCGTGTTATGGGTAAGGCTTCTTTCGTTGAGTTACAAGACTCTAAAGGTCGTATTCAGATATACATTACCCGCGATGATATATGCCCTGATGAAAACAAGGATTTATACAATGTAGTATTCAAACGTCTGCTCGACCTGGGTGATTTTATCGGCATTGAAGGTTTCGTATTCCGTACTCAGATGGGTGAAATTTCTATCCATGCACAGAAACTGACTGTTTTGTCAAAATCTATCCGCCCGCTTCCTATCGTAAAATATAAAGATGGTGTAGCTTACGATAAATTCGATGATCCAGAACTCCGTTACCGCCAGCGCTACGTAGACCTGGTAGTAAACGATGGAGTAAAAGATATATTCCTGAAACGCAATAAGGTATATAACTCTATGCGTGAGTATTTCAATTCGAAAGGATACATCGAAGTTGAAACTCCTATCCTGCAATCTATCGCCGGAGGAGCTGCGGCACGTCCGTTCATTACTCACCATAATGCACTTGATATTCCTTTGTATATGCGTATTGCCAGCGAACTTTACCTGAAACGTCTGATCGTAGGTGGATTTGAAGGTGTATACGAAATCGGAAAGAACTTCCGTAATGAAGGTATGGACCGTACTCATAACCCAGAATTCACTTGTATGGAAATTTACGTAGCCTACAAGGATTACAACTGGATGATGAAGTTTACGGAAAATATGATTGAAAAGATTTGTATGGATGTAAACGGTACAACGGAAGTTAAAGTGGGAGATAATATAATCAACTTTAAGGCGCCGTTCAAACGTGTGACCATGCTCGATTCCATCAAAGAATTCACCGGATATGATTTGACTGGCATGAACGAAGAACAAATCCGTGAAGTATGCCAGAAATTGAACATGGAAATTGATGATACAATGGGAAAAGGAAAGCTGATCGACGAAATCTTCGGAGAATTCTGCGAAGGAAACTACATTCAGCCGACCTTCATCACAGACTATCCGATTGAAATGTCTCCGCTGACCAAACGTCACCGCAATAATCCGGAACTGACCGAACGTTTCGAATTGATGGTTAACGGTAAAGAACTTTGCAACGCTTATTCAGAGTTAAATGACCCCATCGATCAGTTGGAACGTTTCGAAGAACAAATGCGTCTGAGTGAAAAGGGAGATGACGAAGCCATGATTATCGACAAAGACTTTGCCCG
>OLZT01000660.1_pt1 | contig 11204 bp, 6 predicted proteins | sample 1644501 | NCBI WGS metagenome assembly OLZT01 (sample SAMEA103958140, study PRJEB25191) | human gut metagenome | biome: human-associated habitat [ENVO:00009003]; feature: intestine environment [ENVO:2100002]; material: feces | place: Germany | collected 2013/2015 | reverse complement strand
GCAAACAGGTACAGCTGTACATTCACAGGTAGCTTTTCTCAATACTTTTTTCATTTCCTCTACGGATGGTTCTTCACCCTCAAGGTACATCATCATTAAGTCGTCATCTAACTCGCAGATCTTCTCGACAAGGTTCTCATGCCACTTGTCTGCAAGCTCCTTAAGGTCATCAGGGATAGTTGTGATCTCGATGTCCTCGCCCTTATCATCTTTGTAGTAGTATGCTTCCATCTCGAACAGATCGATCAGTCCGATGAAATCATCTTCCTGTCCGATTGGAATCTGTACAGGAATTGCATTCTTTCCAAGACGATCAATGATTGTCTGAACAGAATAGAAAAAGTCTGCACCCATTTTATCCATCTTATTGATGAATGCCATACGAGGTACATTGTAGGTATCAGCCTGTCTCCAAACGTTTTCAGACTGAGGTTCTACACCTGCCTTAGCATCGAATACACCTACTGCGCCATCAAGAACTCTGAGTGAACGTTCAACTTCAACTGTAAAGTCTACGTGGCCCGGAGTATCAATGATGTTGATACGATGTTCTAACGCACCTGGCATTGGTTTATGATGATCCTCTAAAGTCCAATGGCATGTTGTAGCAGCAGATGTGATTGTAATACCACGTTCCTGTTCCTGTTCCATCCAGTCCATTGTAGCTGTTCCTTCATGAGTATCACCAATCTTATAGTTAACACCGGTATAATATAAGATACGCTCTGTTAATGTTGTCTTACCAGCATCAATATGAGCCATAATACCGATATTTCTGGTTCTCTCTAATGGATATTCTCTTCCAGCCAAGGTATTTTCCTCCTTATTTTGGTTAGTAATTCCGCAGCGGAAAGTTACGCTGCAGAATATGTTTCATAAAAATTAGAATCTGTAATGTGCGAAAGCCTTGTTTGCTTCTGCCATTTTGTGCATATCTTCTTTTCTCTTTACTGATGCACCTGTATTGTTAGATGCATCCATAATTTCGCCGGCAAGTCTTTCTTCCATAGTCTTCTCGCCTCTTGCGCGTGAGAAAGTTGTCAACCAACGAAGTCCGAGAGCCTGTCTTCTCTCTGCTCTTACTTCGATAGGTACCTGGTAAGTAGCACCACCAATACGTCTTGCTTTAACTTCAAGTACTGGCATTACATTGTTCATAGCTTCTTCAAATACCTCGAGAGCTGGCTTACCTGATTTTTCTTCAACTTTATTGAATGCTCCATATACAATCTTCTGAGCTGTAGATTTCTTACCGTCTAACATAATATTGTTGATAAGTTTTGTTACAACCTTGCTGTTGTACATTGGATCTGCTAATACATCTCTATGCTGAGTATGTCCTTTACGTGGCACGGTTCTTCCCTCCTTAACATAATTTAATTAATTCATAGGTACTCACATGTGTCTATGTGTTCGCGCTCGGTATATCTTATGTCCTGCAACCTACAGGAAATATATCTATCCGGCACTTAAACCAATCTGACAATTAAGTGAATATTATTTTGCGTCTTTAGGTCTCTTAGCGCCGTATTTTGAACGCGCCTGTCTTCTCTTAGCAACACCTGCTGTATCGAGTGTTCCTCTTACGATATGATATCTTGTACCTGGTAAGTCTTTTACCCTACCACCTCTTACAAGAACAACGCTATGTTCCTGAAGGTTATGTCCTTCACCTGGAATGTAGCTTGTTACTTCAATACCGTTAGAAAGACGAACTCTGGCAATTTTTCTAAGAGCTGAGTTAGGTTTCTTAGGGGTCTTAGTCTTAACTGCTGTACAAACACCTCTCTTCTGTGGAGAAGCTGTATCAATAGCTTTCTTCTGAAGTGAGTTGTAACTCTTTAAAAGAGCTGGAGCTGTTGACTTCTTAACAGATGTCTGTCTTCCCTTTCTTACTAACTGGTTAAATGTAGGCATTCTTTTTCACCTCCTGATAAATAAATTTCCTTGGTTGCGAATCTGATTATTCAAATTCTCTCATTTGCGCACAAAAATAAGCCATGCTACATTGCACGCACGGCTTATTATAAATGTTAATTTATCCGTTGTCAACAGGTAAATTTATATGATTTAAAGTTTTATTCTTCTGTATTAACTTCTTCTGTGGTTTCTTCTGCTGCATTATCTGTGTTTTCTACAGTTTCTGCTGTTTCTTCAGGTGAATTGTCTGTATTTTCAGTATTTTCAGCAATGTCTTCACCTTCAAAATCTTCCTCAAAAGAAAGTTCTTCTTCACTGCTCTCATCAGAGTCAAGTCTTACATCTCTGTATCTCTTCATACCTGTACCTGCAGGAATAAGTTTACCGATAAGAACGTTTTCTTTAAGACCGATAAGCGGGTCTACCTTGCCGTTAATTGCTGCTTCGGTAAGAACCTTTGTTGTTTCCTGGAAAGATGCAGCTGAAAGGAATGAGTTGGTAGCAAGAGCTGCCTTTGTAATACCTAACATAATCTGTGTTCCTTCTGCAGGTTCAAGATTCTGTTCAGCAAGCTTTTCGTTAATTTCATTAAAGTCAAGTACGTCAACTGTTACTCCTGAAAGATATTCAGAATCACCAGGATTTTCGATTTTAATCTTCTTGAGCATCTGTCTTACAATTACTTCAATATGCTTATCGTTAATTTCAACACCCTGAAGTCTGTATACACGCTGTACTTCACGAAGCATATAATCCTGAACCGCTCTTACACCCTTAATCTTAAGGATATCATGTGGGTTAACGCTACCTTCTGTAAGCTCATCACCGGCTTCGAGTACCTGTCCATCGACAATCTTAATTCTTGAGCCATAAGGTATAAGATAATTCTTAACATTACCTGTCATTGGATCTGTGACAACAACTTCACGTTTCTTCTTAGTATCAACAATCTTGGCAACGCCACCGAATTCTGCAATAATTGCAAGTCCCTTTGGCTTTCTTGCTTCAAAAAGTTCTTCTACTCTAGGAAGACCCTGTGTGATATCATCACCGGCAACACCACCGGCATGGAATGTTCTCATGGTAAGCTGTGTACCAGGTTCACCGATTGACTGGGCAGCAATAATACCGACTGCTTCACCGACCTGTACCTGTTGTCCTGTTGCCATATTGGCACCATAACATTTAGCACAAACACCAAGGTGTGACTTACATGAAAGAACTGTTCTTATCTTAACTTCTTTAAGTCCGAGCTTTTCAATAATTTCTGCTCTCTTAGGAGTAATCATATGATTCTTCTTAATGAGGATTTCCCCGGTTTCAGGGTCTTCGATATCTTCAGCAAGATATCTTCCTGTGATTCTATCCTTCAATCCTTCAATTACTTCCTGGCCTTCCATAAATGCTTTAACTACCATTCCCGGAATTTCTTTGCCTTCTGAGCAGTCAACTTCTCTGATAATAAGCTCCTGGGATACATCAACAAGACGTCTTGTGAGGTATCCTGAATCGGCTGTTCTTAATGCGGTATCTGAAAGACCCTTTCTGGCACCATGGGCAGAAATGAAATATTCCAAAACATCAAGACCTTCACGGAAGTTTGACTTGATTGGAAGTTCGATAGTTCTACCTGATGTATCCGCCATGAGTCCACGCATACCTGCTAACTGCTTAATCTGCTGGTTAGAACCACGGGCACCTGAGTCAGCCATCATAAAGATGTTGTTATACTTGTCAAGTCCGGAAATAAGTGCATCAGTAAGTTTCGCATCGGTATCAAACCATGTTGCTACTACTTCTTTATATCTTTCTTCTTCAGTAATAAGACCTCTTCTGAAGTTCTTCATAATCTTATCAACTGTTGCTTCAGCTGCTGCAAGCATATCTTTCTTCTGTGCAGGAACTGTCATATCTGAAATTGATACTGTCATGGATGCCCTTGTAGAATACTTGTAACCTGTTGACTTAATAAGGTCAAGTACTTCTGCTGTCTTTGTAGCACCATGTGTATTAATTACTTTTTCAAGTATCTTCTTTAATTCTTTCTTTCTTACAAGGAAATCACTCTTAACTGTTCCGTCTTCCAATGTCTTAGTTACTCTTACATTGATTTTTGAATGTAATGTAATAATCCCGTTCTCATAAGCAAGAATTGCTTCATTAACGCTCTTGAATGATTTGCCTTCTCCAAGTGCTCCCGGTCTTTCCTGTGTAAGGTAATAGATACCGAGAACCATATCCTGTGAAGGAACGGCTACAGGACCACCATCTGATGGTTTTAAGAGGTTATTAGGCGAGAGAAGAAGGAATCTGCACTCTGCCTGTGCTTCTACTGACAATGGAAGATGTACCGCCATCTGGTCACCGTCGAAATCGGCGTTGAACGCTGTACATACAAGTGGATGAAGCTTAATAGCCTTACCCTCTACAAGTATTGGTTCAAATGCCTGAATACCAAGTCTATGGAGTGTAGGAGCACGGTTAAGCATAACCGGATGTTCTTTAATTACATCCTCTAATACATCCCATACCTCTGTCTCTAACCTTTCAACTTTTTTCTTAGCGCCCTTTACATTTGGGCAATAACCGCTTGATACAAGTTCTTTCATAACAAATGGTTTGAAAAGTTCGATTGCCATCTCTTTTGGAAGACCACACTGGTAAATCTTAAGTTCCGGTCCTACTACGATAACCGAACGTCCAGAGTAGTCAACACGCTTACCAAGAAGATTCTGACGGAAACGGCCCTGTTTACCTTTTAACATATCTGATAAAGACTTAAGTGCTCTGTTACCTGGTCCTGTTACGGGACGTCCTCTTCTACCATTATCAATCAATGCATCAACTGCTTCCTGAAGCATTCTTTTTTCATTACGGATAATGATTTCAGGTGCTCCAAGTTCCATAAGTCTTGCAAGACGGTTATTTCTGTTGATAATTCTTCTATATAAATCGTTTAAGTCTGATGTTGCGAATCTGCCGCCATCAAGCTGAACCATAGGTCTTAAATCCGGTGGTATTACCGGAACGACATCAAGTATCATCCATTCAGGCTTATTTCCTGATTCCCTGAATGCCTCAACAACTTCAAGTCTCTTAACGATTCTTGCTTTTTTCTGTCCTGAAGCATCTTTCAGTTCAGCTTTTAATTCAGCTGAATCTTTATCAAGGTCGATATTGTGGAGTAATTCCTTAATTGATTCCGCACCCATACCTACTCTGAATGCAGAACCCCATTTTTCGTATGCTGCCGCATATTCCTGCTCTGACAATATCTGTTTAAAAGATAAATCTGTATCACCTGCATCAAGAACTATATATGATGCAAAATACAATACTTTTTCAAGTACTCTTGGTGAAAGGTCAAGAATAAGTCCCATACGGCTTGGTATTCCTTTAAAATACCATATATGTGATACAGGAGCTGCAAGGCTTATATGTCCCATACGCTCTCTACGAACGCTTGCCTTTGTAACTTCTACGCCACAACGGTCACAGACAATTCCTTTATATCTGATTTTTTTGTACTTACCGCAGTAACATTCCCAGTCTTTACTTGGTCCAAATATCTTCTCACAGAACAGTCCGTCCCTTTCAGGTTTTAATGTTCTGTAGTTGATTGTTTCCGGCTTAATAACCTCTCCGTGAGACCACTCCAGAATTTTTTCAGGGGATGCAAGACCAATCTTAATTGAATCGAATGTTATCGGCTGATATGTTTCGTTATTAGTATTTTCTGGCATAACTAATCTCCCTTCTATTCTTCACTGTCGAATGCTGAATCATCGAAATCTGCTATATCTGATGTGTCTTCTTCAACATCAGAAAGTTCTCCGTCAACGAATTCCTGTTTCTGATATCCGAAGTCACCGAATGCTTCTTCATATCCATATGCTTTATTATCACCCATAAGGTCTTCATGTGAAGCATCAGATTCTGCGTAGCCGATATTTTCTTTAATATCAACTTCTTCGCCGTTCTCATCAAGAACCTTAACATCAAGTGCAAGTGATCTTAATTCTTCAAGAAGTACCTTGAAGGATTCAGGAATACCCGGTTCAGGAATATTATCACCTTTGATAATTGCTTCGTATGTCTTAACACGTCCTACAACGTCATCTGACTTAACTGTAAGGATTTCCTGAAGCGTATATGAAGCACCATATGCTTCAAGAGCCCAAACTTCCATTTCACCAAATCTTTGACCACCAAATTGTGCTTTACCACCAAGTGGCTGCTGTGTAACAAGTGAGTAAGGACCGGTCGAACGTGCATGAATCTTATCATCAACAAGATGATGAAGCTTAAGGTAATGCATGTGTCCGATTGTAACAGGGCTGTCAAAATATTCTCCTGTTCTACCATCTCTCAATCTTACTTTACCATCTCTTGAAATAGGAACGCCTTTCCATTCTGCTCTGTGGTCAAGGTGTTCACCAAGATATTCCATAAGTTCTTCATTTATCTTGCCGTCCCATTTTTCTTTGAATTCATCCCATTCAAGATTTACATAATCGTTGGCAAGATCAAGTGTATCCATAATATCTTTTTCGTTAGCACCGTCAAATACAGGTGTTGATATCTTAAATCCAAGTGCTCTCGCTGCAAGGCTTAAGTGAATCTCAAGAACCTGACCGATATTCATACGTGATGGTACACCAAGAGGATTAAGAACGATGTCAAGAGGTCGTCCATTTGGAAGATATGGCATATCTTCTACAGGTAAAATTCTTGAAACGACACCCTTGTTACCATGACGTCCGGCCATCTTATCACCTACAGAAATCTTTCTCTTCTGTGCGATGTAGATACGAACCGACTGATTAACGCCCGGATTGAGGTCATCCCCGTTCTCTCTTGTAAATACCTTAGCATCAACTATAACACCATACTCTCCGTGAGGAACTCTGAGTGAAGTATCTCTTACCTCTCTTGCCTTCTCACCAAAAATGGCTCTTAAAAGTCTCTCTTCGGCTGTAAGCTCTGTCTCACCCTTAGGTGTAACTTTACCTACAAGAATATCTCCGGCACGGACTTCTGCACCAATTCTTATAATACCTCTTTCATCAAGGTCTTTAAGTGCATCTTCACCAACGCCCGGAACTTCTCTTGTTATCTCTTCAGGTCCAAGCTTGGTATCTCTTGCTTCTGCTTCGTATTCTTCTATATGAACTGATGTATAAACATCATCTCTTACAAGTCTTTCACTTAATAAAACAGCATCCTCGTAGTTGTAACCTTCCCATGTCATGAATCCGATGAGAGGGTTCTTACCTAATGCGATTTCACCATTAGAAGTTGATGGACCATCCGCAATTACATCGCCTGCTTCAACTCTGTCTCCCTTTGTAACGATTGGCTTCTGGTTATAACAGTTGCTCTGGTTACTTCTTGCGAATTTGGTAAGCTGGTATGAATGTCTGTTTCCGTCATCCTCAAGAATAACAATTTCTGTTGATGTGGCTCTGTCAACAAGACCGCCTTTTTCCGCTACTACACAGGCACCTGAGTCAACGGCTGTCTTATATTCCATACCTGTTCCTACTACTGCTGAATCAGTTGTAAGAAGAGGTACCGCCTGACGCTGCATGTTAGATCCCATAAGTGCTCGGTTAGCATCGTCGTTCTGGAGGAAAGGAATCATTGAAGTAGCAACTGAGAATACCATCTTAGGAGATACATCCATAAGGTCTATCTTGCTCTTTTCAAATTCCGAGGTTTCCTCTCTGTAACGGCCTGATACGCTGTTCTTAACGAAATATCCGTTCTCGTCAAGTTCTGCATTAGCCTGCGCTACATAATAATTATCTTCTTCATCGGCAGTAAGGTATCTTACTTCCTCTGTTACTCTTGGGTTCTTAGGATCTGTCTTATCTACAACACGATATGGGGCTTCTACAAATCCGTACTCATTAATTCTTGCGTATGTAGCAAGTGAGTTGATAAGACCAATGTTAGGTCCTTCAGGTGTCTCAATAGGGCACATTCTGCCATAATGTGTATAATGAACATCTCGAACCTCAAATCCGGCACGATCTCTTGAAAGTCCGCCAGGTCCGAGTGCTGAAAGACGTCTCTTATGTGTAATTTCACTAAGAGGGTTATTCTGATCCATAAACTGTGACAACTGCGAACTTCCAAAAAATTCCTGCAGCTGTTACAGGTTTGATATTAATTAAAGTCTGTGGTGATGCTCCTTCAACGTCCTGAGTTGTCATTCTTTCCCTAACAACTCTTTCCATTCTTGAAAGACCGATTCTGTACTGGTTCTGTAACAATTCACCTACAGCTCTGATACGTCTGTTTCCAAGATGATCGATATCATCCTTTGTTCCAACGCCATATTCAAGATGTATATTGTAATTAATAGAAGCAATAATATCATCAACGGTAATATGCTTTGGTACAAGATCACTTGCGTTCTTCTTAATAGCTTCCTTGATATCATCAAGTGATGTATTTTCTTCAAGGATTGTCTTTAATACAGGATAGTATACTGCTTCATGGATACCAAGAGACTTAGCCTCTTCCTCTGTGATATCTACATGTTTTGTAATATCAACCATCATATTAGAAAGCACTTTTACTTTTCTGTCTTCAACGGCAAGCCATACATAAGGTACTGCCGCATTCTGGATAGCAAGGGCAGAATCCTTTGTAAGTGTATCTCCGGCTGATGCAATAATTTCTCCTGTGGTAACATCCACAACATCCTCTGCGAGCTTGTGTCCCCAGATTCTGTTTCTGAAATTAAGTTTCTTGTTAAATTTATAGCGGCCTACCTTAGCAAGGTCGTATCTTCTTGGGTCAAAGAACATTGCATTGATAAGACTCTCTGCACTATCAACCGAAAGAGGTTCACCCGGACGGATTTTTTTGTATAACTCTAAGAGACCCTCTTCATAACCGCCATTAGGGCTCTTCTCTGTTACTGAAGGATCTTTTGCTATACTTGCTTCAATTTTAGGTTCATCCCCGAAAAGTTCACGAATCTGTGCATTGGTTCCGAAACCAAGTGCTCTTATAAGAACTGTAACAGGTACCTTTCTTGTTCTATCTACACGCACGGAAAATACATCATTGGAGTCTGTTTCATACTCTAACCATGCACCTCTGTTAGGTATAACGGTACATGAATATAATGTTTTACCAATCTTATCATGACCTATTTCATAATAGATTCCCGGAGAACGGACTAACTGGCTTACAATTACTCGCTCTGCACCATTAATAACGAAGGTTCCTGTTGCTGTCATTAATGGAAGATCTCCCATGAAAATGTCATGTTCTTTAATCTCGTCTGTTTCTTTGTTATAAAGTCTTACTTTAACTTTGAGAGGAGCTGCGTATGTTGCATCTCTTTCTTTACATTCTTCAATAGAATACTTCTTATCGTCTTCACATAACATAAAGTCTACAAATTCAAGGCTAAGGTGACCACTGTAATCTGTAATAGGCGATATATCTTCAAAAACTTCTTTGAGTCCATCCTCTAAGAACCACTTATATGAATTCTTCTGAACTTCAATAAGATTAGGCATATCAAGAACTTCTTTCTGTCTTGAGTAACTCATTCTGACGTTCTTGCCAAATTTCTTAGGACGTAATCTGTTTTTTTCCATTGACGTTTACCCCTGCGCTTTCTATAATTTTCTTTTGCCTATGTGTTGAGCATAAGTCTACACAATAAAGCATTGTCCATAATAGCATATATGTAAATCCCTGTCAACAACTTTTTTAATAATATCTCCGGTCGTTGGCATTAAAAAAAGAGTGCCACTTTCGTGACACTCTTTTGTCTACAAGTATAAATTACATTATTTGATTGTAGCTTTAGCGCCTGCTTCTTCAAGTTTCTTCTTGATGTCTTCAGCTTCTTCTTTGCTAACGCCTTCTTTAACAACCTTAGGAGCTGCTGTAACAAGATCCTTAGCTTCTTTAAGTCCAAGACCTGTGATTTCACGAACAACTTTGATTACTGGAACACCAGAACCTTCTGTAAGTTCAACGTCAAATTCTGTCTTTTCTTCTTCAGCTGCTGCGCCTGCGCCTGCTGCTGCAACTACAACGCCTGCTGCTGCAGATACGCCGAATTCTTCTTCACATGCTTTTACAAGATCGTTTAATTCTAATACTGTTAATCCTTTAATAACTTCAATGATTTCCTGAGTTGTCATTTTAAATATCCTCCATTAATTTGTTTTTTAATTTCTTAGTAATTATGCTTCTGCTTCGTTCTTTTCAGCAATCTGCTTAATAACACGAGCGAAGTTTGTAACTGGTGACTGAATACTTCCAAGGAATTTTGAAAGGAGTTCTTCTCTTGATGGGATAGTAGCAATTACCTGGATACCTTTCTCATCATAATATGTTCCTTCAACAACACCTGATTTAAGCTGTAATGCATCAGCAGTCTTAGCAAATCCGAAAAGGATTCTTGCAGGAGCTGTTGCATCTTCCTTAGAAATAGCGATTGCTGTAGGACCTTCAAGGTCTGGTACAAGTGCTTCAAATTCTGTACCGGCAACAGCACGCTTAATCATTGTATTCTTATAAACCTTATATATAACGCCTGCTTCTCTCATTTTCTTACGAAGAGCTGTATCCTGCTCAACTGTAAGTCCACGGTAGTCTGCAAGAACTGCTGACTTAGCACCGTTAAGGCATTCAATGATTTCATCAACTATAGGCTTCTTAATCTCAACCTTTGCCATGAGTAATTTTCCTCCTTGTAGAATTAATATAAAAAATGCCTCCCGCAGACCGGGAGACATTAAAAAGTCATGTGCTTAAAATTCTCCTCGGCAGGCGTACTGACTTATGCCTTACGGCACCTGCTGTCTACGGTAGGGACTTATACAAGTCCAACAGATGATATGTTACCATCTGAATATTATTTTGTCAAGCAAATTTATGCAAGATACTTTGTTGTATCAACCTTAACGCCAGGACCCATTGTAGATGTAAGAGTAATGTTCTTAATATACTGTCCTTTTAATGCTGAAGGTTTAGCTTTAACGATTGCATCCATAATAGCCTTGAAGTTGTCTGCAAGCATCTCTTCTGTGAAAGATACTTTACCAACTGTAACATGCACGATGTTAGTCTTGTCAAGTCTGTATTCAATCTTACCGGCTTTGATATCTGCTATTGCTTTTGTTACATCCATAGTAACTGTACCGGCTTTAGGGTTTGGCATTAAGCCCTTTGGTCCGAGTACTCTACCGAGACGACCAACAACACCCATCATATCAGGTGTAGCAACTACAACGTCGAAGTCTAAC
>OLZT01000659.1_pt1 | contig 11213 bp, 9 predicted proteins | sample 1644501 | NCBI WGS metagenome assembly OLZT01 (sample SAMEA103958140, study PRJEB25191) | human gut metagenome | biome: human-associated habitat [ENVO:00009003]; feature: intestine environment [ENVO:2100002]; material: feces | place: Germany | collected 2013/2015 | reverse complement strand
ATGACCTTTGTCATTGATACCAAAGTACGAAGTTCCCCACCCTGTTATGTTGTAGAGTTCTTCCGAATCTTCAATACGCCATTTTCTCATTTCTTCTTCTGTACAAAGAGTGTGTATTTTACTATATATAATTATTTATTCAATTTCTTTCTCAAGCTGTCAACAGAGGCTTGAATTTGTCTTTTATCCTCCAGCTCATCAGCCTTAAACAGATGTTTCGCCTTTGAATAAAACGGATGTCTTTTCTGTAACGCCTCACAGATAAAATCCATCAGTTCCTCATCACTTTTATTTGCTAACAATGGACGTTGCTGCTTGGCCACTCTCAGACGGCGGAACAATACGGCAGGTTCCACATCCAGAAACACCGTATCACCGCAATCATTCATATACTCCATGTTATCAAAAAAACAAGGTGTTCCTCCACCGGTCGAAACAACCACATCTTCAAACTCGGCCACTTCGTGCAACATTTTCCGTTCCAGTTCCCGGAATCCGTCTTCTCCGCGTTCCAAGAACAGCTGTTGAACGGTTTTATGGAAACGTTCCTCGATAAACCAGTCCAAATCAATGAAATTCAGACTCATTTCACGGGCAAACGCCTTACCTAGAGTCGTTTTGCCCGCGCCCATATATCCTATTAAAAATATACGTGTCATTTTTTTGCTTTTGCAGTGCCCTTTACCTTGGAAGCCGCCTTACTTTTTGCGGATTCTTCGGGCTTTTCGGACTCCTCTTCCATATTCACGGTTCCCCTGTTTCTTGAAGCCGCTTTCGTTTTACGCGTTTCCGCCTTGCTTTTCTGCAATTCAATCACCTTAAAACAAGCCTCCAGACTTAAATCTGCCGGTTCTACATTCTCAGGAATCTTATAATTCTTTTTCTGATAACTGATGTATGGGCCGTAACGTCCGTTCAAGACCTGCATATCAGGGTCAGCATCGAATACTTTAATAAACTTCTTCTCCTGCGCTTCTATCTTATTCTTGATCAACTCTACCGCCTCATCCAAAGAAATCTCCATCGGATCCGTTCCTTTAGGAATAGAAACAAACAGTTTGTCATAGCGCACGTATGGTCCGAAACGCCCTACTCCTACCGTTACCGTATGGCCGTCATAATCCCCCAACGTACGGGGAAGCTTGAACGCATCCAATGCTTCTTCCAACGTAATGGTTTCCATCGACAATCCCTTTGTCAACTGCGCAAAACGCGGTTTTTCCTCATCATCGGCAGTACCAATCTGAATAACCGGACCGAAACGACCGATCTTAACCGATACCGGCTTACCGCTTACAGGATCTGTTCCCAATACCCTTTCACCCACCTTATGCTCAGTCTTAGAGTGAATGGTCTTATCTACCAACGGATGGAAGCCTTTATAGAAACTGTCCATCATACCAGTCCATTCCTTTTCTCCTTCCGCCACTTCATCGAACTCTTTCTCCACATTTGCTGTAAAGTTAAAGTCCATGATTTCAGGAAAGTATTCCATCAGGAAATCGTTTACCACGATACCGGTATCAGTAGGTAACAACTTGGCCTTTTCATTTCCCGTCATCTCTGTCTTGGTAGTTTCCGTAATCTTGCCGCCTTTCAGTTTCAAGATATCATACGGGCGTTTCACACCTTCACTGTTTCCTTTTTCTACATAACCGCGTTGTTGCACAGTAGAAATGGTAGGTGCGTATGTAGATGGACGACCGATGCCCAACTCTTCCAGTTTGCGTACCAGGCTGGCTTCCGTATAACGGGGTGGACATTGGGTAAAGCGCTGAGTCGCCAGGATTTCTTTTCTTATCAGTTTTTCCCCTTTGCTCAGAGGCGGCAACAGACGGCCCTCGTCTTCCTGCTCATTGTCATCATCGTATGATTCCTTGTATACACGCAGGAAACCGTCAAAAGTAATCACCTCGCCGGTAGCGATAAATTTCTCGCTACTGTTGCTGATTACAATAGTAGCCGTTGTTTTCTCCAGCTCCGCATCTGCCATCTGTGAAGCGATGGTACGTTTCCAGATCAGTTCATACAATTTCTGCTCCTGACCGGTTCCGTTCACCGTTTCATTCTCCATATAGGTAGGACGGATAGCCTCATGTGCTTCCTGTGCTCCTTTAGTCTTGGCGGCAAACTTACGGACTTTGACGTATCTTTCTCCCATCAGGGACAAGATAGTCTGCTTGCTGGTATTCAAAGCCAGATCCGAAAGGTTCACCGAATCCGTACGCATATAGGTAATTTGTCCGTTTTCATACAGACGCTGTGCCACCATCATGGTCTGCGCTACTGTAAATCCCAACTTACGGGCAGCTTCCTGCTGCAACGTAGAAGTAGTAAACGGTGCCGCCGGCGATTTCTTCACAGGGCGGGTTGTTATATCTTCAATAGAGAACTGCGCATCCTTACAAGTTTCAAGGAAAGCCTGTGCTTCTTCCTTGGTTTTGAAACGGTTGGACAATTCCGCTTTCACTTCAACTTCATTTCCATCGACATCAGGTACTTCAAACACTGCTGTAACGCGATAAGACGGCTCACTGACAAAAGCATGCACCTCACGTTCACGTTCCACAATCAAACGAACGGCAACAGATTGCACACGTCCGGCAGAAAGAGCAGGCTTTACCTTCTTCCACAATACCGGTGAGAGTTCAAAACCTACAATTCTATCCAGAATACGGCGTGCCTGCTGGGCATTTACCAGATTCACATCAATGTCACGCGGATTTTCGATGGCCTTTAGTATCGCTGTTTTGGTTATCTCGTGGAATACAATGCGCTTGGTCTTCTCAGGGTCCAGCCCCAAGACTTCAAACAAGTGCCATGAAATAGCTTCTCCTTCACGATCCTCATCGGATGCAAGCCATACCATATCAGCTTTCTTTGCCTCCGCTTTCAATTCGGCTACCAATTTCTTTTTATCTGCCGGTATCTCGTAAGTCGGCTCAAACCCATTCTCTACATCGATACTAAACTCCTTCTTTTTCAAATCCCGGATATGCCCGTAACTGGAAAGGACTTTATAATCATTACCCAAGAATTTCTCAATGGTTTTAGCCTTGGCGGGTGACTCAACTATTACTAGATTTTTTTGCATAATACTATGTATTCCATTTTATTTTGGGGCAAAAGTAGAAAAAAAGCAGAAGCACACCTATATAATAAGGTATGTTTCTGCTTTTTTTTCTTAAAAAAGTCCTTTCCGAGTGCCTATTTAACTAAAAAGCCAAAGAAAGCCCGGTTAGAACATTCAGTTTTTCAGCAGGATAGCCGTACTCATAATAATATTGTTTATTCAACAGATTATTCACACGCCCAAAAACAGACAGATCTTTCAGGAAAGTATAACTGGCTCCCACACTCAAATTGCTGATATTGCCCAAACCAAAATCCCTGCTGCTATTCCCTTCTTCTATCACATATTCTTTCCGCTGTACATATTCATAGCCCAAATTAACCTTCAATCCTTCAAACACCTTAGCCTCAGCATAGAAATTCAATTCAAACTTGGGCTTGGTCACTAAATACAGCTCTTCATTTTCATTGTCTGTCTTCCAGCTATAAAATGTACCTTTCAATGAAGCGTCAAACCAGTCCTTATAACCGTATTTCAATTCAGCACCTCCATACGCGGTTTTCGCTTTATCCTGCAAGAAATGAGTAAAATAATACCCGTCCGCATCCACCAGATTGCAAAACAACTCATCTTTACTGATCCGATATCCACCAAAGACATTAAACCACAAACCATTTACCGGAGATGCTTTAAAACCCAATGTAGCATTCAGTGGCACATAGGTAGAAGGCATCCGGGCGTTTAAAGACCAATAAGGTGAAAAAGCATTCAACCGGCGATAATCATTCAGTTCACGCCCTCCCAGTGCATGTAAATAAAGCACATAACTCTCCGAGAACAAGTATTCGGCTTTCACGTCAGGAGACACATCAATACCACTGTCCTCTCCCGACTGCCAATCCACATGAGCACCGACACGGACCCGCCAGTCATCACTTTCCAACATATAATAAGGATTCAAACCCAGTGAAGTATAGTTGCCCATTAAACTGTCCGAAGAATAAAACAGGTTATCCATCTCGAAACGGATGCCTACCCGTTGCTCATTATCCAGCTTGCCCCATACATCTCCTTCAGTGTGGACAATCTTCTCCTTACCTGTAGATGCATTGCCTGAATAATCCAGCGGATATTTGATACCAAAATACTTCAATCCGGTCTGCAAAGTGAATTGCAAAGGAAGCGATTCATCTCTGGAAGAAACACCTATGTGAAAATCGCCTAAAGTATGATGCTGTTTATCAGTAGCTCTGGCAGAAGCCGTATGCATTTCGGAATCAGGCATATAGTTAAACACTTGTGATTGCAGGCCGCCACCTAAATTCAAAGTTACCTTGCTGAAATCATGAGAATAGTCCAAACGGAACTCAGTAGAATAAAAACGTGATTTCCAATCCTCAGCATTCCAATGCTTCAGCTTTCCGTTCATGCCATCCAGAGATACCCCGACTTTCAGACGGTCCTTTCCGGTGATATCCCACAGATACCCAGCCTTAAAATCCACATTCCCATAATTTCCATATCCGGCACGGACATATCCACGTTTCGCGCGGTTCATAGCCCATTCACGGGTTATAGGAGACATACTTTCATACGTCCAGGCCGAAACAGGGCGCAAGGCTGTAGCATATTCTATGCCTTTCTTCATTACAGCCGGCTCCTCCACCCTAGGCAGGACATTAATCTTTGAGGCATCCATGATATTGGGATTATACTCATTCTCTACCACCACAGTGCGGTTCAACGTACTATCTTGCTGCGCATATGCAACAGACAGAGGCAAAAAAGCCAATATAATGGACAATTGACAATGGACAATTGACAATTTCTTACTTATCATATTCAGCACTTATTTTTTAATTTTTAATTCTCTGTTTTCAATTTCTCCAGTCTGCTTTCAATCATTCCGGCAATATCATCATCGGCCTGATAGTTCTGCTTCAATGAAAGCAAATATTGTTTAGCATCCAAGTTACGCCCCAACTTCATATACACATCAGCCAATAACACAAAGCTGCGTGCCAGCCAATAGGTATGCGGTGTACTTACCTCAATGTAATTCAGCACCTCCTGCTCCGCCTTATCCGTTTGTCCGCCGTCAAAGTAAATCTGGGCGACTTTATATTTGGCCTCCGCTCCATATACATTACGGGTGTCTTTTGCCAAGACCTTCAAATCTTCCATAGCTCCATCCGTCTTGCCGGCATCCAAATAAGCTTTTGCACGGTAATAATGTGCCTCGTTAGACAATTCCGGCGCCAGTTTAGTATCGGCCAGCAAATCTGTTGCGGCAAAGATAATCTCTTCCTCATTTCCCAGCATATGCGCACTGCGTAACATTCCGGTTTTTGCAAGCCGGCGACGCTCCATAGAAGCGGCTTTATCTTTCAATTGCTTGTAAATATGCAAAGCTTTTTCATAATCCTTCGCCGTATAAGCCATTTCGGCACCCATCAACATGGCATCTTCAGAATATTTGTTGTTGGGATATTCCAATACTTTATCCAAATGCCGGGCTGCACTTTCATAGGCTTTCTGATTATAGTCTATCAAACCGATATAATAGTTGGCATTCAGACTGAAAGCACCTTCGGGGAAAGTCTGTAAATAACGGGTAAAGCTGTTGCGGGCTTCGGTGACCTCTCCTCGCATATATACCCTTTCGGCAGCCATATAAGTCAATGAATCACGCTCATTTACATCAAAGTTGGCACCGCCGGGGATAGTTGAAGCAAAGTTGGCATACTCATCCACCTTATTCAAATCAATATAGATCGATTTCAAGTCACGCTGCGCCAAACGCGCCTCCTCACTGCCCGGATAACCGGCTATGACCTGCTTATAAGCCTGGATGGCTTCAGGATACTTGTCATCCTGATAGTATAGCAAACCGATCTCGTTAGCCGCCCGCCGTGCGACATTGCTCTCCGGAAATTTCTTCACCAGAATATTGAAACGGGCAATGGCATTGGCATTATCCTCCATCTGCACAAAAGCACGTCCCTGCTCGTAAAGGGCATCATCCATGTATTGTGATTCCGGATAATCCGAAATCAAGCGGTTCAACGTCTGCACTTTTCCATTGTAATCACGTTGCAAACCACGCACAAACGCCTCCTGATACAAAGAGTAATCCCCCAGTGACGGATCAATCTCCACCGCACGGGCATAATCCTGACGAGCCTGTTCAAAACGGCGGTCATAGAAGTTGCAGTCACCTATGCGGTTATAGGCATCTGCCTGCATGGTGCGTTCATTGATACTTCCCCTGTCCACAAAACGGGTAAACCAAGTGCCCGCATTTCCATAATTTTTCTGTTTGAAATAAGTATATCCCAAGTTATAGAGAGCCAGACCGTATTCCTGTCCGTCCTTGCTGGTGGCAAATTCCAGATACAAGCGGTAATCGTTACCCGCCTGCGGAAAACGGTCCAGACGATAATTGGATTCCCCCCTCCAGAAATAAGCGTCCGCCTTTGTCGCCTGATTGTATTGCCCCACAGCAAGCGATTGGTTGAAGAGCTCCAGAGCCTCCTGGAAACGGGCATTCGCAAATGCCTGTGTGCCCAGCCGGAACAAAATCTTCTGCTTGGCCTCCATAATACGTGTGCCCGGATGTTCAATCTTTGCTATAGATTTTAAAGCAGCTTCATAACTGCGGGTATTCATATACACCTCTATCAAATAATCATTGACACGCTCCGTATAAGGTGAATTCGGGAACTCATTCAGAAAACGCTCAAACACGGTTACCGATTCGGCAAATGGAGAATAAGAGGTTTCATGAATACACAAAGCATAATTATAAAGAGCCTGTTCCTTTACTTTCGGATCAAAACTGAAATTGGCAGCCTGCTCGAATGCCATGCGTGCCCTGTTCCTCTCCTTCAAGTTCAAATAAGCCAGCCCCATGTGTAGATAAGCATTCTGTGACAAGGCATCATGTACCGAAGCCATTTCCCCCAAAGTAGCGGCAGCCTTGGAATAAACACCAGTATAATAATAACTCATACCGAGTTCATACAAAGGCTTACGCTGCGGGTGGGAAACACTTTCACGGTATCTTTCCAAAGGAGGTATCGCCGCTTGGTAATCATTCAATCCGAAACAAGCCTCTCCCCAAATCCGTTCCATCTGAGGAACATCCTTTTTAGCCGGATATTGCTCCAGATACGCTTTTGCCACAGTACGGGCCTGCTGATAATTTCCTTTCACCAAATAAATCTCTCCTATATAATAAGGAACCAATGCTGCATATACGGCATCATTCTGCAAAGACTGGAAACTTTTCAGCGCCTTGTCATAGCGTTTCTCCACATAATCAATATAAGCCAGATTATAGACAGCGTCATCCTGATACAATGGGCTTACCTCTTTCAGCAAGGTAAACCATACAGCCGCTTCACGCAGATTGTCTTCTTTCAGATAAGAGGTGGCCAGACGCATGGCACAATCATCTCTTTCCTTATCAGGCAAAGCCTCCAGATCACACGACCGGAACAGGGCAATGGCCTCCTTGTATTTTCCCTCCATAAAATAAGCAGAGGCAATCAGTGACAGCACCCTGTTTTTATGGCGGGAATCAGGATATTTGTCCAGATAAGCCTGTAACAGCTCCATGCTGTCCCCGCCTTTCAACTCATATTCCCGGCATACCCGGTTATATTCCTTGTCACCTGCCACATCCTTGGGAGTGATCTGCTGCGCCATTCCCTGCAAGGAACAGCCTCCCATCAATGCGGCCATCAATAAGGTTTTTCTTTTCATATCTTATCATTAAAGTTTATGTTCTTTCAAAAAACGCCGGACTCCTTCACGCACAGAATCCAGCCCGAATTCTTCGGGATTCACTTCATCCAACGGAAGCCAGAAAGACTCCGCCACATCATCCATCGCCTTTATCCGGCTGGTATCTTTCACTTTACAAAGAAAGAACAGATCCAATGTATGTACCAGAAATCCTGAATAAAGATAAGTGTTGGGCAATGAGAACTGATAAACAGCCTCCTCCACCTGCAAGCCGGTTTCCTCCAGCACCTCGCGTGCCACACCTTCCTCGCCGGTTTCATACATATCAATAAACCCACCGGACAGGTCCAATGTTCCCTTTGCCGGTTCTTTTCCTCTGCGGCACACCAACAACTCATTCTTATCATTCAAGATAAAAGCTACAGTAGCGGCACTGGAATTGAAATAATACACAAAGCCACAATCAGCGCAACGCTTTGATTTCTCATTGTTCACTTCAAAGTGCGGCGAACCACACTTCGGACAATATTTGAATAGTTCCAACGGATGCATAATTACTCCTTTCTAAGTATAGACACCGCAAAGATAGCGCAAATGACAGATAATTCATTAATTAAATCTAAAAGAAGAAAGAGAAAACACAATTCTTAGTACATTTGTTAGCAAAACAAAACGTAAATTCTTACATGGAAATTGCCATTATTATCGCACTTATCTTATTAAACGGGGTATTCGCCATGTCCGAAATCGCCCTGATCTCAGCGCGTAAAAGTAGTTTGTCCAATGATATCCGTCATGGAAGCTCTACAGCGCGTATCGCTTTAAAGCTTGCCAATGACCCGGACAAGTTTTTATCCACCATCCAAATCGGAATCACCCTGATTGGTATATTGACCGGTATTTACTCCGGTGACGTGCTGGCCACCGACTTTGGGAACATACTGACTGACGCCGGCGTACCCGCCACATATGCCTATTTATTGGCTCAAACCCTGATTGTCATCCTGGTCACTTACCTCACTATTATCTTTGGCGAGCTGGTGCCCAAACGCATTGGCATGAGTGCCTCCACCCGTGCTGCCAAGCTATTGGCACGTCCCATGTACTGGCTGTCCGTCATCGCCTCTCCTTTTGTATGGATACTTGCCAAAAGCACTTCACTTATCTTCAACCTGCTGCATATCAACACAGCTGAAGAAAAAGTGACTGAAGAGGAAATCAAATCCATGATAGACGAAGGAACCGAGAACGGTGAAGTGCAGGAAGTGGAACAGGATATTGTGGACCGTGTTTTCTCTCTGGGCGACCGCAGTATCAACACCATCATGACCTATCGCAGCGACATCGTATCCATTGACATAGACATGAACAACAAGCAGCTGTATGACATCGTATGCCAACACCTGTACCAAGTTTACCCTGTAACTCAAGGAAACACCCTGGACAACATCATCGGAGTAGTTTACCTGAAAGACCTCTTCGGGAAGCTGAACAGTTGCGAATTCAATCTGCGTGATGTGATCCGTCCGGCACAATACTTCCACGAAAACATGGATGTATATAAAGTATTGGAACAAATACGCCAGCACAACATCAAATACGGATTAATCTGTGATGAATTCGGCAGTCTGCAAGGCATCATCACCATGAAGGACATTCTGGAAGCCCTGGTAGGCACCTTGCCCAGTGACTCGGAAGACCCCGATATCGTTCCCCGCAAGGACGGAAGCTGGTTGATAGACGGCCAATGTTCTTTCTATGACTTTCTGAGTCATTTCGAAATGGAGGATTTATACCCCGATTATAATTACAACACGTTGAGCGGCCTCATCCTGCAACAACTAGGCCACATTCCCAAGACCGGTGAATCCATGGAATGGAATGACTTCACACTGGAAATAGTCGACATGGACGGAGCCCGGATAGATAAAGTATTAGTAACACTAACCCATAAAAACGAAGAGGACAATTAACATGCTGCAAAGAGATTACATTATGCGGTTGCTTCAACAGTTTTTCGAAGCATTGGAAAAGTTGGTAGAAGAAAGAGATAAAAAGGACGGTCCCGAGCTGCAATTGCAACTTCAAAGCATTTATCGTGCCTACTTCAATCATCCTTCCACCTTCTATTATGATCAGGATGCGGAATATATACTGAACGAGATGGGACAGAACTATGGTGGCGAGGAATTGCTCACGCGCATCGACATGTTATCCGAACTGCTCTATCAGGATGCTTTGTTGAAAGAGTCCGAAGAACAAAAATATTTGTTAAGAAAATCGCTATTCCTGTTGAACTATTTAGATACACATAGCGATACCTTCTCATTTGAAAGAAGAGGGAAAATCGGCGAAATAGAGAAGAAAATAGGTGATTAGCTCCTCTTATTGCACTTTTTTTCAAAGAAATCCTGTTTTTTCTTGCAAAATAGTAGATAAATTAAAAAGTATTCCTATATTTGCTTACAGATTGATAACATTAAAATCGGTATATTATGGAGAAAATTGATAGTCTCGACAGACAAATTCTAGAAATTATATCCCAAAATGCCCGCATCCCGTTTAAAGATGTCGCAGCAGAATGTGGAGTTTCACGCGCAGCCATTCATCAGCGTGTGCAAAGATTAATTGATTTGGGAGTTATTATCGGTTCAGGATATCATGTGAACCCTAAGAGTTTAGGGTATAGAACCTGTACATACGTAGGAATCAAGCTGGAAAAAGGTTCCATGTACAAAAACGTAGTGGCAGAACTGAAGAAGATTCCCGAAATTGTGGAGTGCCACTTCACTACAGGTCCCTATACCATGCTGACCAAACTTTATTCACGCGATAACGAGCATTTGATGGACTTGCTGAACTCAAAGATTCAGGAAATTCCCGGTGTTACGGCTACCGAGACCTTGATCTCTCTGGAACAGAGCATCAAAAAAGAAATACCCATTCAAAGCTAAGAAAGAATGGAATGGCTGAATGAATACCATTTAGGCGGTATCGCCATCGGCATTTGTACCTTTTTAATAATCGGTCTTTTCCACCCCATCGTGGTCAAGGCCGAATATTATTGGGGTACACGGTGCTGGTGGATATTTTTGGTACTGGGCATAGCAGGCATTATAGGGACTGTGCTTATCAGTGACATCCTGATTTCCTCTTTATTGGGTGTCTTCTCCTTCTCTTCTTTCTGGACTATCAAGGAGATATTCGAGCAACGCGAACGCGTGCTGAAAGGCTGGTTTCCGATGAATCCGAAACGGAAACACGAATATGAATAGAAACTATTCTTTCCGGCCAAACCCTTTGCAATTCAATTAAAGGGCTTTTATTTCTTCTTCAGGAAGCCCTGTAGCCTGTACTATGACATCAGATGACACTCTCAAGTTTCGCGCAT
>OLZT01000658.1_pt1 | contig 11294 bp, 4 predicted proteins | sample 1644501 | NCBI WGS metagenome assembly OLZT01 (sample SAMEA103958140, study PRJEB25191) | human gut metagenome | biome: human-associated habitat [ENVO:00009003]; feature: intestine environment [ENVO:2100002]; material: feces | place: Germany | collected 2013/2015 | reverse complement strand
CCTTGCGGACTCCTTTTCCCTTGCTGTTCTTTTCCGGGACGAGTATTTTGTAATACCTTTATGAAGAATTTATGAAGGATTGGAATAAGAATGGTTCATTGTAATGGCTTGAGGTTCAAAGTCTTGCCCGCGTATGAAGAATTTGAAGGAAAAAAGGTGGAAAATGTGTTTTGAAGAGATGGTTGGGGCAGATACTTGTGTGATACTTGTTTTATGAAAATTGTAGATGGCAGTAGCTATGAAGAACAGAGGGAATAAAAACAAGGTGGCTGAAAACAAATTCAGCCACCTTGTTTTTATTGTTTAACCTGTGTTTTATTCTATCTCGACGCTATGTTTTACCGGAGTCAGGATGAAAGTAAATTCATAATCACCGTAGGGCAACATATATTGAGGCAACGGCAGAGCTCCCCAGCTGTTTACACAACCCAACCCCATCTGAGCCTTGTCGATGATCAGGTTGGTCAGGTCTGCTTTCTGTACTTCGGGCGAGTGACGCTGGTCTTTTTGTTCGCCATCATCCAGTGAACAGATGGTATAATGCAAAGCGGATGCAGAGAATGGAGCATCACCTACTACCTTCAGTCCGTTACCGCCGGCATTCAGTTGCTTCCACCAGCGGATATCGGTCTTGGTTCCTGTTTCCTGCGGACGGATATAGGAGTAGAATTGTTCATCCACACTCTGGCGATAAATACCCAAGTCTGTGCTGTGGTTGCGGTCACTGTAGTTTTCTACCGGACCACGACCATAATATTCTACGGTTTCAAAACATTTAGGCATCTGCATTTGCATACCGAAGCGGAACATCGGAGATACTTTGGCATTCTTGTCGGCTGTCATCTTTTGGGTCACTTTGATGGCTCCTTCGTTGTTGATGACATAAGTCAGATATAATTTGGCGGAAACATTCTTCATGTCATATTCCGCATTCACTACTATCTGGTCATTTTCTGTTTTGGAATTCAAGGAAACCAGTTTCAATCCCGGGTTTTTCCATGCGGCATATCTGTTTTGCAGGCCGGCTCCCATATCATTGTCTGTCGGGGCACGCCAGAAGTTAGGGGTCAGGGCTGCGCCTTCTTTCAGCATTTCCGTTCCGTCCACTGCATATTTGCTTAAGTAACCGTTCTGTTTGTTGAACTCGGCTACGAAGTTATTGCCTTTTACGATCAGATAATGATATTGGTTGTCGATGATTTGCGGAACAACGGTGGCTACATTGGTCGTTTCCACGTTCTTCAAATCCATAGACGGTGCTTTGTAATCATTCAGTGTCAACTGATTCTTGGCGACGGTGAAACCTGCGGGCAGCAAACCTTCGCGGTTTTTCAGTTTGTAGGAAACGTTCAGCAACCATTCCTTGCAGGTGCAGGTCTTGCCGATATTCAACGTAATCTTGGCTGTTTCCTGAGGAGCGACTTTTAAATCATCCACGCGTCCGGTGCGGATTACTTTTCCATCTTTCAGTACTTGCCATTCCATATAGTAGGCGGACAGATCACGGAAGAAGTTCTCATTGAATACATTTACTTCCCCTTTGCTTAAATCGGCGGGAGTAGTCCAGATATTTTGGTAAAAGTGACCTACTTCATACATGTGCGGATTAGGAACACGGTCGGGGCTGATCAAACCATTGTCACAGAAGTTATTGTCAGAAGCGTCAAAACGGTTGAAATCTCCTCCGTAAGCATAGATCATCACACCGTCTTTTCCTTTCCAGCGGCAGGACTGGTCAACGAAATCCCAGATAAATCCACCTTGCAGATTCGGATATTTACGGATCAAATCCCAATATTCTTTGAAACCACCCTGCGAGTTACCCATTGCATGGGCATATTCACACTGAATCAATGGTTTGGTAGCATCGGTGCGTTGACCGTATTTTTCCATTCCTTCGTAGCCATAATACATCGGACAGAAGATATCGGTATGGTCTTTCTGGCGTGCTTGTTCATATTGGCAGGCACGGCTGGGGTCTTCTGCTTTGATCCATTTATAGCATTGTTCGAAGTTGGGGCCGTCACCGGCTTCATTACCCAATGACCAGAAGATGATGCTCGGATGGTTGAATCCGCGTTGTACATTGCGCTGGTTACGTTCCAGATGGGCTTTCTTATAAGAGGGGTTCTTGGCCAGCGTCTTGTCGCCGTAGCCCATACCGTGAGATTCTATATTGGCTTCGGCCACGACGTAAATACCATATTGGTCACATAAATCGTACCATAAGTTGTCATCCGGGTAGTGGCAGGTACGTACAGCGTTCAGGTTGAATTGCTTCATTATCTGGATATCCTGTAGCATACGTTCGGGAGATACTACATAGCCTCCGTCCGGATCCATTTCGTGGCGGTCGGCCCCCTTGAACAGGACTGCCTTACCGTTAACCAAGATCTGGTCACCTTTCAATTCAATCTTGCGGAAACCTACTTTGACAGGAATCACTTCATTGCTGCCCTGCATGCTGGCACGCAAGGTATATAAATAAGGTGTTTCGGCACTCCACTTTTTGGGGTTCTCTACGTTCATGGTCACCAGACCGGATTTGTTGGCGGTAGCGGTTGCCACTTGCTTGCCTTGTGCATCTACCAGTTCCAAATCGACTTTACCACTGCCTTTCAAATCCAGATTGACAGCCAGACTGCCGTTTTGGTAAGCTGCGTCCAAGTCGGGAGTTACACGGATATCTTGAATGCGTTTTTTGTTGCGGGCATATAGATAGCAGTCACGTCCCACGCCGCTATACCGGAAGAAATCCTGATCTTCCAGATAGGTACCGTCGCACCAGCGGAATACTTGGAAGGCGATCAGGTTTTTCTGACCCGGTTTTAAATATGGAGTCAGGTCAAATTCGGCTTCCAGTTTGCTGTCCTCGCTGTAGCCTACATAACGTCCGTTTACCCACAAATACATATTGGAGGTAACCGAACCGAAATGGGCGATAATATCTTTTCCCTTCCATGAGGCGGGAACTACAATTTCACGGCGGTAAGAACCTACATGGTTATTCTCTGTCGGCACTTCGGGAGGGTTGTTCTGGAACTGGTTACGCCAGGCATAGCCTACGTTCACATAAATAGGATCACCGTATCCGTTCAGCTCCCATACGGCGGGAACTTGCAGGTCATCCCAGCCTTTGTCGTTGAAGCCGGTTTTCCAGAAATCAGTCGGACGGGAGTCTGCATCCTTTACCCAGTTGAACTTCCAAGTTCCGTTCAAAGTCATGTAGTTAGTTGATTGTTTTTTGTCTGCTTTCTTAGCTGCATCTGCATTCTCAAAAGCAAAGTAGTTCGTGTGCATCGGCGCACGGTTTACCGCATTTATTTCCGGGTTGCGCCATTCTTGGAAGGTCTGTGCGCCTGCTGTAAGGGCGAGGACTGTGAACAGACCTGTCATAAGTTGTTTCTTCATGCTATTATTTTATTGGTTTTGTGCAAATATAGTGAAAATAATAGTTACCGATGGGACATAAATCGGGCAATATTTGTTATAATTGTGAATGATTTGTGTTCTATCCTAAAAAATTATGGCATTTCTGAGGCGTATTTGGAATAAATGGCAGAATTTACTGCATGATGAGAAATTAAAGCATAAAATATATGTGATTATTTTTGAAAGCGACACACCGATGGGAAAGTTATTCGATGTGGCGTTGATAGGGTTCATTGTCTTGAGTATTCTGGTGGTTATTGCCGAGAGTATCAAGAGTTGGGATACCGTTATCGGGCCTTATCTGCGGGTGTCGGAGTATGTTTTTACTTTCTTTTTTACGTTAGAGTATGTGTTGAGGCTTTATTGTTCTCCCCAACCGCGGAAGTATGCTCTGAGTTTTTTCGGTATAGTGGATTTGCTGGCTACCTTACCTCTATATATAGGCTGGCTTTTCGGCACGGCACGTTATCTGCTGGTGATCCGCACTTTCCGGTTGATTCGTGTGTTCCGTATCTTTAAACTTTTCAATTATCTGAATGAAGGTAATTTCTTGTTGCGTTCCTTGGTGTTCAGCAGTCGGAAGATTATTGTTTTTTTCTTGTTTGTACTGATATTGGTGACTTCGATCGGTACATTGATGTATATGATTGAGGGACAGCGGCCGGGCACTTCTTTCAATAATATTCCGAATAGTATTTATTGGGCGATAGTGACGATGACGACGGTAGGTTATGGGGATATCACTCCGGAAACTCCGCTAGGGCGCTTCCTTTCGGCCATTGTAATGTTACTGGGCTATACCATCATTGCAGTTCCCACAGGAATTGTGTCTGCATCTATGATTCAGGAACACAGGCGCAGGGTGGCCCTGAAATGTCCGCATTGTGGTAAGGACGGACATGAGGACGGGGCTGCTTATTGTAAATACTGTGGAGGAAAACTGGTAAATTGATTATGGAATGCTGTATGATAGAAAGTTATTCTATCACCCATCGCTTATCATGCGCCACCGTCTTTTTCGGATCATAAGTCATTCCTTCTTTGGTAGGGATTTTTATCACGTAAGTCCGCCCGCTGTGGTTGGACAAGGATGTTTCCCGTAACCAGGGATTCATATTCTTTAATATGGCCAGATTGATTCCTTTGCTGCGTGCGAAACGTGCCAAGTCTGCAATTCCTTTCGTCACAGTGATTTCCGTATAAGGAATAGGCGGATACAAATCCGATGCACGCAGGCGGAAACCGAAAGTAGTGGGGGCATTGAATAATTGTTTGGCGGCAAGAATGCGGTACACATACCGGGCAGTTTCTTCTACCAGTTGCAAATCCAACGAGTCGTCCACATCCTGTTTGGCCAGTTGGCTGGCAATGCGTGCCTGACCGGCATTGTAAGAGGCGGCGACAGCCACCCAGTCCTTATATTTTGCATACGCGTCTTTCAGATAGCGGCAGGCGGCACGGGTCGCTTTCTCAATATGGTAACGCTCGTCCACATTGTTGTTTACCTCCAATCCGTAATCCCGTCCCGTACCTTGCATGAATTGCCATAGTCCGGCAGCTCCGGCAGAAGAACGGGCGGTGGGATTCATATTACTTTCTATTACCATCAGGTACTTAAAATCATCAGGTATTCCGTTTTCTTTCAGTATGGGTTCTACAATGGGGAAATAACGGTTGGCTTTTTTCAGCATTTGCAAGGAAGTACTGTGCATATAGGTGAATGCCAATAGTTCACGGTCCATACGCTCGTGGCGGTCAAAGCGGCTCAAATCAATGGTTTTGCCACAGAACTCAATACTGGCGGGAACTTCGGGACTACTGTATTTCAATGCCGTAATACCTGAATCTTCCCGTATGATAGTGGTATCTTCCTGCTCCGTTTTTGGAGTAGCGCAACTGCTGCTTACTAAGGTCGGTGATGCAACTACAATGCAAAAGGCTGCCACAGCAGCCAGATTGATGGTTATTTTTCTCATTTTTTCTTTATTCGTTTTCATTCTCTTTTTCTTTTCCGCCCCGTCCGAAGTTACGATATTCGGTAGGGGTGAAATTGGTACGCTTTTTAAATACCGAGAAAAAGTGTTCAGTAGAGGTATAATTCAATTCATAACATATCTCTTTCACTGACATGGAACTTTCAATCAACAGCTGCTTCGCTTTGCGCAGTTTCAGCTCTTGGAAATACTTGGCGGGCGCATAACCGGTGTATTCTTTGAATACTTTGCGGAACCAGGAATAACTGATTCCCAATTTCATGGCCAGTTCTTCCGGGTCTATATCCTTGTACACATTTTCGTGCATGATGATTTTGGCACTTTCTATTTTTTGTGCCGCATTGTCCACCTCATAGCGTTTGTTCTGCGAGATAGCAAGTACGGCTCCCATAATGTGTAAAACGATGCCGGACAAATATTGTTGCGCTGCGGTCTTGTCTGCTTCCGCTACTTCCAGTGCACGGGCAAAAAGACTGGCCAGTTCTTCATTGATACCGATATCCAGAATCTGGCTTTCTTTTGAGATAAAGCTGTTTTTTACCAGATTGTCTATAATCGGGCCTTCAAAACCGATGTAATATTCGTTCCATCCTGTCTTTTGCAGCGGCGCATAGGTATGCCACTGTCCGGGAAACAGGAAAAGTATCTGCCCTTTGGATATGTCAACAGACGGGGTTGTGTCGCTGGCGAAAGTTCCTCGTCCTTTAGTGATATATACCAACTGATATTCATGCAGCACACGTCCTTTCTGGGCTGTGAAATAATAGGCGTCCGGGTGGTTGCGTGGTGGATAAACGCTTCCGGCCCTGATAGCCTGGAATCCGACGGTAGTCACCGACAAGCCGAAACGCTTGTCACGCTCATTGACAATTAGGTATTTAAAATCAGCGCCTTGGTCGTTGTAATGCATGTTTCTCTGTTTTAAAATTAGGTCACACTTATCGGCAAATATACAATTTTTTATCTTAACAGCCTCTAACCTTTTTGTTCTAAGTGTTTCTGGAGGTATAATTTTAGTTTCTTATGTATGCAAATGGGGGAAATTTAGAACAAATCTTATGGAATATTTGCTTAAAATGTTTTTTTTTGCGAATATTGCATCAAATCTTAAAGTTGAATCTATGCACTTGGCACACCGTAACTGCGAATATATTCTTGGAGTAATATATCTTTTTGTTTTTCCTGTTTTGCTTTGGGCTGATAATAAGGTGAATACTTATCATTTTAAATCCATTTCCACTTCGGTGAACTTCCCTACCAATGAAGTCAGGAAGTTATTTCAGGATAGCCAGGGGTATATATGGATATCGACTTACAATGGCCTTTTGCGCTATGATGGGTATTCTATTGTGGTATATAAACCCGATGGAGTGAATCATGGACGTTCTATTGATAGTTTTGTGAACATGGTGGCCGAAGACAAGGAGAATAATTTGTGGATAGGTACGCACAATGGATTATACGTGTTGCATAAAGAAACGGATGAGATAGAGAAAATAATCAGTCCTTTGTTACAGGTAAGCAATGTAGAAAGTATCCTTTATGCAAGTAACGGAGATTTATGGGTGGGAAGCAACAAGGGATTGTTTCGCAGAAAAGCCGGCAGCCGTACTTTCGATTGTGAAAAAAACATGGATATAAAGTCTGTTGTCGAAGACCGGAAAGGTCAAATATGGATTGGTACTTGGGAACAGGGGCTGCTGCGTTATAGTCCTCAAGAGGAATTGTATTATACTTACGACGGGATTAACCCTGGTAATTCGGCGCATGTCATATTTCAGGATGAAGCCGGGAATATTTGGATCGGTACCTGGCGGTATGGACTGGTGAAACTCATTAATCCGTATGATTCGGAACATTTCTCATTTAAAACATTCCGGAACATCAAGGGAAATTCTCATTCTCTGTTGGATAATATTATCTACGCCATTGCTCAGGATAAAAATTCCGGGAAGCTCTGGATCGGTTCACGCAGTGGAGTCAGTATTTTGGAAGATGAATCGGGAGACGGGAATTTTACCAATATTGTTCCGGGCAACCTTCAAGGAGATTTACCTTTTAATGAAGTGAATTCTCTGTTGTGCAGTAAAGACGGGCTGATGTGGCTGGGTATGTTGGGAGGAGGTGTTTGTACTGTAAATACAAATAAGTTCCGGTTTAATTATGATTCTTTGGAGGCTTTGCGTGAGCATTGCCCTACCAGCTCTGTCCGCAGTGTCTATCAGGAGGATAATGGGAATCTGTGGATGGGAATCATGGGATTCGGTCTGGTATTTTATGATATGAAACAGCATACCATTGTTCCTTACCGCTCTCATCCTGTATTGAAGAATATGGGATATACATCGACGGTCAATGATATTATTTATCGTAAAAGGACAAATGAATTGTGTTTTGCCACTTGGGATGATGGAGTGTGGTTCTATAATGTCAAAGCCGGGAAAGCACACGTGATAAATACCGTTACCAATCCGGAGCTGAGTGATATTTGTATTTATTCTTTGTTGGAGGATTCGAAAGGGAATCTGTGGTTGGGGACACGTTCGGGAGTGTTTATCTTGGATACGGAATCAAGACTTCATTCTTTGAATGAACTGGTGACTTTGACAAATCAGGCATTGCCCCAAATTTCTATTTTCAAAATGGCGGAAGATCAAGATGGCTTTATCTGGATAGCGACTAGTAATGAAGGGGTATGGCGGATAGATACATCCGGAGAAACATATAAGGTTAAGTTTTATACGCCTTCGGATGGTACATTATCCACTGTCGGGGCGATGAGTGTTTGTGTGGATGGATACAACAGAGTATGGGTGGGGTCGAATGGTAATGGACTCGATTTGTATGACCGGAAGAATGATCGTTTTGTTTCAGTCTTGAATGATTATTTCCGGAATGGAGATGTTGTTTTCAGCATGCTGGAGGATGATGAGCATACTTTATGGCTTACTACCAATGCGGAAATGTATCACATTGATATACCTTTGGACGGTGCTGCACCGAAAATACATACTTACACGGTAGATGATGGTTTGCAAGACCATATGTTTAACCGGAATTCTTGCTTCAAGGGTGCGGATGGGAAACTTTTCTTCGGAGGATTCCGTGGATTGAACAGTTTTTATCCTGATAAAATAGTTCAGGATACTGCCTATTCTCCGGTAGTAATTACAGATATAAAGGTACATAATGTATCGGTACGTACCTATCCTCTTTCCGTCAGAGAGGGGATTGCTGCAAACAGAGCTATTGATTTTATTGATAAAATTGTATTAGGATACCGGGAGAATAATTTCAGTCTTGATTTTTCAATATTGAACTATATCAATCCTGAGTTGAACCGTTATTTATATCGGTTGGAGGGATATGACAAGGAATGGTTGTCCGTTGAGGCTGGACGTCGGTTTGCCTATTATAACAATCTTCCGGCAGGTACTTATACTTTTTGTGTAAAGGGAGCCAATCAGAATGGAATCTGGTCTCCGGATATGAAATGTCTGCGTATAACTATTCTTCCGCCGCCTTGGTTATCGTGGTGGGCTTATTGCCTTTATGTCTTGTTGTTCGTTTCATTGGCATGGTATACTTATCGGATTGTCAGAAACCGTATCCGGATGAAACAGGCCATAGAGATGGGGAAGATAGAACGGCAGAAAATGGAGGAAATCAATCATGCTAAATTACAGTTCTTTACCAATATCACTCATGAGTTGCTGACTCCGCTTTCTATTATATCGGCTTCGGTGGATGAACTGAAACAAGAAGTACCGGCAAGTTCGTCGGTTTGTTCTGTGATAGCTGATAATACTGTGCGGTTAATCCGGTTGATTCAGCAAATCTTAGAGTTCAGGAAAGTGGAGAATGGCAAGTTGCGGTTAAAAGTTTCGCATGGAAATGTCAGTATGTTCTTGAAAAAATCAGTGTCGGCTTTCGCTCCTTTGGTTAAAAAGCAGAAATTGTCCATACAATTTGATTTGTCTGAAGAATATTCGGGATATTTTGATGTGGATAAATTGGATAAAGTGGTGTACAATCTGCTTTCCAATGCCGCTAAATATACTTCTGAAGGAGGAACTATTGTGGTGTCGCAGGCTCATGATGAGGAAAAGAGGACTTTTAAATTGAGTGTGAACAATCCCGGCGAGTTGATTCCAAAAGAGAAATTGGATCATATGTTCGAGAGATTCTATGAAGGGGAGTATCGCAAATTCCATACCATAGGGACGGGTATCGGTTTGTCGCTGACTAAAGATTTGGTATTGTTGCATCATGGAACGATACAGGTATTTAGCGATAAGGAGGAAGGGAATACTTTTGTGGTTGAAATTCCTATAGGACGTGAGGCTTTTGCTGAAGATGAGGTAGACGAGAATACTGAAAATGTGGACTATGCTGTTTTATCGGCAGATGAAATGGAGAATGTCTCGGAGATTGATATGTTGGAAGAGAAACCGGCAGCATCGACTATTTTGTTAGTGGAGGATAATGAGGAATTATTGGCTTTGATGGTTCGTCTGTTGCATGGCAAATACCATATTCTGAAGGCCGCTAATGGAACGGAAGCTTTGGAGATCCTTGCCAAACAGGAAGTGGATTTAATTGTTTCCGATGTTATGATGCCCGAAATGGACGGTATGGAATTGTGCCGCCGGGTGAAGACTCAATTTGAGACCTGCCATATTCCATTGATTTTGTTAACGGCCAAGACTAGTGATGAAGACCATGTGGAAGGGTATGAGTCTGGGGCCGATGGTTATATCTGTAAACCGCTCCGCCTCTCTGTCTTGTTTGCCAAGATAGATAACTTGTTGAAACGGCGCAAACGTATGGGGGTGGATTTCCGTAAGCAGTTGGTTTTTGAAGCCAAAGAATTAAATTACACCTCGATGGACGAAGCTTTCATTCGGAAAGCGGTGGATTGTGTGAATGCCCATTTGAGTGATTGTGATTTTGAACATGCACAGTTTATGGCGGAGATGGGTATGGCCCGGACTACACTAGCAGATAAATTGAAACTGTTGACCGGACTTACTCCCTCTGCATTTATCAGCAATGTCCGTTTGCAAGCGGCTTGTCGGCTGATAGACGAGAAAAAGAAAATCCGTATAGCCGATTTGGCGTATGCCGTAGGTTTCAACGACCCTAAATATTTCAGTTCCTGCTTTAAGAAGAAATTCGGACTTTCTCCTACAGAGTATATGATGAAGTATGATGGCTGATTATTACCGGAAATAGGCTCTATAGGGAATAAACAGCCTTTTTCCGGTAATAATTCTCCCTGTTTCTTTTCTGTTCCTCTTACTTTTGCTGGCAAATAAAACGAATTATCTTTATTTGTTAGACCTTTAAAAAAAGTATTATGAACATGAAAACTCTGACAGAAACCAGTACATTCCGGGTACTGAGCCTATTGCTGTGTCTCTGCTTCTTCATCCCTGCGATGAATGTGAGCGCTTCCAGTCTGCAAGCAGACAAGTTTAAAGTTTCCGGTATTGTAAAAGATGCCACAGGCGAACCGGTCATCGGTGCCAGTGTGGTTGAAAAAGGAACAACCAATGGAACGGTGACTGATTTGGATGGTAATTTCAATCTCACGGTGGCTTCTAATTCTACTATTGTCATTTCTTTTATAGGATATTCCGATCAGGAATATCGTATTTCGAAAGACAATACGGTGCTGAATGTAAATCTGAAGGAAGATACGGAAATGATTGACGAAGTGGTAGTAGTCGGTTATGGCGTGCAGAAGAAGGAAAATCTGACGGGTTCTGTTGCTGCTGTAAATTTCAAGGATGTAGCTTCTATGCCGGTAGCTAATACTGCCAATATGCTTCAGGGCCGTTTGCCGGGTGTTATGTTGACCAACAA
>OLZT01000656.1_pt1 | contig 11328 bp, 10 predicted proteins | sample 1644501 | NCBI WGS metagenome assembly OLZT01 (sample SAMEA103958140, study PRJEB25191) | human gut metagenome | biome: human-associated habitat [ENVO:00009003]; feature: intestine environment [ENVO:2100002]; material: feces | place: Germany | collected 2013/2015 | reverse complement strand
AAATAGCCGGAAGGGCGCGCCGACAGGCGATATGGGTTCGGCTCTCGTCAGCTTAAACAAATCCTCCGTATGATCTGAACCATACGGAGGATTTACTGTTTTACGACCACCCGGCCATCGGCGGCCTTTTTTGTTAGCGATTTTCCTGCGCGCGGATGAGATTTTTGTAAAAGCTCACGGCACCGGGCAGGCAGTTGTATTCAATGTTTTCATTCAGACCGTGCATGCCCTTCATCTGCTCGGGACCATAGATCACGGGCGCAAAGCGGATGCAGCTTTTGCACACCGGCTGATAAAACTGCGCGTCGGTAGCACCGGTCATGACGTATGGGCTGACCGGAAGTCCGGGGAAGGTCTCGTTTATGACGGCCTCAACCTGGCGGAACGCAGCTCCGTTTATATCGACTGCCGGGGTGTAGTCGTTCGAGTGGATGACCTCGGTCTCAAGTCCGTGCTTTTCCGCGATCTTGCGGATGATCTCAAGGCTTTCCTTTTCGCCCTGATGCGGAATGAAGCGCATGTTCGCGCTGACCGTCGCCTCCTGCGGAAGAACGTTGCATGCGTCGGAGCCGGACTGCATCGTGAACGCGATGGTCGTCTGCAGCATTGCTCCGGCCTGCGCGCTGATCCTGCCGAGAACGGGCTTGAGCACCGGCGCAAACAGCCACAGGTTGCCCATGACGAGCTTCAGCGGAAACGCTGCATACGGCGCGAGGCTTTTGAACATCGCGGCGACCTCGGGCGGAAATTCGCGGCGGAAATAGTTGTGCGTCTCGACGTCGTTAACGAATGCGGCAAGCCGTGCTATAGGCGTGTTTTTTGCCGGAGCGCTTGCATGGCCGCCGGATGAGCGCGCGGTGAACTTAACGTCGCCCTTGCCTTTTTCAAAAACGCCGACCATGGCAAAATTGCCCTTAACGCCGCCGATCGGCTCGGAGATTATGCCGCCGCCCTCGTCGCAGACGAGGAACAGCTCAACGCCGCGGCGCTGAAGCTCTTTCACGATCTTCGGTGCGCCGTCGCCGGCCCACTCCTCCGTGCAGGACGAGGCGAGGTATACGTCGCACTTGGGCGTATAGCCCTCACTCAGCAGCTCCTCTACCGCCTGGAAAAACGCCATGACCGAGGCCTTGGTGTCGGAAGTTCCGCGCCCCCAGACCTTGCCGTCGGCGATATCGCCGGAAAACGGCTCGTGCTCCCATTTTCCCTCGGCAGGGACTACGTCCTGATGGCTCATGAGCAGTATCGGCATGCCGTCGCCCGTGCCCTTCCATTTGAACAGCAGATTGCCGTCAATGACGGTTTTTTCAAGCTTTTCATGCACAAGCGGAAACAGCCTTTCGAGAACCTTGTGGAAGCCGAGAAATTTCTCAACCTCGGCAACGTTCGCGTGCGATACCGTCTCGTACCGCACCATCTCCGACAGCTTGCGCGCAAGCTCAAGGGCGTAGTCGCCGGCTTCGGGCGCTGCGTAGTCCGAGCACTTGTTCGGCGTCAAAACCGTGCGCACAACTGCTGCGGCAGGCAGCGAAAGCGCCGCCGCGGCCGGGATCAAAAACAGTGATTTTTTCATTATCAAGCACCGGCTTTCCTGTAAAATTTATATGCTATGCCGATGGCGAGCGCACCGGCAGGGATTATCATGAAACTTGTCGAGCCCGTGAGCGAGGGCACGAGGATAAACAGAATGCTCATAACGATAAGCGGCGCCGCGGCGATCTTCATGTTGCCGCGGAAATATTTATATGCCATTGCTCCGAACAGCGCAGGCACGACGTTTTCAAACGCCGGCTGAAGGGTCGGGCTTTGCAGCACCGGCTGAAGCGGAACGAGCAGCGCAACGCCGAGCGCCAGCACGATTATCGTAACCAGCGACGAGGTGGCGATAGACAGGGTGGACACGATCTCGTTTTCGGGCGTGCCGGTCTTTGCGCCGACGATGTCGCGCGCGTTCACCGCGCAGGGGATCTTCATGTTGATGAGGTTGCCCGTTATGAATGCAAGATAGCCGCCGCCTGCGCCGAGCATCGGGGTGTAAACAAGAAATTCGACCACGCTGCTGACCGTCCACACAAGGCCGACGGACAAAAACGCCTTTCCGGCAGCGCCGATATCGGGCATCGCACCGAGCACCTTGCCGATGAGAAACGGAGCACCTACAAGCATGACGAGCACTATTGCCGAGCTTATGCGGCCGATAACGTGCGTGCGCTTATTATAGCTTTCAAAGTAATTGTTGTTCATTGCGCGCCTCCTTACATAAAAAGCTTGACCACGACCGCCGCGGCCATGCCGATAAGCATGCTTCCGGCGATCGAGAAGCTTTCGACCCAGGCAAGCTTCTTTTTCTCGGCAAGGTATATAAATCCTGCCATCACAAGGCCGGATACGACCACCACTATCAGCGGCATAAAGCTGCCCGAGAACGAAAACAGACCGCCGCCGGAGACAAAGCCGCCTATGTAGCTGCCGATGTATGCCGACACAAGACCGATAAACATCGCGGTCATTGCGGTGTCGCCAAAGCCTGTGCCGCCCGAGCCTTTTCTGCCGCCGCCGAGCTTGCCGAGATAGCGTTTGTTGAAGAAAATCGAAAGCACCATACCCCACATGATGCACACGCTCATCAGCAGCGCGATCGTAGCAAAGCCCGAGGGGGTCATTTCCGCGGCGGAGAGGGAGGACATGCCGACCTGCTCGGCCGCGGCCTGAGCCACCTGCGTTTCATAGTGCAGCGCGCCGATGACCGAAAGCCTCAGCCACGGCCATGGAGTGCCGAGGCTGCCCGACAGGGCGATAACGCCCAGAAGAATGCCCACGCTGGGCAGAAGCGAAAACGTTGCGCTCGATGTGATGGCGCGCTTGAGCTTAACGCGGTCGATGCCCATGGCAAGTCCGGCGCGGTAGGCGCGAACCATAAACACGGCGCACACAACGGCTACGAATGCGATAATGCCGCCGCATATGGCGTACATCGGTGCACTGTTGAGCAGCGATAGAATGTTCATAGTGTCTTCTCCTTTTTGTTGTTTAATTAACATTATATTTCCTGCCGGCAAATAAGTCAATCGGAGGAGAAAAAAAGAACAATCCCCGATTGAGACAGCAGCCTCTTCGAGGATTGTTTAAAACTGGATATAAATGCGCGGCGAGCTTAGCAATAAAATGTCAGTTGCATTTTATGCCTGCCTGCAATTTCTACGCATCTGCGCCCTTATATTTTCTGCGTGTGGCCATGCCGCCGCGGATATGCCGCTCGGCCTTATTGATATCAAGCAGCTCGCGCACCTGATGATACAGTGCCGGGCTAACCGTTTTCAGCCTCTCGGTGAGATCCTTGTGTACGGTGCTTTTTGAGATGTTAAACTGCTTTGCGGCGGCTCTCACCGTTGCCTTGTTTTCGATTATGTACTCGGCAAGATCGCAGGCGCGCTCTTCAATATTAGTGTACACATGCACCACTCCCCAAACTCACATAGTCAATATATATGACGGGGACGCGGAGCTTATGCAGAGGTCAAACTATACCAAATCGGCCGTGCATTACTGTTGAAAATAACGGAAATGAATTACTTGCCATTAAACTGACGAAATAGTATAATTGCTGTGTATACAGCCGCGAAAGCGGCACGGTGGAGAAATCAAAACTTAGGAGGAACATAATGAAAAAACGTATTATCAGTCTGCTGATGGTAGCTCTGATGCTCGTTTCGCTCGTGCCTATGAGTGTAATGGCGGCGAACAATACCACGATAACGAAGCAGCCGTCCAATGTGAGCGCGGCAATCGGCGAGACTGTCACATTTGAAATCGCTGCTACAAATACGAACAGCACAAACCTTGAATATCTGTGGTTTGATGCAGATAAAGTCAATGCAGATGACATAGACCTTTCTAATATTAAGAACACAATAGATGAAATCAAGGCCGCAAAGCTCGGCGAAGGCCAAACGCTGACTCTTGTTGCCGAGCAGGATATGAAAATCCGCTGTGCTGTGTACTATAATGAGACAAAAACAATTTTGGGGATTACAGTTAATGTTCCCAAAGACCTGGCTCTCAGCAACACCGTGACCCTCACAGTCACCGGCGGCACGGTGGACCCCGATCCCACGGCGTGCGATCACGATATCAAGATTGTTAATGCGGCAGAGGCAAACTGCACGGCGAAAGCACATTCGCAGTATTGGCAGTGCAGCAAATGCGGACAGATATTTTCCGATGCCGCAGGTACGAAAGAAGCAAAGCTCAAGGATTTTGAGACCGGCAAAAAAGACGAGACAAAGCACACCGACCTCAAGCACTTCCCCTCAAAGGCAGCGACCTGCACCGAAAAGGGCAACATAGAGTATTGGTACTGCTCCGGCTGCGATAATTACTATTCCGACGCTGCCGGAACGGTCAAAACGACATCGGCCAAGGTCTCCACGTCGAAAAACGACCATGATTATTACTGGGTGGCCGACGAGGTCGCAGGCGTGCACTATCAGAAGTGCAGAGTTTGCGGCACTACCACGGGCACAAGCTCCCACAGCGGCGGTACGGCCAGCTGCAAGGCTCAGGCCAAGTGCGCTAAGTGCGGCGCAAGCTACGGCGAGCTTGACCCCAACACCCATGTGAATTTCGAGATCAGAAATGAAGTAAAGGCAACCGAAACAACTCAGGGCTACACCGGAGATAAATACTGCAAGGACTGCGGCGCGTTTATTGAAAAAGGCAGCTATTATTCTGCCCAGTGCGCAGGCGGCTGCAAGGATATCGAGCTTGTCAAGGGCACGCCCAAGACCTGCACCAAGGACGGCACGATAGATTACTATCGCTGCAAAAAGTGCGGCAATATGTACAAGGATGAGCGCGCAAGCATACTCATCACAAAGGATGACCTCGTCGATAAATGCACCGGCCATGATCTGCACCCCGGCACCGATCTGGTCGGAAGCATAAGCCAGGATAATCTGAAGCTGCTTGCCAAGACCATCGGCCTGAGCACGCCGCAGATCGTCCAGATGATCCGCGACGGCACGTTTGACCTCGATCATATCATCGGAATGATAAAGATCAAGGATATTGACCATTGCAGCGACGATACATATCATTGGCTCGGCTGCCAGCGCTGCGGAAAGACGCTGGAGGATCTCAGAGACGAGCTGAATTCGGCAGGCTTTGAGATAAACGAAAAGTGGTATGAGCTCAGCCGCAAGACCGCCCACACCGGCGGCACGGCCACCTGCACCGAAAAGGCCGTCTGCGACGAATGCGGCGACGCCTACGGTGAGCTGGGAGCGCATAGATACGATGCGGTGGTGATCGCGCCGACCTGCACCCAGAACGGCTACACCAAGCACACCTGCTCCGGCTGCAAGGACAGCTATACGGATAACGAGACCGTAAAAACCGGACACATTATCAAGTACGGCGTGTGCGAAAAGTGCAACATGCGCTTTTCAAATCCGTTTTATGATGTAAACGGAACCGACTGGTTCTACAGTGCCGTTATGTGGGCATACTACAACACACCGCAGGTAACTAACGGCAAGGATGAAAGCCACTTTGCACCCAAAGCATCGTGCACACGTGCACAGGTCGTGACCTTCCTATGGCGCGCAGCCGGCAGCCCCGAGCCTAAGTCGATGAGCACTCTGTTTACCGACGTAAAGTCCGGCAGCTTCTACGAAAAGGCAGCGGCCTGGGCATATGAAAACGGCATCGTCAAGGGCACGACGGACACGACCTTCGCGCCGAACGCAACGGTAACGCGCGCTCAGTTTGTCACCTTCCTGTGGCGCTATGAGGACTGCCCCTCGTCGAGCATCGCAAATCCGTTTTCCGATGTTTCCGAAAGCTCGGTATATGCTCCGGCGATACTCTGGGCAGCCGAAAACGGCGTGACCGTCGGCACCGGAAACGGCACCTTTGTTCCCAACGGCGCATGCACGCGCGCCCACGTCGTCACCTTCCTTTACCGCGACCTGGCAAAGTGAAGAACAATTTAAGCATAAAAAATCTCTCCCCATCGGGAGAGATTTTTTCATATTTCGCTCGATTTGTGGATGCCGGTGACGGAGAATTCGACCCATTCGGCGACGTTTGTTGCGTGGTCGCCGATGCGCTCGAAGTATTTTGCTATCATCAGAAGATCCAGCGCGTACTCCGCATCGCCGCTGCCGGAGCGGATCATTTCGATAAGCGCGGTTTTCATGCTCAAAAAGCAATCGTCAACCACGTCGTCGTGCTCGATGACGCTTCTTGCAAGGGCAAGGTCGCGCGTATTGTACGCCTCGATGCTGTCGGTAACCATGCCGATGGCGGCCTCGGCCATGGGGCGCATGGCGGCGCACTCGCTGCCGGTTTTGCCGCCGAGATGCGGAATTATCTCGGCAATGTCGCCTGCCTGATCACCGATGCGCTCAAGGTCGGTTATCATTTTAAGCGCGGCCGATATCTGCCGCAGGTCGCGCGCCACGGGCTGCTGCTGGAGCAGAAGCCGCAGGCACAGCGCTTCTATATCGCGCTCGTACCGGTCAATTTCCAAATCAAGCGGCGCGAGCTTTTTTGCAAGCTCCGAGTCGCCCGAGAGCAGCGCCTTTGCCGAGTTGGCTATCGCCTCCTCGCACATTGCGCCCATAAGCGTGAGCTTTTCGCCAAGCTCCTTGAGCTGGGCATCAAATTTGCTTCTCATCAGCCGAACCTCCCTGTTATATAGTCCTCGGTGCGCTTATCAGACGGCACGGAGAACAGCTTTTCGGTGTTATCGTATTCAATAAGCTCGCCGAGCAGGAAAAACGCGGTGCTGTCGGAAATGCGCAGTGCCTGCTGCATGTTGTGCGTCACGATGACGATGGTGTAGTTTTTCTTCAGCTCCGTTGCAAGCTCCTCAATCTTCGAGGTAGAGATCGGGTCGAGCGCACTCGTCGGCTCATCCATCAGCAGCACATCCGGTTCAACGGCAAGGGCGCGCGCGATGCACAGTCTCTGCTGCTGGCCGCCCGACAGGCCGAGGGCTGATTTTTTGAGTCTGTCCTTTACCTCATCCCAGATTGCCGCACCCTGAAGCGAGCGCTCGACGATCTCGTCAAGCTCGGACTTTTTGCGCACGCCGTGCGTGCGCGGCCCGTAGGCGACGTTGTCGTAAATACTCATGGGAAAGGGATTGGGCTTCTGGAACACCATGCCGATGCAGCGGCGAAGCTCGTTTACGTCCGTTCCCGGAGCATAGATATTCTGCTCTTTATACTTCACCTCGCCGGTTATCTTCACGCCGGGCACGAGGTCATTCATGCGGTCGAGCGTTTTTAAAAACGTAGATTTACCGCAGCCGGAGGGGCCGATGAGCGCGGTTATGCTCTTTTCGGGTATCTCCATGTTTATGTTTTTAAGCGCCTGGGTCTGGCCGTACCACAGGCACAGATCGTTTACGCTGATTATGCTGCTCATATGCTTCTCCTCTTCTGATAGTACTTGCCGACAAGCGTTGCGACAAGGTTTATGATAACGGTCAGCGCCATGAGTATCGCGGCGATGGCGAAGGCTATTTCAAAGTCGCCCTGCTCCTTGGCGTAGACATACAGCGCAACGGTGAGCGTGGCGCCCGCGCCGGACAGACCGTCAACGAAAATGTTGTAGATATTGTGCGCAAAGCCGGCGGTGAACAGCAGCGCTGCCGATTCGCCCAGAATGCGGCCGACGGCAAGAATGCAGCCTGTTATGATGCCGTCCACGCAACCGGGGAAAACGACGGTGCGGATAACGCGCCACTTGCCGGCTCCGAGGCCGAACGCGCCCTCGCGCAGGCTCTGCGGAACGGTTTTGAGGCTCTCCTGAGTCGTGCGCATAACGGTCGGCAGGTTCATGATGACAAGCGTCATCGCGCCGGCCTGCAAAGAGGTCTGGAAGCCGAGGAAATTGCAGAAAAACAGCATGCCTACAAGGCCGTAGATGATGCTCGGAATGCCCGAGAGCGTCTCGGCGGCGTATTCGATAGCGCCGACGATGCGGTGGTTGCTCGCGTATTCGGTGAGATATATCGCAGCACCCACGCCCAGCGGCAGCACCCACACAAGCGTGCCGAGGACGATATACAGCGTGTTGAGTATATCCGGCAGGATACCGACGGAGTCCGTGAGGTAGCTCGGCTTTGTTGAAAGAAACTCCCACGATATATTCGGAATGCCTTTTATGAGCACATATGCTATAAGAAACAGCACCAGCGCCGCCGTCAGGGCCGCGCACAGGCCCGAAAGGCCGTGCATGACGATGCCATAGGCTCTGCGCTTTGCTTTTACGTTTTTATTATCCATTCGATTTATCCCTCTTCAAAAGGAAGTTGAGCGTTGCGTTTATGAGCATGATAAACAAAAACAGCACGAGCGCTATCGAGAAAAGCGCCTGACGCTGAAGGCCCGAGGAATAGCTCATCTCGCTTGCAACGGCCGTTGTGAGAAATCTTACGCTCTGGAAAAGCTCGGGCATGTTCGGAGCGTTGCCGGACACCATCATAACAGCCATAGCCTCGCCGATCGCGCGGCCTACGCCGAGCACGACCGCTGCCGCGATGCCGCTTTTCGCCGCCGGAACGGACACGCGGAAATACGTTTCCGTCGGCGTTGCGCCGAGGGCAAGCGACGCATCCTCGTACTCCCTTGGAACGGCCTCGAGCGAGGTCATGGAGACCTTGATTATCGACGGCAGGATCATGATGGCAAGCACGATTATCGCAGCCAGAAGGCTCGCGCCGTCGGGAACGTTAAAGACCTTGCGTATGCCCGGAACGAGCACCATCATGCCCACAAGGCCGTAAACGACCGAGGGGATGCCCGCAAGCAGCGACACTGCCTCAACGACCACGGCGCGCACGCGCTTATCGGCCATTTTTGCAAGATACACGGCCGCCATAAATCCCACCGGCACGCCGAGGACAATGGCTCCGGCGGTGCCGTATACGCTTGTGAGGATAAACGGCAGGATGCCGTAGCTCGGCTCTGCGGCGGTCGAGGCCCACTTTTTGCCCAGCAGGAAGTCGGGAAGGCCGATCTCCTTTATCGCCGGAATGCCCGAAACGATGAGGTAGACCGTTATCATCAAAACGCTCGCCACCGTCACAAGCCCGAGGACAAGGAATATGCCGTGGACTATATTTTCAATGAGATTTTTCGTTTTTAGTTTCATATGAACAACATCCTACACATAAAAAAAATAAGCTGGCGTAAGTCGAACCGCTGCCGGTTTTCAGCGAGGAAAAATGTGTTCAGGCAAACCGAAAGTCCGACGGGAATACTTTGTGTATTTCCTAGGACTTTAGGGAAGCATGGGCGCATTTTAACCGCTTTAAAATCGGTAGGGGCGTCGGCTTACGTCAGCTTAATTACTTCGCTACGGGAACTGCGCCTGCTGCGGAGATGACGTCTGCTGCCGCTGCGCTGGTTGCGTATTCAAAGAACTTCTGAGCCGCTGCGGAAAGCTCGGTGCCGTCCTTGGTTACCAGAACGAAGGGGCGCTGCACTGCGTAGGTACCGTCGGAAACGGTGGCCTCGGTGGGAGCGACTCCGCCGACGGAGAGTGCCTTGACGGTGTCCTTAACGGATGCCAGGGATGCGTAGCCGATAGCGTTGGGGTTGCCTGCAACGGTGGTGATCACGTCGCCGGTGCTGGTCAGCTCCTGACGGTACTTGCATGCGTCCTTGGTGTCGGTGATGCTCTCGAAACCGTCACGGGTGCCGGAGCCTGCCTCGCGGCCGATGAGAACGATCTCTGCGTCGTCGCCGCCGACATCCTTCCAGTTGGTGATCTCGCCGGTGTAGATCTTTGCGATCTGCTCGATGCTCAGGTCGGAAACCTTGTTTTCGGGGTTAACGATGATCGCAATGCCGTCGAGTGCGAGGACGGTCTCTTTCAGGCCGGATGCCTTCTCATCATCCTTCAGTGCACGGGATGCAAGGCCGATATCGCAGCGGCCTTCGCTGACTGCGGTGATGCCGGAGCCGGAGCCGGTGGGGTTGTAGCCTACGGTGATGCCCTTGTTGTCGGCCTGGAAAGCCTCGCCCAGGGACATGATGACCTTTTCCATCGAGGTCGAGCCGTCGGTGCTGACTGTGCCGGTCACTTCGGCGTTGTCGTTGTTATCGGTGGTGCCGCCGTTGTCGCTTTTTCCGCATGCGGCGAACAGAGTAAGCGCCATGAGCGCTGCAAGAACTAAACTTATAAGCTTTTTCATTCAAAAAGCTCCTTTCTTTTTCGTTTGATTTCTGAGTACACCCTTAGATTATGCCCCTTTTATCAAATCCGAAAGCAGCCTTTTGTAAAAAGAATTTAAAGCCGGCCAAAGGGCGGAGCGATCATGCACGGCTGGATGAATGACGACAAAGTGATGATCGCCTGCTGCAACGACGGCACAAGACCTGTCATCTTCAAAATAGAACGCTTCGACTGCGAGTAAAAGCAATGAATTTTTAAATGCAAAAGGCGTGACCGTCGCGGTCACGCCTTTATTCATTATATTATTTCAGTTTTCCGTACACGGTATCGTCCACGGGCTCGAGCCATTCGTTCGAGCCGTCCTCGCCGGGCACCTCGACCGCGAGGTGGCTGAACCAGCTGTCGGGCGCGGCGCCGTGCCAGTGCTTTACGCCGGTCGGGATATTGACAATGTCGCCGGGATTCAGCTCAACGGCATCCTTGCCCTCCTCCTGATAATAGCCGCGGCCGGCAACGCATACGAGGATCTGTCCGCCGCCGCTTTTGGCGTGGTGGATATGCCAGTTGTTGCGGCAGCCCGGCTCGAAGGTGACGTTATAAATGCCGACCTGACTTGTTGACACGGGCGCGAGGTAGCTCCGGCCGATGAAATACTGCGCAAACGCATCGTTCGGCGCGCCGATCGGGAACACCATCTGCTTTGCGTGCGCGCGCATCGCCTCATCCTCGTAGGGCAGGCCGGTGATGAGGCTGGTGCGCAGCACCAGACCGGGAATGCGCGCCCGCAGCTTACGGAACAGCGCCAGCAGCTCCGCCTTGCCGCCCCGGCGGTTCATGGCCTTGAGCACCTTGTCGTTGCAGTGCTGGATGGGAATGTCCAGATAGGGCAGCACCTTCTCCTCGGCGGCGATGGTGTCGATCAACTCGTCGGTGAACTCGTCCGGGTACAGGTAGTGCAGACGGATCCAATGGAAGTCCAGCTTGCACAGCTCCCGGAGCAGCTCCGCCAGCTTCCGCTCTCCGTACAGGTCGATGCCGTAGCGGGTGATGTCCTGGGCGATGACGATGCACTCCTGCACGCCGGCGTCCGCCAGCTTCTTGGCCTCGGCCAGCACATCCTCCATGCGGCGGCTGCGG
>OLZT01000655.1_pt1 | contig 11334 bp, 7 predicted proteins | sample 1644501 | NCBI WGS metagenome assembly OLZT01 (sample SAMEA103958140, study PRJEB25191) | human gut metagenome | biome: human-associated habitat [ENVO:00009003]; feature: intestine environment [ENVO:2100002]; material: feces | place: Germany | collected 2013/2015 | reverse complement strand
CAGGATACTACTTTTCATATTAAACTCCAATCTGCAAGTATACTTCTTGACGATATACTTGTGATAGGTGAAAAACAGACTCCGTCTGTACGAATTGTAAATGGTAATACAGTATTTTTTCCAAAAAATAGTTCTACTTTAGCTGGTAGTTCTGCTTTAGATGTGTTAAAAAAGACACCAGGCATATTGGTAGATGGTAACGATAATATCAGTATAGGTGGGAGAAATGGCGTATTGATAATTTTTAATGGAAAGCCTACTTACATGAAACAGGAAGAACTGGTTTCCATACTGAAATCCATGTCATCGTCTGCCGTAACTTCAATAGAGATTATCAATAATCCTTCAGCTCAATATGATGCCGAAGGATCTGGAGGAATAATTAATATTAATACACAGCAACAGCATTCCGAAGGTTATTCCTTTTCGATAAATAATGGTGTATCTTATTGGGATAATATTCGTCAGAATACTGAGCTAACATTTGGTTATACACATGGTAAGTTTAGTCTAGTAAGTAATTATCATCATCAGTTTGGATATTATAACTTGGATTATGGGATGCGTCGTATTCAGGCGGGGAAAGAATTCTATAGTCCGACTATTGATACAGACAAGAGGAAGACTATTGCCGGAAGTTTAAATTTTGAATATAAATTCAATAAACAAAATCTCGTTGGTGGAGAGCTTACGGCAAATGCCTTGTTTGGGCCTGGGCAGACTATTACAACAACAGAGATCAGAAACTTGGAACAAAATAAACTTGAACAGATTCTTTATGCTAGAAACGAATATTATATGCAAAAAGGGAATCGTTATGGAGCAAATCTCTATTACGTATCAACTCCTAAAGAAGGTGTAAAATATACAGTTGATGCAAATTATGCATGGTTTGATGGTGGCTCTGGTAACTTACAGCCTAATACATACCGATCGCCAGATGGGATGGTTTTGAACGATTTTCTTTATAAATCGGTAAACAGTAGGAATATTCATATTTATGCTTTAGCATATGCCCAGCAACATAAAATTGGAAAAGGTGATTTAAAATCTGGTATTAAATATTCTAACGTTAATGCAGACAATGGTTATAAATTTTTTGAGATAAAAGATAATAAAGAGATAATAGATGTTACGCAATCCAATGACTTTACTTACAAAGAACAAATACTTGCTGCATATTTACTCTATGTATATCCGTTGAATAGTAGGATAAATTTGGAAGTCGGGTTAAGAGGTGAAAAAACTTGGTCTGAGGGAGATTTGTTTACTGTAGATGGAGTGGGTGATAAGAATAACAGAAGAAATTATTTCAATATATTTCCTTCTGTGAGTATGAATTATCAGATAGCAGACGAACAGGCTCTTTCTATCAGTTATGGGAGTAGGATAGACCGACCTGCTTATCAGGATTTGAATCCGTTTGAGTACTTATTGGATGAACTTTCGTATTGGAAAGGAAATCCTTTCCTTATGCCTCAGAAAACTTATCGGATCAGTGCAACCTATAGTAATAAGTACACTTCTGTAACCGCTGCTTATACCTATATGAAAGATTATAAGGCGCAGATTACTGATACTCTGTCTATTAACAAAGTAATTATGACTCCTAGAAATATTGGTAAGCAACAACAGTTCTCGATAACCTTTAATCAGGGCTTAACTCCGGTTCAGGGGTGGGAGATGAATTTGAACTTAGTTGGTTATTACGTTTATAAAGATATTGCTTTTGATACGTACCGGAAATTTAAAAAAGATGCTATAGCTGGAATTTTTACCATGATGAATACATTTCGTCTTCCTTGGGAACTCCGATTGGAAATGAATGGGTCGTATGCAACTAAAAGACTTGGAGCCTCAAATGAAAAAATGGATTCAAGTGGATACATTGATATAGCACTTGGCAGGGCGTTTATGAATAAACGGTTAGCTGTGAATTTATCATTGACAGATTTGTTTTGGACTAACAATTGGGATAATTATAGTTCATTTGAAGGTTTTCATCTTTGGAATTGGGGAAAGGGTGAGTCAAGACAAATAAAGCTGAATATATCTTATAGATTTGGAAAAGAAAAGAGTAGAACTCATAAGCAAGACTTTAATGAGTTAGATCGTTTGTAATGTTTACCAAACATCATTGATTATTTCTTTTTTATGAATAACGGAAGAGCCATAGTATTCCTAAAAACAGGTTTACTATGGCTTTTTCTATATCCAGTGAAATTCATTGATGAATTCCCTTTAGTTGCTTTTCTTATTTGCTGTATTTTTCGAGCAATCCAATGGCTACTTCATCACCCAGTTCTTTAGCCTTTTTCAGATTAGCAATACCTTTTTCTGTCTGTTTCTGCTGAACCTGAATATAACCTAACATACGATAGGCTGGAGCGTTTTGCGAATCAATAGAGATTGCTTTTTCGAGAGCTTGAACAGCTTCTGCTGTTTGGTTGACACGTAAACATACTCCTCCTTTTTCTACCCAGTAATTTACATTTTGAGGATCCAGTTCGATAGCTTTATTAATATCATTTATAGCTTGTTGGAACATGCGGCATTGCATTTCTGCCTGCGTGCGGATCAGATAAAATTCGGCAGAAACTTGTCCCATCATGGCATCATAAAAATCGTTGTAATCTGCTACGGCTCCCCGGAAATCTTTAACAGCTGTTTTGGCTCCCGCACGTTCATACAGGTATGGAGCTGCATCTTTTCCGTATGGTTTATTAAAGCGTGCTACAGCACTATCCATTAGTGCAACGACTTCTTTTTTGTCTACACCTTCCATCAAGTCTTTTGCTTTTGCACTTGAATAGAATGTAGCTGCCGATGCAAGTGAGCTTTTGTTTACCGTATCATAAGCTGTAAAAGCTTCAGCGTATTTCTGCATGGCAAAATAAATATCTCCCTGTACCTGATAATAGATGGGCTGTTGGGTTATCTGGATAGCTGTATTGATTTCATTAAGTGCCCGTTCGAAAGTCCAGTCTGCATATGTAGGCTTGTCTCCTTTATTCAACTGGTAACTGTAAATCAGTTTGGCAATATTATAATGGGCATCATCTTTTTGTTTGGCAATGTTGAGCATCTTCTTCAGATCTTCTTCGGCAAGTGCATTGTGACTGTCATCACCGAAATTTATGTAACAGGTAGCACGGCGCAGATACCCTTCCTGATTCTCTGGATATTGGCTGATGAAATCGTTTAACAATCCCAGGTAACTGTCACGATCGAGTGTAGATGCTGCCATGTAGAGATAAACCAATGCTTGTGATTCATCTTCAGGAAGCCCTTTCTTTATACCGATAGAGTTTAGCGTAAAATCATTTACCGATAGTGCACTGATAGATAGTGATGAAGCATAAGTTACTCCAATAGCATAGCTTTCTTTACTTTCCGGATCAGAATTTTTTTGAATAAGTCCCAGTACTTCGCCATTTCCGTTCATTATCGGACAGCTTACAGTTTTATCTGTCGTTTGCATATTCAACGTATAGTAGAAAGAGTTATTCCCTATCGTGTCAATCTTGGCAATCGTTCCATTCTGTCCGTTGGCAGACTTCTGTGTTGAGTAGGGAAGCAGGTAAACTGTTTCTCCTGGTGTAGCAGCTTGTAATGCTGGTTGTAAAGCTGCTGCCTTTTTGTCGAATTCCGTTTTGAACTTAACGACATCGTAAATGTCGTTTGCGCCCATAATATATTTTACAGGTAGTTCTTTACCATCAGCGGTAACAATGACTGCATGGTCGGCTCCTTTAAACAGACTGTAGTCGGAAACTGCTGTTCCCTGTTCATCTATATAGAATCCGTTTCCTGTATTCAGAATTTGATTATCCTTGTTGTAGGTGATAACCGAGAATACAGCCTTTTTGGCCTTATTTGCCCATTTGGGGAGTTCTTGTGAAAATCCTGTAAGGAAAGACATTCCACAAGCTAATATGAGTATTGTCTTTTTCATGTGTCTTTAGCATTTACGTTTTATTCTTCATTTGTGAATCCACGTTGCTTGACAGCTTCGTAAATCAGGATTCCTGCAGCTACAGATACGTTGAGTGACTCGATGGAGCCAAACAGAGGTATTTTTATCCATTCGTCGCATAAAGCAAGATGCTCGTAAGGAACACCGGTGTCTTCTGCACCCATAATGATACAAGTTGGATCAGTATAAGTTGCTTTGGTATAGTCGTAGTCACCTTTTTCGGTTGCTGCTACAATTTTGAATCCACTATCTTTTAAGAACTTGATAGTGTTTGTAAGGTTGTTTTCGCGACATACGGGAATGGTATGCAATGCTCCTGCTGAAGTCTTGATTGCATCGGCATTTACGCTGACACTATTTTTTGAAGGGATAATAATAGCATCTACTCCGGCACATTCACAAGTACGTGCAATGGCTCCGAAGTTGCGTACATCAGTCAGTCCGTCCAGCATGATCAGTAACGGATTTTTTCCTTGTTCAAACAGGAAAGGTACAATGTCTTCCGTACGCTGGTAGGTAATAGGAGAGATGAAGGCAACTACTCCCTGATGGTTTTTCTTTGTAATACGGTTGATACGCTCTACCGGTACACGTTGTACAGGGATGAATGTTTCCTTTAATACAGCAAAAAGCTCTTTCGATAAGTCGCTTTGGATATCTTTTTTTACCAGTACCTTATCGATTTCCTTGCCTGCCTGTATGGCTTCTATAACGGCTCTTACGCCGAATATCATTTCATTTTTTTCAATCATATGCTGTTTTCTAATTTCGTTTAAAGATTTGAATTTCCTTCCAACAGTGCACGTGCATTGTTCAGTGCAGCCTCAGTCAGCGTACTTCCACTTAACATATTGGCTATTTCTTTTATACGCTCGTCATTGTTCAGCAGACGAATGTAGCTGTTTGTTCCTGTTTCTGTATCTTCTTTGTATACCTTATAATGCGCAATGCCTCGTGCTGCAATTTGTGGAAGATGGGTAATGCTGATAACCTGACGGTTCTGGCGTCCCATATCTTGCATGATGAGTGCCATTTTTTCGGCAATAGAGCCGGAAACGCCCGTATCGATTTCATCGAAAATGATGGTCGGTAATTTTACAGCTCCGGCAATCATAGCCTTTAGTGAAAGCATTACACGAGCAATTTCGCCACCGGAAGCAATGGAAGCTACATTTTGTAAGGTTCCGTTTTTGTTGGCAGAGAAAAGGAACGTCACGCTGTCCATTCCGTTGGCATCTGGTTCTTTGCGTGGAGTAAGCTCTACCGCAAAACGTACATTGGGCATACCCAACGGGACGAGTAGGGACTTCATATGCTCTTCTATATGTCGTGCAGAAGCAGTGCGAAGTGCTGTTAGTTGGGAGGCTTGTTCCAATACAGCGTTATACAGCTTCTCCTTATGCTGATTCAATTCGGCAATGCGATCGTCGAATGAAGTAATAGCATCCAGTTGCTGTCGATAGTGTGCTGTTAGCTCGATAAGTGCTTCTGTTGATTCTACCCGGTGTTTTTGCTGAAGGCTATATATCAGATTCAGCCGCTCGTTTACATATTCCAGTCGTGAAGGGTTAAATTCTATTTCTTCTTCAGCTCCGGATAAATCGTGTGCAATGTCTTTCAGCTCAATATAACAGCTGTTCAGTCTTTCAGCCCAATCGGAGGCAGGAGCATATACACGCGATATGGCTTGCAGGGTTTGCATACACTCTTTGGTATGTTCGCCTTCTTTTAGGTTAGCTTCCTCCAGCTGTTCCAGTTGGAAACGAATATAATCTTCGTCTTGGCGACTTTTTTCAGCTTGTGCGATAAAATCATCCAGCTCCCGACATACTTGTTTATAGTCGGTATATACTTGCTGATATTGAGCGAGCTGTCTATCATCTTGTGCCAGGATGTCGAGAATGTTCAACTGAAATCCTTCCTTGTTAAGGAGCAGGTTCTGATGCTGACTATGCACATCAATCAATTTTTCGCCCAAAAGTTTCATTTGTGCCAGCGAAGCCGGAGTATCATTGATAAAGGCGCGGCTTTTACCATTTATTGAAACCTCCCGGCGGAGAATACATTCTTCTGGATCATATTCGATATCGTTTTCAGCAAAAAAAGATTCCATTCCATAATTTGAAATATGAAAATGGGCTTCGACAATGCATTTTGATGCTCCATTTTTAATCGCCTTTACATCGGCACGCTGTCCCAATAATAATCCGATAGCTCCCAGAATGATAGATTTTCCGGCTCCTGTTTCACCTGTAATAACCGAAAAGCCGGATGTGAAATTGATATCCAGCTTGTCGATTAATGCATAGTTTTGTATGTAAATGGACTGTAACATATGTATTCCTTTCGGTGAGCTTAGTGAAGTATAGAGGCAAGTTTGTCAATAATATCTTCAGCTACTTCCTTTTTCCCTTTTAGTGGATAAGGAGTTTCTCCTTGTCGTTCGATGATGGTAATTTTATTGGTATCGCAACGGAAACCGGCACCTTTATCGTTCAAGGAATTGAGTACGATGAAGTCAAAATTTTTCCGTACGAGCTTATCTTGGGCGTGCAGAATCTCGTCATTAGTTTCTAATGCGAATCCGACCAAGAGCTGATGTGGCTTTTTCTCTTTTCCAAGTGCAGCAGCTATATCCTGAGTTGGCTTCAGACGTAATACCAGATCGTCTTTCTCACGCTTTATTTTATGATCGGCAGTTTGTTCCGGAGTAAAGTCGGCAACGGCAGCACAGAGGATACCTGCATCTGCCTGAGCATATGCTTCTTTGGCTGCTTGATACATTTGCTCTGCACTTTCTACATCTATGCGGTGAATGTTAGGATGAGATACATTCAGGTTTACAGGACCACTGATTAGTGTCACTTCCGCACCACGTTCAGCACAAACTTCTGCCAGTGCATAACCCATCTTTCCGGAAGAGTAGTTACCGATGAAACGTACCGGATCTATTTTTTCGTAAGTAGGACCGGCTGTTATCATTACTTTTTTGCCTTTCAAATCTTCTTGTTTGGCAAAAAAGTCTTCCAGTACTTCCACTATTTTTTCCGGTTCTTCCATTCTTCCTTTACCAACCAGATGGCTGGCCAGTTCGCCCGAAGCTGGCTCGATGATATGGTTTCCGTATGAACGGAGGATATCCAGATTATGTTGAGTAGAGGGATGCGCAAACATATCCAGGTCCATTGCCGGAGCAACGAATACCGGAGCTTTCATCGAGAGGTAAGTTGTGACCAGCATATTGTCTGCAATACCATGTGCCATCTTACCAATGGTGGAAGCTGTGGCAGGAGCTATGACCATTGCGTCAGCCCATAGTCCTAAGTCGACGTGACTGTGCCATGTTCCGTCGCGTTGTGAAAAGAATTCACTGATAACAGGTTTGCTAGTCAGTGCCGATAGTGTAATAGGAGTAATAAATTCTTTTCCGGCCGGGGTGATGACGATTTGTACTTCTGCGCCTTTCTTTATCAACAAGCGTGTCAGTACCGCAGCTTTGTAGGCTGCAATACTGCCTGTAATACCTAATACTATTTTTTTCCCTTTCATTATACTTATTTCACCAATCCGCTTTCGCGCAATCTGATTTTTGTCAATACATTCTTTGTATTCAGTGTAAAGTCTCCGTTTAATATCCAGCCGTAGTATCCCGGATCACGCTGTAATACCTCTGCTACAGAGATTCCTTTGTATTTACCGAAATTGAACACTTCTACACCGTTGTCATCAAATACAATACGTCCTGCAAAATCTACATTCTTGCTATAAGTAGAATATTCGGACAGGAATTTGATATCATTTTCCAATACGTCCGGATAATGATCAAGCTGGGCTTTCAGCACTTCATAAGTTGCACGTGTGTCTGCTTCAGCGGTATGGGCATCTTCCAGATTCTTTCCGCAATAAAATTTATATGCAGCTGATAAAGTGCGCTGTTCCAACTTGTGATAAATAACCTGTACATCAATAAATTTACGTTTGGTAAGGTCAATGTCTATACCTGCGCGTAAAAATTCTTCGACAAGCACCGGCACGTCGAAACGGTTGGAGTTAAATCCGGCAATGTCTGCTCCTTCCAGGTCGCGAGCAATGTCTTTAGCTATTTCCTTAAATGTCGGACAGTCGGCAACATCTTCGTCGTGAATACCGTGGATGGCAGTAGAAGCTTCCGGTATATGCATCTCCGGATTGACACGCATTGTTTTGCTTTCCTCGTTTCCGTTAGGATATACTTTCAGGTAGCAAATTTCGACTATACGGTCTGTATTTATGTTCGTTCCCGTCGTTTCCAGATCGAAGAAAACCAACGGGTTCTTTAAATTCAGTTTCATATACAATATTTTTGTTTAAGCTTTAAATAGCTCTGAAGTTAGTTTTTTATCAGTCGTTCAGCATCATCGGCATCAGCAGCATCAGGATATCTTCATTTTCTTCCTGTTCTTCCGGTACGATGACTCCTGCACGCGACGGATCTGCCAGTTCGATAACTACATTTTGTGCAGAAAGATTGTTCAGGATGTCAATCAGGAATGATGACTTGAATCCGATACTCATAGCATTGCCTTCATACTGGCAGATGATTGTTTCCTCTGCAGAGGTAGAGAAGTCGATGTCTTGTGCTGAGATTTTCATCTGATTTTCAGACAGACTCAGTTTGATAAGACTGCTGGCCTGAGAAGAAAATACAGAAACACGACGTAATGCGCTGATAAATGCAGCACGGTCGATGGTTGCTTTATGTGGATTGTTTTGAGGAATTACCGAATTGTAATTAGGGTAACGTCCTTCGATCAGACGGCAGACCATGCGGTAATTTTCTAAAGTGAATGAAGCATTGCGGTCGTCGAAACCGATTTGTACATCACCTTGCTCTTTCGGCAACAGGTTCTTAAGTAGGTTTGCAGGCTTCTTAGGCAAAATGAATGCAGCTTTTTCATCACTATGTGCAGCAAATGTTTTGCAGCGAACTAGTTTATGACCGTCAGAAGCTACCAAAGTAATGTCTTCCGGAGTTATATCAAAATAGATACCATTCATTACCGGACGCAATTCGTCGTCGGCTGTTGCAAAGATGCTGCGGTTTACTCCACCCATGAGGACATCAGCAGGAATGTTGACTTGTACGGCATTACTGCCCAGTTCCTGTGTTTGCGGATATTCGTCTGCATTCTGTCCCATTAAACTATATTTACCGTTTTGGTATTGTACAGTGATTTCCAAATTGCTTGGGTTAATTTGGAAACTCAATGGTTGTTCAGGAATTTCTTTCAGAGCTTCCAGTAGCGTTTTTGATGAAACGGCAAGACGGCCGTCGCCATCGAACTCGTTCACTTCGATGGAAGTAGACAATGTGGTTTCATTGTCGGAAGCAGTCATCGACAATGTTCCGTCTTGTAATTCCAGAAGAAAACAATCTAATATCGGTAATGAGTTTTTTGAGTTGATAACACGACTGATAGCCTGTAAGTGGCTGAATAAGGCTGTACTTGAAACAATAAATTTCATGGTCTTTCGTATATTAATTATTTTCTAAATTATATCAAAATATGTCTTTCGGACGAATGTTTTTGTCCGGATAATAAAGCACTTTGCAGTGTGCTGTTAATCTTGCCAAAGTTACGAAAAGATTATGGTTCAAGCGCAAAAAATGGCGAAAAAATTAGTTTACTCGCAAGGAAAAGTGTACTTTCGTGGCGAATTTAAATAACGTAATATGGAATTAGCAGGAAAAGTAATAGCAGTCCTCGAACCGAGAGGAGGAGTTTCAAAGACAGGAAATGAATGGAAAGTACAAGAATACGTAATTGAAACGCATGATCAATATCCTAAAAAAATGTGTTTTGACGTATTTGGAGCAGATAAGATAGCGCAATTTAATATTCAGGCAGGTGAAGAGTTGAATGTGTTTTTTGATGTGGATGCCCGCGAGTGGAATGGTCGTTGGTTCAACAGTATCCGTGCGTGGAAAGTAGAGCGTGTGGGTGCCCAGGGACCTGTTGCACCGGATGCTCCGTTTCCTCCCATGAATGCTGCTCCCGCTGCACCGGTAGATTTTGCCGCGACAGACGAGAAGGATGATTTGCCTTTCTAGGGGATAGAGGATTCCCATAAACATAAATAAGCCGGCAGGATCCGTGAAAAGGATTTTGCCGGCTTATTTTATATAGTCTGTTTTTATGGTCATTCTCAATCATGGTGTGAAGTGTTGATGGGATATTTGCGTTCCATGAATTTCCATTTATCATCCGGTGTGGTATGATTACGGTGGAGTAAATTAAACAGGCGGAAACTATATTGCTGTAGTTGCCGCCTGTTCTTTATTTGGTTAAATAAAAAAGTCTTAAAATGTAGTGTAGAAGATTTGCATTTTCAGCTTATTCTCAGGATTCGTTCCACCTTTTAACATAGCGCTTTCCATACCTAAGCTGTTGGATATTTCAACTATTTCATTGTTTGAATTGGATACTGCTTTGACAGGTATGATGACAACTCTGTTCCAGTCCGGATTTTTAGCGTCCCATTCTTTTCCGTCTTCTTCCTTTTCAGGATCTCCACCTGCTGCTGTTATGCCTTTTTTCCGTTCCTCAATACAGTAAGTGATTAAGGGAGCGATGTTGGTAAAGGTGTATGTATTGTTACTGCTGCTATATGAACTTAAGAAAGAAGTCTTGTTATCGATAATCTTGTTTTCTTCAAAGAACGAGAACATATCTTTCTTTCTGACCATCAATACATATTGGGGGATGCCCATTTTGTATTTGGACTCTTTCTCGTTGTAGCGTGTGAACGATACATTTACACCATTTAGCGTATCTCTTTTATGTTCATTGTAAATCTCTGCAATGGGGAAAGTCGCTTCTGTAAAAATACCTGCCGGACTTTTGAGGTAAGTATGGTCCGGATCTTGGGCTAACTCTTCCAATCTGTTACCGTTACTGAAGTGGTTGGCTTGTATCACTTCCTTGGTTGCTCCAAAGAAATAGGATTTGTAAACCAACGAATCCCGCTTGCCGGAAGAACTTTCTATCAGGGCTTCAAAATTAAGATTCAGCCTTAAACCGTCAATGTATAAAATGGTTCCGTCGCCATGAGTACAGCGAATGTAAACTCCCTTTAATACATTCTTGATAAAACTTTCAGGAGTCTTGAAATACTCTTTGTTCTCCTTGTATTTGTTGAAGATGTGATCGCCTAATGAATTGGGCAATTTGATAGTCTGTATAATTGTTCTTTGCTTGACACCGCTGCTTGTGGTTGTAGTTTCATCTTTGCTTGTAGACGGACCTACTGCCGAATAGGCTTTTACAGCGATAGGCTTTCCTTTTTCGTTGTAATAATCTTTAGGATCCACACTGGTA
>OLZT01000652.1_pt1 | contig 11390 bp, 6 predicted proteins | sample 1644501 | NCBI WGS metagenome assembly OLZT01 (sample SAMEA103958140, study PRJEB25191) | human gut metagenome | biome: human-associated habitat [ENVO:00009003]; feature: intestine environment [ENVO:2100002]; material: feces | place: Germany | collected 2013/2015 | reverse complement strand
ATATGTGTTACACATAGAAAAAGGATAAGAAAACTCTTTATAGTTCGTCATTCTTCATTTCATTCAGAAAGGCAAACTATAAAGAGTATCAAATTGCCGAAAGCACTCTTTTTTATAATGTATAAGTTCCTTCGACCAGCTTGCCCATTGCCCATACGGCACGGATATTCAAGTCCTGGTCAAGAATCAAGATATCGGCATCTTTGCCTTTCTGAAGTGAGCCCTTGCGGTCATATACTCCCATAATCCTGGACGGAGTTTCCGAAGCCATACGGACAGCATCTTCCAATGGGATTTCTGCCTTTTGCACCAAGGTACGGATCAAACGGTCCATGGTAGCCACACTGCCTGCCAAAGCAGAACGGTCGGCCAGTTTGCACACACCATCCTCAATGATGACACGAGGGTCAAAAGCTACATTGCTTTCACTGGCGGCACATGCCAAAGCATCGGTAATAACACAAGCACGTTCCACACCCTTAATCTTATATATCAGGCGCAAGATAGTAGGAGGAACATGAATACCATCGGCTACCACTTCCACTGTCATATCGTCTATCAGATAGATACTTTCTACTGTACCTTCATATTTATACTCACGGCGCTTATGGAAGCCCGGCATCGCATTATAGAAATGTGTAGCATGAGAATAACCGGACTCCCAGGCTGCACGGATATCTTCATATTCGGCCTGTGTATGTGCCACAGAAGCCAAGATGCCTTTTCCTGTGATATACTTACCAAACTGCATGGCACCCGGCAATTCGGGTGCAGCATCCCAACGCTTGATACAGCCCCACTTCTCTACAATAGGAATATATTCCTTCGGATCCGGGTCTTTTATGTTTTCAGGCATCTGACCGCCTGCCATCTTCATATTAAGGTAATGCCCTTCAAGATGAAGACCAAGTACCGGACTGTCCGGTTCCGCCATCAACCTGGTACAAGTTTCGGCAGCTGTACGGAAAGCCTCTTCCGTACCTTCCATAAAATCACCGCCACCACCACCATGACAATGGATTTCCACACCACCGGGAACAACATACATACCTTTAGCGTCAATCAGCTCGGCTCCGATAACAGCTAAATCACAATTGGTAACTTCTAAAATCTTATTGTCGCGCATAAGGACAGATCCGTCCTTCAACCAGCCCTGTGGGGTAAGAATCTTTGCGTTAATGATTTGGGTCAACATGATACTATGATAAGTTAGGATTTTTAATTGGCATATTAAATTCTCCAACAAAAATAGCAACTTTTTCACTTTCTAAAACAGATTTCCCCAATTATTTTCCAACTTTTTTTAATAAATAAGCCCCGCTTAATAAAATCAAGCGGGGCACAGATAGTGGAAATTGAAACAAATCTTTTTACTTACTCATTAAAACTAGCCTACCTGATTTAAGTCCTTTACTTGTTGCGGTCAATATGATTTCTCCCGGTTTATCAGTACTTTGCACAACAGCAGTCATCATTCCGTTAAACACTTTCATCTGCGGAACATGGAAAAGTTCCAATGAAGTGGGATCTCCGTTTGCACCGGCACGATAGGTTCCCGCACCTTTTACAGAATACTTGATGAGATGCTGCGCATCGGGACAAAGATTACCCTCTTTGTCCACCACTCTTACTGTGACAAATGACAAATCCTTGCCATCAGCCTTTATTTCATTGCGATCTGTAACCAGTTCTATATGGTCGGGCTTGCCTGCCGTATGGATTTCCTTTTCGGCTACAGCATCCCCTTTCTCATTGTATGCAACCACTTTCACGGTTCCCGGCTCATACTTTGTATCCATCCACATCAAACGGTAGCGTTTCTGGCGCTTGAAATCTGCTATGGAAGCAGAATCCGCACTATTTTCAGCCGTTACAGTCAAATCTTTGGTACGCTTACCCTGACTCTTGCCATTGATAAACACTTCTGCCGACGGATAATTTGTATAAACAAAGATCGGGGTCACTTCTCCTTCACGTCCCGGCCATGTCCAATGAGGAAGGATGTGCAGTGTCTCTTCATCTTTGTTCCAATGGCTGCGGTACAAATAGTAACGGTCTTTGGGCAATCCGGCCAGGTCGATGATACCGAACAAAGAAGAATGGCTGGGCCAATCAGTATAATAAGGAGTCGGTTCGCCCAAATAATCGAAGCCCGTCCATACAAATTCTCCGATACCCCATGCGTTATCCTCATGCCAAATCCAGTCATCCTCCGGCAAATTGGACCAACCACAATGTTCCACATCGTAAGAAGAAGACTGATGATCGTCATATTTCTTCATAGCCTGACGGACAACAGGGAATTTATAGACGCCACGCGAACTTACTGTAGAAGCTGTTTCACTACCTAGAATAATCTGCTGAGGCAATTTCTTATAGTTTTCTGGATATTTATGAGGGCGGTAATTGAAACCGGCCACATCCATCACAGCAGCCATATTATTATTTACTACAGCATCAGGCGCATCCATACCTTGTGTTACAGGACGGATAGGATCTTCACGATGACAGATATCCTGTAACATACGCGAAAGCTTTGGTCCGTTATTGCCATTCCACTGGTCGGGTACTTCGTTACCGATGCACCACATAACAATACTCGGATTGTTACGGTAATGACGGATCAGATTAGTCAGATCCTTCTCCACCCATTCATCAAATATTTTATGATAACCGTTGGCCATCTTTGCCGATTTCCACTCGTCGAAAGACTCCACCATCAGCATCATACCCATTTCATCACAAGCCTCCACCAATTCGGGTGCCGGCATATTATGAGAAGTACGGATGGCATTACAACCCATATCTTTCAGAATACGAATCTGACGACGTATAGCGGCATCATTTACAGCACCGCCTAACGGACCCAAGTCATGATGGTTACATACCCCTTTGAATTTGGTCAGCTTTCCATTCAGGAAAAAGCCCTTGCCGGGGACAATCTCCAAAGTACGGATACCAAAGCGGGTGGTATATTCGTCTTTCAAGGTATTCCCTTCATATACTTTGGATTCAGCTGTATAAAGAACCGGAGTATCAGGACTCCACAACTCAGGATTAGCCACTGCAAACTCCTGTTCAAACAAAGCATTATCAAAAACACTCAACTTGTTTTCCCCGGTAGCAACCACTTTGCCGTTTTTATCCTTAATCTGCGTCACAATACGGTAATTATCCTTATTGGCTCCTTTGGGGCTAACCAAAGAAGTTTTCAAAGACACTTTTGCATATTTATCTGTCACCACGGGAGTGGTAGCATACGTCCCCCATGTCGGGATATGCGCATCTTCATTGATTACCAGATGAACATTGCGGTACAAACCGGCCCCCGGATACCAACGTGATGATTCAGGCTCGTTTTCCAAACGGACTGCCAGCTCGTTCTTCTCACCCGGTTTCAGATAAGGGGTCGCATCCACATAAAAGGAATTATAACCGTATGGCCAATAGCCTGCCTCCTGCCCGTTCACATAAACACGGGCATGGCTCATTGCTCCATCAAATATCAAAGTCGCTTTCTTGCCTTTCTCAAAACCGGGAGCATCAAAGTTCAGGCGATACCATCCGGTTCCTACAAACGGAAGACCTCCGGTACGTCCGGCATGTTCCATCGCCTCGGTCTGTCCATCTTGAGTAATAGCCATTTCCTGCTTGTCATTATTGATACTGAACGGACCATAAATCGCCCAATCATGAGGAACGGTGACGTTCTGCCATTTACTGTCATTATAACCGGGATTGGCAAATTCCGCATTATCTTCACGCGTAAATTTCCACCCTTTTTCGAAAGTCTGCTCTGTACGTACCTGCGCTTGCAAAAAAGCAAAATAACAAACAGCTCCTAACGCAGCACACAAAATTCGTTTCGTATTCATAGTTATTTCTTATTAGGATTTTCTGTTACTATAAAAGTAATTTCACCTGCCTTGATCAAATCATCATGCGAAATCAAATATTTATTAATTTTCTTATTGCCCAGTCTGATTTCCTTTATATAATCCCCTTGTCCTTCTTTCTTGATAACCAATTCTTTCTTGCCCCAATAGTTAGGATCAAGCTGAACGGTCACTTTATCAAAAGTAGGAGTGGTCAATGTATATTCGGGCACACCCGGACAATCCGGATAGAATCCCATCATACTGAATATAGCCCATGCAGACATCGTACCCGTATCATCATTGCCGGGAATTCCATCCGGCTTAGTTGTGAAATACTTAGCCAGCAATTCCTTCACCAATTTCTGTGTACGCCATTCTTCACCCTTGAAACGACTGAACAGGTAAGGATAAGCTATATCGGGTTCATTAGCCGGATCATAATTTCCTTCATCGAACACGCTTTGCAGCTTATCGACAAATTTCTTATCACCTCCCATCAGTTTCACCAGTCCATTGATATCATGAGGAACAAAGAAAGTGTAATTCCATGCATTACCTTCATGGAAACCGGGACTAGGTGCAAAATTAGCTCCTTCTTTCGGATCAAACGGTTCATAGAATTTGCCTTCTTTAGTTATCGGACGCAAGGTTCCGAAATCCTTGCTATAATAATTCTTATACCCCATAGAACGTTTGCGGAACAATTTCGCATCTTCTTTCTTACCTAAAGCCTCCGCCAAGGTAGAAAGTGCATAGTCGGCAACATAGTATTCCAAAGCATGAGAAACCGAGTTGTCATACTGGCTTTCCATCGGCACATACCCTTTGGACATATAATCGTCATTATCCGGACGCATCAGATTATCCTTGCCCGGAGTAGTGGCCGACTTATACATTCCCTTATAAGCTTCGTCAATGTCAAAGTCTTGCAATCCCTTCATCCAACTGTCTACCAGAACAGGAATAGAAGGGTCACCTTCCATCGTCAATGTTTCACGACCATACAATTCCCATTTCGGGAACCATCCGTGTTCCTTGTACATGCCCATCATGGTGTGAATCATATCCATCTGACGCTCCGGATATACCAAAGTCATCAACTGGTGATAGTTACGATAAGTATCCCACAATGAGAATACCGTGTAACGGTTACGGTTGGTGGTCAAAATCTTATCTCCCTCCATTTGTGGATATTGTCCGCTTACATCCTGCAAAATATTCGGATGAACCATCGTGTGATACATAGCGGTATAGAATACTCCTTTTTGCTCTTCCGTTCCACCTTCCACTTTGATACGGGAAAGATCATCGTTCCATTTCTTACGGGCTTCCGCACGCAGTTTGTCGAATGTTGTACCGAAAGGCTGTTCTTTTTCCAGATTCAAACGGGCATTCTCTATGCTGACAAAAGACACGCCCATACTGACTTCAATCACTTCTTCCGCTGTGGTATCGTAAGTAAACCACACTCCTATATCATCTCCGCTTATTTCTTTTGTATAAGCAGTATAGAGTTTGTATTTACCGGCCGTATCATCCCATTGCGCCTCCACACCCATCGGACGCATCATTTTCCAATAACCGCGTTTTGCCGGTACTTTGTTGATACGCATTACAAAATAGATAGGAAATACCGCCTGAGGATTATAACAGAAAGTTCCCAACAATTTGGTACCTTCAATCTCACGGTCGTTTACAAAACGAACGGTAGCACCACTCTCATTGGTCAATCCCTCTCCCAGATTCAACAAGATATTGCTTTGTCCGGCAGGAAAAGTAAAGCGTGCCATACTGGTACGTGGAGTGGCAGTCAGTTCACATTTCACATTGTATTTATCCAGTATATTGGTATAATAACCCGGATTTGCAGTTTCACCTTGATAGAAGCTTCCATAATTATGATAATCCACATCCAGTTTGCCGGTGGTAGGCATTAATAACAATGATCCCAATTCCGGACAGCCTACCCCGCTAAGATTAACGTGCGCAAAGCCGGTAAGATATTTATTATTGAATTCGTATGGAGTGGACCACCATTGCTTGTCTTTATCCTTATCCCCTTCGGGAACCCCCATCACATTGAAAGGAGTCACCGACATCATTCCATGAGGGGTTAATGCTCCGGGGTTTGTCGTACCGTAATTAGTAGTACCCACAAAAGGGTTTACATAATCTACCGGCTCTTTCTGTGCTGCCGCAGAAAAAACTGAGATACAAGCCAGAACAGCCGATAACAAAATTTGTTTCTTCATGCTATTTGTTGTTTATATAAGTTCTATTATTTCACTACAATTTCATCTGTAAACAAGAAACCTCCGAATTCACCCGAAGATGCCTGATAACGTATGTAACGTGCTTTGGCATTTCCTTCCCAACCAAAGTTGATGAAAGTCACTTTGTCATCCTTCACTACTTTATGCTCCATGCGCTTCAGTTCCGTAAACTCCTTACCATCATTGGAAACGGAAATGATCACTTCTGAAGGCATAAAGACTTCAGGTCCACACACCTGCATAAAGTCTGCTCCAACAGAATGAATTTCTGTTTCTTTTTCCATATCAATGGTCACATCCATTCTTTTCTTGTCTATAAAACCTTGCCAACGCCTGTCACCATAAGTCCAGCCTCCGATCACACCATCTACCAAGGCACTGTCACCACCGGCCGAATAGCCGGGATAATAAGCGGCATCCGGTCCGTAAGCCACTTTCTTACCTACTGCCAAATGCTGTACGGGCTGATCCGCTCCCGGACGATTTCCTATCTCATTTTTCAATTCAAAAGGATGGTATCCTTCAGCTTTCAATGCCTCTACCTCTTTCAATGCACGAATATGAAAATCATCATAGTTCTTCACAGAAGGGGCACTCCAAGCAACTTCCGCCAAGGCAAGAATACGAGGATAAATCATCATTTCCGCATGTTCCGGAGTCGGAATATATTCTGTGAATAAATTAGCTTGTACTCCATACACCAACTGGACTTTATCCGCACTCAAAGTATCGGGTACAGGATTAAATGAATAAACTTTGGACAAAGGCAGATAGCCTCCTATTGCTTCCGGCTGGGAATCAGGAGCATCCTGATAAGAATCAAAATAGCAGAACTCACCCGGACTCATAATAGCCATGTGGCCGGAATCAACCGCTTTCATTCCCCCTTCCGTGCCACGCCATGACATGACAGTGGCATTAGGTGCCAAACCACCTTCCAATATTTCATCCCAACCCAATAATTTACGTCCGTGGGCATTCAAAAAGACCTCAATACGATGAATCAGATAACTCTGTAACTCGTTCACATCTTTCAAGCCTTCTTTTTTCATACGTGCCTGGCACAGTTTGCAAGTGGGCCATGAGGCTTTACCTGCCTCATCCCCTCCTATATGAATATATTCGGACGGGAAAAGTTCCATTACCTCTGTCAACACATTTTCCAGAAACTCAAAAGTCTTTTCATTACCGACACAGAAATCGGCTTGTTTGTAAGGTTCGTGTGTACAAGACAACTCAGGATAAGCAGTCAGTACTTCTTCCGAATGCGCAGGCATCTCTATCTCAGGAATAACAGTAATAAAACGTTCCTGAGCGTATGCCACCAGTTCGCGGATATCATCTTGAGTATAATAACCTCCGTGAGCATCTTTACTGCCTTCTTCTTCATACCGTCGTCCGTTATTCCACCATTCTTTCCAGGTAGGAAACTCACGCCATGCCGCAAATTCTGTCAGACGGGGATATTTTTTTATTTCAAGACGCCAGCCCGCAGCGTCAGTAAGATGCAGATGCAGACGGTTCAATTTATAATATGCCAAAGCATCCATCTGCTTTTTTATAAATTCCTTGTTGAAAAAATGACGGGAAACATCCATCATAAAGCCACGATAAGCAAAACGGGGTTCATCTGTAATGACTCCTGCCGGCAATCCTTTTTCATCAACCATTTGCAGCATAGTCTGAACTCCATAGAACAATCCTGCCCCGGAAGTTGCACGAATAAGTACCTGATCAGGAGTTACCGTCAGAACATATCCCTCGGAAGAATTTACCTCCGGCAGTTCCGCCACTTGTTTCAAGACAACATTATGTCCCTCTTCTGCTATTACCGGTTTCAAATTCATGGAAGAAGCCACCAGATAATCTTCCAAAATCTTCTTGTCCCCCTCAGACGCATCTATATATAACCCTGTTTCCGAATTCAATGAAAACACTTCCTGCTGTAATTCCACCTTTAATGGTGCGGGAATAACAGAAAGTGTGCGTTGCTCTTCTTTCGTGCAACTTGCAAACAGCAAGCCCAATGCAACTTCCGCCAATATAATCAATCTTCTCATCTTCTCTTTTCTTTAATTCTATTAATTTCATTAGTACGAATGCCCGGTTTCAATTCTCCATTAATAATGTAATGAAATCCGTCCTGCGAAACTATTACAGCTCCGGCACGCGCACCTTGCTCATATTCGCCTAATCTAGTCCATTTATCCGTCTGCGGATGATAGAGCAGCAGGTTTCTATTAAACCGATACCACTCTACAGGATGTGACAAATATTCTTTTCCCGCATAAATACCTTGCAGAGCTTTTAAGAATATATCCTTATCAACTCCTCCGGCACACAATATCATACCCTCGCCAAAAGAGGTTCCCATTCCACCACCTAAAGAGATCTCATTACCTTCTGCATCACACGGAGTGGCAACCGATGACCATTCTTTCGTTTCCGGAGAATACATATATCCATCTACCGACAAAGAAGCCTGATGCCCTTCAACAGCCGGGGCAAATCCCCCCCACACATAAAGTTTTCCATCTTGTGCCACGCAAACAGGTTGTACTCTGGGTTCACCCGGAATATCTGTTTCTCTTTTCCATCCTCCAGACAAATCCGACAGATCAAGCATGTACATGGCCGAGGATGGAATGCCATTTACATTTCCACCGACAATATATAGTGAATGTCCTACTAATGCACCTGCCATATTATCCATAGTTACAGGCAAAGAGGGCAAAGTATCTCTTTTCAAGGTGTCTTTTTGCAAAGATAAAAGAAAAACATCAGACAAGCTGTGTGTTGCCGTAGTCCCTCCAACACAAATTAACCCTTTTTCAGTAGAAATAGTGACTCCATAAGCTGCTGCCTGAGGCAGTTGGCCTATTTTCTTCCACTCAAAAGCCGTATCATTTGACAAAGGGGCGATATATATATCCCGATAATAAGCTTTTTTTCCTCCATCGGCTACCGGTATATCAGGGAAATTACAACCTCCGGCTATCAGCAAATTTCCTTCAATCACTCCCGCATATAATGCAGAAACTCCCTTAAGAAAACCGGTATTCTCTGTAGGGAACCCATGCATTTTCTCAAGAGATATTTCAGAAGCATCCGATTGACCGCTACAAGCAGCCATTGTCATCATGCCCAGTATCGCATAAACGCCATATATTATTTTTCTGATCATGTTTTCATGGTGAAGCAAATAATAAAAAGTGTGCCAAAAGCAAATCAGCCATCCCGCTTGCCCCAGAAACGGATTGCACCAACGCAAACACAGCATTCCTTACGCATATGGACGGAGGCATTCCACCTCACGCCCAACGGTACTCTATCACACTTTTGGCACACAGTCATTATTTGAATATAACTATCAATTTAATGAAATTTCATCAACAAACAAGAAAGCCGGATTTCCTTTGCCACCGTGCCAAGCAGGAATGCTATGTTCCGCTAAAGCGGTCACTTTCACATAACGGGCAGTCACCGGATCGAAAGTCAACGTATGGTTGAACACTCCATTCTTGTCATCCTGCTTCATTGCCGGATATTTTTCTGAAGCAATTTCCTTAAAGTTCTTTCCGTCTTCGGATACAGCTACAGAAAAAGCACGGGCATCAAACACCCAGTCACCTTTTTCCACACAAGTAGAAATAGAAGCGCTGCTGATTTCTGTCGGTTGCTGCATATCAATAACTGCTTCCATATCATTTTTATAGAAAGCAATCCAACGGCCCGTCTTATAGTTACCGTTACCTTTCAATCCGTCCACCAAAGTGGGAGCGCCTTTGAATTCATATTGCTTGTTTACCGGTTGCAACATAGTGACAGGTTTCATACTAGCCTTGTTAAAAGCAATTTCCTCTGTAACCACACGGCTATTTCCTGCAGGACGTACAGTAATCGCTTTAAAAGTACAATTCTGTTTCAATTTCAATGTTTCCGTATACAACTGGGAAGCAGCGGAAGGTTCCGTTCCATCCAAAGTGTAATAGATAGGACTATTATCAATAGTAGACAAAGTAACATCCAGCGTACCATCTTTCGGATTAGGAGTAAATACAGCATTTACATCAAAGACATGCTTGGCATAATTATATTTATAAACATCATAAATATCTACCAACTGAGGCAAACGCTTCAAGAAACCTTCATAGTTTTTCTTTTCCGGCATGGTCCACTGAATTTCAGACAAAGCAGCCATACGGGGTAATTCCATATATTCTACCTGACTGTAGGTAGGAATGTATTCAGTCCATAAGTTGGCCTGTACGCCAATGATGTATTTCTGCTCTTCCGGAGTCAGATCAGCCGGCATCGGCTCATAGTTATATACTGTTTCAACGGGTACATATCCACCAATAGCCTCAGGTTCATTAGCAATATCCTTGGTTTGGTAATAGTCGAAATACAAATAAGTATTAGGAGTCATAATTACATCATGTTTCTGTTTTGCGGCTTCAATACCTCCGGCAACACCACGCCATGACATTACAGTGGCATTGGGAGCCAATCCGCCTTCCAGAATTTCATCCCAACCGATAATCTGACGTCCGTGTCCGTTCAGGAACTTCTCTGCATGATTGATAATGAAACTCTGCAATCTTTCCTCGGCAGTATGATTCTTGTCAGACTTAAGACCTAAAGCCTTGATACGAGCCTGGCACTTTGGACATTTTGCCCAACGTACCTTAGGACATTCGTCACCACCTACATGAATATATTCTGATGGGAAAATCTGAATAATTTCCCCTAATACATCTTCAATGAATTTCAAGGTTTCATCATTTCCTGCGCAAAGCACATCTTCTGATACCCCCCAGATTTTCCATACTTCGTACGGACCACCAGTACAGCCCAAGTTAGGATATGCAGCCAAAGCAGCCTGCATGTGTCCCGGCATATCCTACAATTTCTTTTGCTTCTTCCTGTGTGAAGAATCCACCATAAGGCTTGCCATCATATTTTCCCGAGTTATGTCCGATAACCGTTTCCGCTCTTTTAGAACCTATTTCAGTCAGTTCAGGACGACTCTTGATTTCGATTCTCCATCCCTGGTCTTCAGACAAATGCCAGTGGAAACGGTTGATGTTGTGCAAAGCCAGCATATCAATAAAACGCTTTACAGAATCTACCGGGAAAAAATGACGTGACACATCCAACATTGCACCACGATAAGAGAAACGAGGATAGTCATTGATTTCAACCGCCGGTAAAGCGATATCCACTCCTTGTGCTACCG
>OLZT01000641.1_pt1 | contig 11515 bp, 9 predicted proteins | sample 1644501 | NCBI WGS metagenome assembly OLZT01 (sample SAMEA103958140, study PRJEB25191) | human gut metagenome | biome: human-associated habitat [ENVO:00009003]; feature: intestine environment [ENVO:2100002]; material: feces | place: Germany | collected 2013/2015 | reverse complement strand
AACTACGGCGGCACGCTCGGCATAGTGACGGTCGAGGATATCCTCGAGGAACTCGTAGGCGAGATCTGGGACGAGGACGACGTCGTCGAAGAGCCGTATGTCGCGCTGGATAACGGCGAGTGGGACTGCACCGCCGAGATGACCGTCAGCGACGTTTTCGAGCTTCTGGAGCTTGACGAGGACGACGATGACGAGTTTACGAATAAGCTCCTGGGCGAGTGGGCCTATGAGCAGTTTGACAATATCCCCTCGGTGGGCGACAGCTTTGAATATGATAACGTTGCCGTCACCGTGTCGGAAATGCGCAATAACCGAATACTGCGGCTGAGGGTGCGCCTCATCGACGAGGGAGGTGAGGAGAAATGACCTGGGCATATGTCTGCGGAATAATCGTCTGCATCATCTTCTCGCATATCTTCTCCTCGGCCGAGATGTCTTACTCCTCGTGCAACCGCATGAGGCTTGAAAACGCCCGTGACGACGGCTCGAAGCGCGCCAAGGTCGCGGTGAAGATCGTCGATAATTTTGACGATTCGCTCTCGGCAATACTTATAGGCAATAACCTCGCGAACATAGCAAACTCCTCGCTCGGCTCGCTGCTGGTGCTGGAGCTGTGCAACGGCGATGACAGCTATGCGTGGGTGTCAACGCTCACTATAACCGTGCTCGTCATAATTTTTGGCGAGACGATACCGAAGATCATAGCCAAAAGCAGTGCAAACCGTTTGGCCTTGACCTACGCCTATTTCGTGCGCGGCCTGACGATCATATTCATGCCGCTTATCCGCCTTGTCGTCGGGCTTATAAAGCTGCTGACGCTTGGGCTCAAGGGCGAAGCGGAGGACACCGACGAGGAAGCCGCCGTCGAGGAGCTGAGCTCTATCATAGAGACTGCCGAGGACGAGGATGTCCTTGACGAGGATCGCTCGGAGCTTGTGCAGGCGGCGATAGACTTTTCGGATATAATGGCCTCCGAGGTAATGACCGCGCGTGTTGACGTTGTAGCGTTGGATATCGACGAGGACATGGCCGATCAGATCGAAACGATCGAGAATGCGCCGTTCTCGCGCATCCCGGTTTATGAGGACAGCGTGGATAACGTGATCGGAGTTTTGTATCTCAATCACTTCCTCAAAGCGCTTGCAGGCGACGAGAAGCCGGATATACGCAGTCTGCTCATGCCGCCGTGCTATGTTTATAAAACCATGAAGCTGCCCGCGGTGCTCACAGAGCTGCGCAAGGCAAAGCAGCACCTGGCCATCGTCACCGACGAATACGGCGGAACGTTGGGCATACTGTCGATGGAGGATGTCCTTGAGCAGCTCGTCGGCGAGATATGGGACGATACGGATGAGATAAAGGAAGAGATCCTCGAACGCTCCGACGGCGAGTTCGAGCTTGACGGCGACATGAGCATCTCCGATTTCATCGACCTTGTCGGCATCCGCGAGCGCGACTTCGAGGCCGAAAGCGAAACCGTCGGCGGCTGGACGATAGAGATGTTCGGCTCGTTCCCCTCGGTGGGCGACAGCTTTGATTATGAAGATCTGCACATCACAGTTCTTGAAATGGACGGACTGCGAGTCGAAAAAGTCCTCGTAGTCAAAAAACCGCCCGAAGCCGATCCCGACGGCGATTAATTTAAATGAAAGCCTTCTCCGTTTTTTCGGAGAAGGCTTTTTGAGTGACTGTATAATCGGCGGCGTTTCGGAAACACTTACACCGAGGTGTTTCCATGTATATAAGAAAAAAGACGTTTATACTCATCATCACATATCTTGCGGCGGCGGTCGTTGCGCTGGGCGCGTACACGGCGGTGCATTTCGGCATGGAGGGCAGCTATCGCCGCACGGCCGAGTACGGCTATGCGCACGCGTTCGAGGAGGTGGTCGGCTCCGTGTCGGCGCTTTCGGACTCGTTGCATCGTGCCTCATATGCAAGCGGCGCTGAGCTGTCGGGTCAATTGTGTGCGGATATCTACGGGAGCTGCCTTGCGGCCGAGATGACCATGGCGGTGCTGCCGTTTTCAACGCAGGAGCTGGAGCAGACGGCGGCGTTTATAGGAATTGCCGGCGACTATGCGCGCGGCAGTCTGCGAACCTCGGCGCAGTCGGGCTTTGACGATGCGGCGCGTCGGAACTTTGCCTCGCTTTACAAAACCGCCGCGGCGCTGACGCAGGAGCTGAGCGAGCTGCGCGACGAGATAAACGACGGCGATGTGCTGCTTGACGAGCCGGAGAACGTGTTTGCAGACTCCGGCGACAGGCTGAGCGCGTCCATGCTCGGGATAGAGGACGGCGTCGGCGCGACCGAGCTTGACGGCTACGACGGAAAATACGCAAAAACCGCGCAGAGCACCGGCAAAAAGCCTGTCGCGCAGAGCGAGGCCAAGGCTATTGCCGCCGAGTTCTTCGGCCTTGATGAAGATAAGCTCGAAGCTGAATACAGCGCGGAAAACGGCACGGTGTGCTTTGCGTTTGACGGCGGCAGCGTGTGCGTCGATGCCGAGGGCAACGTCCTGTCGCTCAGCTCCGAGCGCAGCGTGGCAGGAGACATGGAGTCATCCGAGCTTGAGTCGATAGCCCGTGATTTCCTGACCGCACACGGTTTCGGCGAAATGTATCTTGCGTCGAGCGAGCGATACGGCAGCGTGCAGACGATGAAATTCGAGTGCGTCGAAAACGGAGTAAGGTGCATTGACGACAGCGTGCGCATCTCCGTGGCCGGTGATTACGGCGATATCTATGCCTTCGACGAAGCGGCGCATATCAAAAATCACGGCACTTACCCGAAGGCTGCCGCCGCCGTGAGCGAGGCTGCGGCGCGCGCCGCGATCCCGGAAACGCTGAGCGTTTCGGATGCGCAGCTTTGCTATGCTCCGACCGAAGGCAGGGGCGCTGTTTTGTGCTACGGCTTTGACTGCGCAGGCAGCGGCGGAGAGCGCGTTTTCGTACTTGTCGATGCGCAGACCGGGCGGCAGTTTGATATAGAGATACTGTGAATACAAAAAAGAGACTGCAAAATGCAGTCTCTTTTTTGCGTTCACGATACAAGGCAATCGACCGTCAGCATAAGGCAGAAGCCGAGGAGCATGCAGTAGGTCGAAAGGCGGCCGCTGCCGCGGATGTGTGTCTGCGGCACCATGTCGTCAACGATGACATACAGCATCGTTCCGGCTGCAAAGGCGAGCGCAAACGGCAGTATGCCGCGCGAGAGCGTTATGGCAAAGTAGCCGAAAAATACACCGGCCACCTCGACCGCGCCGCTTATAAACGCGACTATCGCCGCGCGCTTTTTGCCCGTTCCGGCTTTCAGCAGCGGCGGTATGATTATCATGGCCTCCGGGATGTTCTGAAACGCGATGCCGCTTGTCACCGTCACAGCGTCGGATAGGTTGCCGGTTCCAAAGCTCACCCCGGCGGCTATACCCTCGGGAAAGTGATGTATCGCAATGGCCGCGACGAATAAAAGCGCGTGGCGGCATGCCTCGTCATTGCCGTTTGTCATGCCCATGCCGCCTGCAAGCCGCGGACCGACGATGTTTATGCCGCTTAAAAAGAATGCGCCGCAGAATATGCCCAGCGGCGTGAGCCACAGCGCCTGCGCGCCGGAAAACTCCACCGACGGCACGACAAGGCCGAGTATTGCCGCGCACAGCATTATGCCGGCCGCCGCACCCGACAGCGCGTCCTCGACTGCCGGCGGTATATTCTCGAACAGAAAGCCTATCACAGCGCCGACAAGGCTGCAAAGTGCAATGCCTGCCGCCGTAATAAGTACATAAGTCATATAATTCCCCCAATTGCGGTCGATACATTCTATGCCGCATTGGAAAAATTGTGATTGACAGCGGAGCAAATTTCCAATAGTATAATGTATAAAGTTATACACAAATTCAAAAGGAGTTCAAAGCATGAAAAATATGTTCCGACGCTTTATGTGTCTTGCGCTTGCGCTTTCGCTGTGCCTTGCGCTTCTTGCCGGCTGCGGAAAGGATAAGGACGGCACGCCGGATCCCACACCCGAGGCGACAAAGCAGGCCTTTGATCCGGCGGCCTATGTCAAGGGCGGCCTCGACGCCGTGTATCTCGGCGAGTATTCCGACGAATATCTTGCCATGCTCGGCGGCGAAACGAAAGACAGCTGCGATGAGCGCTATGAGCGTGGCATGCAGGTGAGTCTGGAGGTTTTCTGCGAATACTTCGGCATTGATCTTGCGCAGTGCGGCGACGCGACGCGCACAGAGCTTCTTGATCTCATGCGCCGGATGTATAAATGCGCAAAATACGAGATCGGCCCCACGGCGCAGGACGGCGACGGATACACAGTCTCCGTAACGGTCAGTCCCATTGCGGCGGTCGCGCAGACGGCGCAGAACGATTACCCCGGCTTTGCGCAGGACGCGGCAAACCGCATCGCCGCCGGCGAGCTGGACAAGTCGTCGCAGAGCTTCAAGGACTGGTGGGCAAAGTCAATCTGCGACATGGTCTCGGCGCGCCTTGCTTCGCCCGAATACCTTGACGCGCAGACCGTCAGCGTGACACTTGCAAAAAACGACGGCGGAGCTTACGGCTTTGCAGGCACGAGCCTTTCGGATGTTGATGCGCTGATCGTTTCCTATCCGGCATAAAATGAGCAAAAAATCTTCGTATCGGAAGTGATACGAAGATTTTTTCATTTTAGCGTCATTTTTATGTGCGGTATGCCATCCTCGAGAAACTCCTCCGAGGTCGGGCGGAAGCCGAGCTTTTCGTATAGCGGCATTGCATACACCTGAGCCTCGAGGCTGATGCTTTCCGCCGAGAATTTTTCACGCGCGGTGTCGATTGCAGCCTTGTCTGCGTCATCGACCTCCTGATACGGGCAGCTTTGCTCGACCACGAACACCGATACGCGCAATTTGTATATCTCGAACAGCTCCCGAGCGGAGAGCTCATTAAAATGTTTTATTATAAGTTCCATTTTTTAGTGGCGATTTAGCGCACCTACCGATACGTATATCTCTGGTAGCCCGGTGTCGATGGCGCGGACGAAACCATGGCTGCCTCTCTATACGTTAGTGCGCTGCTGAATTTTGCACCGCACTGTGTAGGGAACAGGCTTTATCGCATGTTCGGCAGCTGCATTTTTACTCAACTTTTATTTAACGGCAGTTTCGGACTTTATAGAAAAAGCGTACCGTTGTTAACAAAGAGATAAATCGTCCGCAAAAAGCGGAACAGGCATTATTGAGGCGGCTGATGCCGCAATTTGAATTACACCTCATCTGCCGCAAGCGGCATCTTCCCCTCAAGGGGAAGACAAAGGGGCACAGCGGCAAACTCCTATGTCGCGCTGATGTGGCGCGAGAGTTTCCCGGTTTACTCCGCAGTTCCGAACCGGGCAAAAAACTCAGCACCGCACTGATGTTGCGCGAGGCAACTATGGTTTCCTCCGCACCTTCGATACCGGGTTCACGCAATATGCGTATTCGTAGATGCGCTAAAGCGCCTCTAAAAAATGTTGGTGGTGGAGAGGAAGGCGGCGACGTTTGTGACCTTGCCGTGCTCGAAGGTAAGCTCGATGTTCACTCTGCCCTTTTCCGCGCGGCAGGAGTTAAAGCCGCCGTCGGCCATTTTGTATCGCGCATCGAGCAGCGCCGTTTTTGCGTCAAGCTCATCGTCGCCGACGCGGATGCCGAGAACGGAGTAAGACTTCTCGGCCGAGGAAAAGCCGATCACGCCGTAACCGCCAAGCCCGGAATCGGGGTGCTTGCCGAGGTAATAGCGCGTGTCGGTGTCGGCCTGCATTATGCCCTCGCCGCGCTCGTCTGAGAACCACTCGAATCCGTCGGCGTCATACTGCTTTGCGTCGTCTGCGCTGCGGATGTAGTCGATCGAGCCGCCCAGCCGCCAGTCGGTGAGCGAGCGCGTGTTGAACTGGGCAAGCTCAAACGTTCCGAACCATGTGAACACAACGCCCAGCAAAACCGCGGCTGCAAGCAGAATTATTATTGTAAGCTTGAGGGTTTTCTTTGATATCCTTTTATGAAACGGCATGTAGAATGCTCCTTTGAATCGTTGTAGATCGATCTGACGTTTCTGACTAAAATATCATAACATTTAATGATGAAAAGTCAATAACGGACACTTACCCGAAAAATAAATATTTTGTAAAGAGCAGGATTGTCAATAATGCACTAAATAATTTGCGGATTTTATGCTAAAACGTCAAATGTTAAGGCGTGGCAAAATTCATGCTTCAAGTTCGGCATATGACTATGTTATAATAATTTACATCGGCACAACCGAAAAATTTTTATCAGGAGGAGCAATATGAAAAACACCAAGAAACTCCTTTCTCTGCTTCTGGTCATCGCCATGATATTCGCTCTGGCGGTTCCGGCATTCGCAGAAGGGGAGACCCCGTCTATGGCAGGCAAAACCGTTATTGTACACTCGAACGACGTTCACGGTGCAATAGCCGGCTATGCAAACATTGCTGCACTTGCGGCGGAGTATGAAAGCCAGGGCGCCAAGGTAATAGTTGCCGATGCAGGCGACTTCAGTCAGGGCAAGGTCGAGGTCAGCTCGAACAAGGGTCTGAACGCGGTCAAGATGATGAACGCGGCAGGCTACGACATCGCAACCCTCGGCAACCACGAGTTCGACTACGGCTATGCTCAGCTCAAGGAAAACCTCAAGGAAGCGACATTCAGCACCATCTGCTGCAACATCCTCGACGAAAACGGCAAGCCCGCATTCGAAGGCAGCAAGGTATTTGACATTGACGGCCTGAAGGTCGGCTTCATAGGCGTCAACACGCCCGAAAGCCAGACCAAGGCAAACCCGGCGCTCATAAAGGGTCTGACCTGGCTTGCAGGCGCCGACATGGTCAAGGCAGTTCAGGCCGAGGCCGATAAGCTTAAGGCCGGCGGCACCGACGTTATCGTCGTTCTGTCTCACCTGGGCGTTGATTCCGAAAGCGAGCCCAACCGCTCGACCGACCTGTGGGCAGGTCTCACCGGCGTTGACTTCATCATCGACGGCCACTCTCACAGCGTTATGGAAAAGGGCGATAATAACGAGCCCATCCAGTCCACCGGCACCGCATTTGAAAACGTCGGCGTTATCGTTATCGACAATGCCACCAAGAAGATCGAAAAGAACATGCTCGTCAAAGTGACTGAAGACTCTGCAAAGGACGAGGCAGTCGCAAAGGCAGCTCAGGACATCACCGACGCTATCAACGCCGAGTACGGCGCCGTCTTCGCAAAGAGCGAGGTCGAGCTTAACGGCGACAGAAGCTACAGCAGCAAGACCGACCTCTACGGCAACCGCGACGGCGAGACTAACCTCGGCAACCTCATCACCGACTCCATGGTATGGTCGGTCAAAAAGACCGGCGGCGTGACGGTTGACGAGAAGAACATCGTTGCAGTCACAAACGGCGGCGGCATCCGCGCGGCGATCAAGGCCGGCGACGTCACCAAGAAGGACGTAAACACCGTTCTGCCCTTCGGCAACACCATTGCCGTTGTCTATGTTACCGGCGCAAAGCTGCTCGAGGCTCTCGAGGCTTCGACCTACTGCTCGCCCGACAGTGCGATCGGCGGCTTCCCCCAGGTTTCCGGAATAAACTACACCGTCGATGCATCCAAGGCATATGATGCAAACGACACTACCTATCCCGGCTCGACCTACTACGGTCCCAAGACCATAAACCGCGTTACCATCGACAGCATAAACGGCCAGGCGTTTGACGCAAAGGCAACCTATGCGGTCATCACCAACAACTTCCTCGCAGCCGGCGGCGATACCTATTACGCATTCGCTTCCGCAAGTGCTCAGTTCGACACCGGCATTCCTCTTGACGAGGCACTGATGGACTACATCACCACCGAGCTCAAGGGTACCATCGGCGAGCAGTACAAGGCTCCGCAGGGCCGCGTCAGCTACACCGAGCCGTTTACCGACGTAACGGCAGGCGTATACCACGACGCTATCATGTGGGCATACAAGAGCAAGATCACGACCGGCGTTACCGATACCACCTTCGTCCCCAACGGCAGCTGCACCCGCGCTCAGATAGTCACCTTCCTGTACCGCGCGGCAGGCTCACCCGAGGTAGCCGAGAACGTTACTAACCCCTTCACCGACGTCAGCAAGGACAGCGTTTACTACAACGCAATTATGTGGGCGGTCGAAAAGAAGATCACGACCGGCGTTACCGACACCACCTTCGAGCCCAATTCCCCCTGCACCCGTGCTCAGATAGTCACCTTCCTGTATCGTGAAGCAGGCTCGCCCGAGCTTGCAAAGGATGCAGCAAATCCGTTTAGCGACGTGTCAGACAGCAGCGTTTACTACAACGCGATCCTGTGGGCAGTCGAAAAGAAGATCACGACCGGCGTTACCGGGACTACCTTCGTTCCCAACGACACCTGCACCCGTGCACAGGCCGTCACCTTCCTGTTCCGCGCAAAGTAATTTAGCGCCGGCAGAAGCTGAGGCTTATAATTAAATATGTAGCACCCGAGGCTTTGCGGCTTCGGGTGCTTTTTTGCCGAGTAAAACTTTCGCACGAAAAAATATATAAATTTTCGCACGAATTTTTTAATAAAAGCCTTGACAAGAATAAAAAACAGTGCTATATTAGCACTCGAAGGCTAAGAGTGCCAACAGACAAGAGGTTTGAGTGCTAAATGAGTATAAGCGAAAGAAAAAAGAAAATACTCGGCGCACTGGTCGATGAATACATCAAAACTGCCGAGCCTGTCGGCAGCAAGGCCATTGCGAGCATCTCCGGTCTCGGCTGCAGCAGCGCCACGATTCGCAACGAGCTTGCGGAACTTACGGCGCTGGGCTATCTTGAACAGCCGCACACCTCTGCCGGACGCATCCCGACCCCCGCAGGGTACAGGATGTACGTCAACGAGCTTATGGAAAAGCAAAAGCTTTCCCTTGAAGAGGCCGAGGATATAAACCGGCGCCTGAACGAAAAGCTCACTCAGCTTGACGAGCAGATGCGCGATGTCGGAAAGCTTGCATCGCAGCTGACCGATTATCCGGCGCTTGCGCTTGCGGCCTACGCTCCGGCGACGATAAAGCGCTTTGATCTTATCTATATTGATGCCAACACATTCATAATCGTTGTGATGCTCAGCAACAATACGGTTAAGAACAAGCTCGTAAATCTCCCGGTTTCGGTCGATCAGCAGATGATACAGAAGCTTGCAACGCTGTTTAACGCAAACTTCACCGGCATCTCGAGCGACAAGATAACGCCGCTGCTGATCTCTTCAACAGAGCGCGCCGCCGGCGACACGATGGGTCTTGCGGCGGTCATAGCGTCGTTTACAATGGAAACTCTCGAAAGTCAGCATGGCGTTGAAGCCTATATAACGGGCGAGAACAGACTGCTCAGCCAGCCAGAGTTCCGTGACCCGGACAAGGCGCACAAGCTGATGAATTACCTTTCCGACGGAGGCCATATCATAGCCGACGCGGAAAACGGGCTTTTCGATGACGAATCCGAGGTCAGGGTCCTCATAGGCCCCGAGAATATCGCAGAGGAGCTGAAGGACTCAAGCGTTGTTATAGCAAGCTATGACATGGGCGATAATACAAAGGGACTGATCGGAGTTGTCGGGCCGACAAGGATGGATTATTCCGCAGTCGCCGCAAAGCTGAGCTTTCTGGCGGCAGGACTTTCAAAGCGCCTCGGCGCAGGAGCAGCACCGCCGTCGGGCATGCATAATAAGCTTATAATCAAGGGAGATGACATCATAGATGAGCAGTAAGAAAGATAAAAAAGAGCAGGAGCCTCAGACCGAAGAAGTTAAAGAAGAAAAGGTCGAAGCAGCTGCCGAAGAAATAAAGGACGAAGCGAAAGCGGAGTCCAAGGAAGATAAAAAAGACAAAAAGCAGAAGAAAGAGTCCAAAAAAGAGGCCGAGATAAAGGAAACGGCCGAAAAGCTCATTCAGGCGGAAAAGGAAAAGTACCTCAGGCTCTGCGCCGAGTACGATAACTTCCGCAAGCGCAGCCAGAAAGAGCGCGAGGGTCTGTATGCCGATATAAAGGCGGACACGCTGCTCAAGTTCCTTCCTGTCTACGACAATCTGGAAAGAGCGCTCTCCACGCCGACGGCAGACGAAGCGTACCGCAAGGGCGTGGAAATGACGATGGTGCAGTTTAACCAGACGCTCGAAAAGCTCGGCATAACCGAGATCCCGGCGCTCGGCGAGAAGTTTGATCCGAATGTTCACAACGCGGTCATGCACGTTGAGGACGAGTCCCACGGAGAAAACGAAGTCGTCGAGGTGTTCCAAAAGGGCTTCAAGCTCAATGACAAGGTGATCCGTTTTGCTATGGTAAAAGTAGCGAACTGATTATAAATTAATTTAGTATATTATTGACTTTCAAATAGGAGGATTTACATTATGGGTAAGATTATAGGTATTGACCTCGGTACAACTAACAGCTGCGTATCCGTTATGGAAGGCGGCGAGGCTGTCGTTATCGCAAACGCAGAGGGTGCTCGCACCACCCCGTCAGTCGTTGCATTCACCAAGACCGGTGAGAGAATGGTAGGTCAGGTCGCAAAGCGCCAGGCCATCACAAACCCCGACAGAACAATTTCGTCCATCAAGCGTGAAATGGGCACAGCATACAAGGTCACCATTGATAATAAATCATACACTCCGCAGGAGATCTCCGCAATGATCCTTCAGAAGCTGAAGGCAGACGCAGAGAGCTATCTCGGCCAGCCTGTCACCGAGGCTGTCATCACCGTTCCTGCATACTTCACCGACGCACAGCGTCAGGCAACCAAGGACGCAGGCCGCATCGCAGGTCTGGACGTAAAGCGTATCATCAACGAGCCTACCGCGGCGGCTCTGGCATACGGCCTTGATAAGGAAAGCGATCAGAAGATCATGGTCTACGACCTCGGCGGCGGCACGTTCGATGTGTCCGTGCTCGAGATCGGCGACGGCGTCATCGAAGTTCTGGCCACCGCGGGCAACAACCGTCTGGGCGGCGACGACTTCGACGCATGCATCACCAAGTACCTCGTTGACGAGTTCAAGAAGGCAGAGGGCATCGACCTGTCCGGCGATAAGGTCGCAATGCAGCGTCTGCGCGAGGCTGCCGAGAAGGCGAAGATCGAGCTGTCCGGCGTTACCACCTCGAACATCAATCTGCCTTACATCACCGCAGATGCAACCGGCCCGAAGCACCTCGACGTCACCCTGTCCCGTGCAAAGTTCAATGAGCTGACTCATCACCTCGTTGAGAAGACCATGGGTCCTGTAAAGCAGGCACTGTCCGACTCCGGCCTGTCCGCTTCCGATATCTCCAAGGTTCTGATGGTCGGCGGCTCCAGCCGTATCCCGGCAGTTCAGGAGATGGTAAAGCAGCTTACCGGCAAGGAAGGCTTCAAGGGCATCAACCCCGATGAATGCGTTGCTATCGGCGCAGCTATCCAGGGCGGCGTTCTCGCAGGCGACGTAAAGGGTGTTCTGCTTCTGGACGT
>OLZT01000628.1_pt1 | contig 11616 bp, 10 predicted proteins | sample 1644501 | NCBI WGS metagenome assembly OLZT01 (sample SAMEA103958140, study PRJEB25191) | human gut metagenome | biome: human-associated habitat [ENVO:00009003]; feature: intestine environment [ENVO:2100002]; material: feces | place: Germany | collected 2013/2015 | reverse complement strand
CACACCGGCGTGGCGCACTGCCCGATTTCGAACATGAAGCTCGCCTCCGGCGTCGCCCGCGTGCCCGAGATGCTGAAGCTCGGCGTGCCGGTCGGCCTCGCGGTTGACGGTTCAGCCTCGAACGACGGCTCATCGCTGATGGAGGAACTGCGCGTCGCGTTCCTGCTGCACCGTTTGAACAGCAGCAAAGCTGCCCCCAGCGGTTACGACGTGCTCAAGATGGCAACATGCGGCAGCGCGGCCATTCTTGGCCGCAGCGACGACATCGGCTCGCTCGAGGTCGGCAAGTGCTGCGACCTCTTCATGATCGACTCGCGCAGGCTCGAGCTCGTCGGCTCGTGCTTTGACCCCAAAAGCGTGCTCGGCACTGTCGGCGTGCGCGGACCCGTTGACTACACAGTCGTTCAGGGCCGTGTGACGGTCGACCACGGTCATCTTGTCACAGTCGACGAAGAACAGCTTGCGCACGACGCGGAGGCGAAGTGCCGCGCGTATCTGAACCGATAATTCAAGCAAAAAGGAAAGCGACCGTTTTCACGGTCGCTTTTTTTGCTTCACCGGATGAAGTGCGTCGCGACGCGCTCCTCCTGCTCGGGCAGGCCAAACGTCTCGCGGCCGAGCGCGATGCTGCGCATCAGGAATGTCATGTTCCGGGCCAGGGTCCGCATGGTCTGAAGCCCCTCGCCGTCCTGCTCCGCTTCACCGGGCGTCCGGCCGTGAATACTGTTCCAGTATTGACTGGAGGCCACCGGCATCCCGGAGATGGTGAAATACTTGTTCAGTTCGTCAAAGGTGGCGGAGCAGCCGCCCCGCCGGGCGCAGGCTACGCTGGCACCAACCTTCATGGTCTTATCAAAGGACGTACTGTGAAACAGCCGATCCAGACAGGCGATGAGCGTGGCGTTGGCGGAAGCATAATACACCGGGCTGGCGATCACCAGACCGTCCGCCGCCTCAAATTTGGGCGCCAGCTCGTTCACAGCGTCATCAAACACGCACTTGCCGGTCTTTGCACAGGAGCCACAGGCCACACATCCCCGGATGTCCCGGTTTCCCAGGACCACCGTTTCCACATCGACGTCATTCTCCTTGAAAATCGCTTCCATTTCCCGCAGGGCCACGGCGGTGTTGCCGTTGGTATGGGGACTGCCGTTGAGCATTAAAACCTTCAGGGACTTCATATTTCGCACTCCTTTCAGAGCCCCGGCCTTATGTGTTTATCCACTTGAAGCCGGGAGAAAAAGCACATAACTTAACTAAAATATCATAGCATAAAAGCTCCCGGAACACAAGAAAAAGGGAGGACAAAAGTCCTCCCTTTTCTGGAATGCAGTTTGTTACGGCAGGTAGTTCAACGGGTTTTTCGCCACGCCGTTGTACCGCACCTCAAAGTGGCAGTGGTTGCCGGTGGAGTTGCCGGTGGAGCCGGCCCGGGCCACCTGCTGGCCCTTGTAAACGTGCTGTCCCACGTTGACGGTGAGACTGGAGTTGTGACCGTACCGGGTGACATAGCCGTTGCCGTGGTCGATCTGCACCAGATAACCGTAGCCGCTCATCCAGCCGGAGTAGGTCACGGTGCCGCCATCGGCGGCGTAGATGGGTGTCCCTCTGGGGACGGCGATGTCGATGCCCTTGTGGTTGGTGGAGCCGATGCCGCCGGGGGATTTCCGTCCGCCGAAGTAGGAGCTGATCCGACCGCTGGTGGGCCAGCGGAAGCTGCCGGTAGGCATCCAGGTGGGCCGGACCTTGGTGCCCCGGAGCCGGTATTCGGTGACAGGCTCTTTCAAAGTCACGGAGGAGAGAATGGTCCGCTCCGTTTCCTCACCGTTGACATAGGTAGCCTTAGCCATCACGTCCGCCTTGCCGTATTCACCCTTGGAGGTCACCTTATAGTCGCCCTGATAGAGGTCAGCGCTGTCGGTGTACTCAATGTTGTAGGACACATCATCCAGATACCGTTCCTGCTTTACCACAGTCATGGTCAGGTAGGGGACAGAGGCGGACAGAGTCAGCACTTCGCCGATCTGGAGCTTATTGATGTTGTAGCCGGGGTTCAGCGCCAGCAGCTCTGCGGAGGTCATGTCATTCTTGGCGGCGATCTGAGACCAGGTATCGCCCTTTTTCACCTCGTAAGTGACCTCGGCCGTCTTGGTGCTGTAAAGCAGCTCCGCAATATAGCCCAGGTTCATGATCTCACTGGTGGGAACGTACTCCTGCCGGATCTCAACATCCTCTGCAAATTCACAGGAAATGGTATCTTCATCGGAGGCCGCCTTCTGCAGCTGGTCCAGCAGTTCCTCCAACGCGCCCTCGTAGTCCTCCAACCCCAAAAACATATCCACCAGAATGGCCTTGTGTCCCCTCTCCCGCAGCGCCCTGCACACGCCGGTGCCGCTGGTCAGCGCCACCTGGCGCTCTGTGGACAGTCCGCCCGCCAATACCACGATCTTCATAAGCGTACCCTCACTTTTAGGCGGCACAGCGAAAAACGGCCCTGTGCCCTCATGATTTGATATATTATTATAGCACAGCGCCCCGCTGATTACAACCGATTTTGCCCGCCGGTGTGTAAACAAACAAAGAACGCCCCGGCACAGCCGCGGCGTTCTTTTGTTGTCTTTCCTATCGCAGCCAGTCGGGCTTCGCCCGCCCGTGTACGCCGGACACCAGCCCCATACAGGCAAACAGCATCACCAGCGATGAGCCGCCGTAGCTGATGAAGGGCAGCGTCAGTCCGATGACCGGCATCACGAACAGGCACATACCCACATTGATGATGACCTGAAAGATAATGACACTGGCCACACCGATGCAGGCATAGCCCTCCAGCCGGGTCTTGGCGTGCCGCGCCACATACAGGCACCGCAGTATAATGGCCGTCAGCAGCGCCAGCGTCAGCAGGCAGCCCACCAGCCCCAGCTCCTCACCGATCACGGAGAAAATAAAATCCGTGTGCCGGTGCGGCAGGCTGGACGCCGCCTCGCTTTGGGTCTGCGTGCCGCGAAACAGCCCCTGCCCGAATATCCTTCCGCCGCCCAGTGTCAGCAGGCTCCGGGTCTGCTGCCAGCCGGTGTTCAGCGGGTCATAGCTGTGGTCGAACAGGACGATGAACCGGTTTTTCATGTAGGTATCCAGCAGATCCAGGTCCCACATGGCGTAGAACAGCAGTCCCGCCGCGCCGCCGCCGATCAGGAACCACCGCAGCGCCACCCCCGCCACAAAACACATACACGCGAAGATGAACAGGAACACCAGCGCACTGCCCATGTCGGAGGATATCTTGTAGTACAGCGCAAAGATCACGCCGAAGTGTGCCGCCAGCATGACGATGGAGGAAATCGACCGCAGGTCCCGGTTCTCCTTCAGCCACGCCAGCTGTTTCGCCAGCACGATAATAAACGTCAGCTTCACGATCTCCGCCGGCTGCACCTTCACCGGCAGGAACGGGAACTCCAGCCATGCCTTGTTGCCGGTATCCCCGGCAATGCCGAGGGGCGTTGCCAGCAGCAGGATGAACACCACGCCCACCAGGAATATCCACTTCCAGTACTTCGCCAGCTCGTTCAGGTCCACCTGCGACACCACGATATACAGCACCGCCCCGATGCACAGCGCCGCCGCCTGTACCAGCACCAGCTTGCTGGTGTGCATATAGCGTGTGGCGCTGGCGATCATCAGTATGCCGAACAGCGACGTGCCGATGCACAGCGCCAACAGGACAAGATCGGCCTGTCGGAACACGTCGTTAAAAAGCTCCCGTATCCGTCGCAGCATGGCGGCACCTCCCTTCCCTCGCATTTCCCCCGCACGGTGCATATCCCCGTTCCCGCATAGTGTACCACGATTTCCCCGCCCTGTAAACCACCATACTTCTATCAAAAATGTTACTGTTTCCGCCCGCTGCTTTCACAGCCCGGCCACCAACAGCGCTATCACCGAAAGGCCCCCCACCGCCAGCGCATAGGGCGTTGTCGCCCGTATGGTGGTCAGGTTCGAAACGCCCGATCCGGCGGTGGTCATCAGCACCGCGTCCGCATAGAAGCACAGACTATATCCCAGGGTAACGCCACTCATCACCGCGGCGATCATCAGCGGCGCAGCCACCCCGGCAGCCAGTCCCATCGGGATGAACACAGGAATAGCGATGGTCATTACCGCCCAGCAGCCACCTACGGCAAATACCGTTGATCCCACCAGCACAAACGCCAGCGGCGCGATCAGGCAGCGGGGCACCGCCCCTCCGATACCGTTGACGAGAATATCAAACAACCCCAATGTACGGTTGGCGTCGCTGAGCATCAGGCCAAAGCCCACCACCACAGCGATGGTGGTCATACCCTTAACGCCGGAAAAGAATCGGGCAAAGTATTCTCCCACCGTCATACGCTTCTGTATCACATACAGCAAGAACTGCACCACCAGGCACACGATGATACCGTGGAGCAAATCATTGTCAAACAGCACCGTGCCGCCTACCAGCGCCGCCAGCGGGATAATAGCGTTCCAAGCCGAGGAGACATTGTGCTCATCCACCTCGTCAATGTCCACCAGCTTCTCGTCCTTTTCTCCCGGCTCAAAGGCTGCGCCGCCGGAGGCCACCCGGTGATACGCCTGACGAAGCATGCCCACTTTCGGAAACCAGCCCAACGCCAGCAGCAGACTTACCAGCATCATCGCCAGCGGATAAAACATGAAGGGCACCGCCTGAAGGTAATCCGTGAACCCCAGGCCGAAGTCGGAGATCAGGCCCACGCTGAATGCCGTCCAGCTGGTAAAGGGCACCGTCACGCACAGGCAGCAGGCCATAATGTTGGTCTGCATCGCCAGGTGCTCCCGGGGCAGACGGTTTTTATCGGAGACACCCCGCAGGCAGATGGTGGTAGTCAGGGCATTCAGATACTCGTCCACGAACATGATCACAGACAGCAGCCACGCCAGCAGCAGCGTTTTGCGGGGCGTGTTGGCCGCCTTCGCCAGCAGATCCCGGAAGCCCATGAGCCCGCCGGAGGCCTGAAACAGCGAGATCATTCCGCCAAAGCCCAGAATACTGCACAGTGCAAACTGATAGGAGCTGTTGCCCAGTGTAGTATACATGGCGTCGATCAGCCCAGTGAAAAAATGCTGGCGATGGACCAGCAGCACGGCCAGCAGGGTAGCCAAGACCATTGTATCTGCCATTTTGCGGGTCTTTAGGGCATATACGATCAAAAATGCCAACGGCAGGAACGCCATAACAGTATGCAGCACAGGAACATCTCCCTTCTCACACAGAGTATAGCAAACTCCAGCGAAAACCGCAACTGCGCATGAAAAAGCCGGCCTGGTGGCCGGCTTTTCATGCGTCGCTTATACAGACATTCTTTTCACACCGGGGTTCTCCCGCATAAAGGCCAGTGCTTCATCATGGGTGATCGGCGGCTCAAGCCGGACGGTGATCTCCATACGAAGGCAGCCGTCCTGACGGGTGAGGCTGCTCTCTGTCACCTGGCCGCGGTGCTCCTTCAGCAGATCGTCAAAGCGGGCCCGCAGCTCATCCGTATCCTCCAGCTCCACCAAAATTTCCTGTGTCGTGAGGGCGTCCGCCCCCACAGGGAAGCGGTGGAGAATGATCTGGATGGCAACGAGGACAGCCGCCTCGAACAGGCCCAGCCAATACATACCGGCACCCACAGCCATACCGATGGCGGCGGTGCCCCACATACCGGCGGCGGTGGTCAGTCCGCGGATAGAGTTGCCGTTTTTGAATATGACGCCGGCCCCCAGAAAGGATATGCCGCTGACCACCTGGGCGGCAATGCGTGCAGGGTCGGCGCCGCGAAGACCATCCAGCGTAACACAGTCCAGGAAAGCGTATTTTGAGACGATCATAAACAGCGCGGAGGTACAGGCAATGATGCAGTGGGTACGGATGCCCGCCTCCTTGCGGCGCTTACTGCGCTCCAAGCCCACCAGCGCGCCCAAGGCGGCAGACAGCAGCAGGCGAATGAGAAATTCCAGATTGTCGTAAACAGTCAGGGTCGCTTCGGGCACATATTGCGTCAGTCCGGAAAGCATAACAGTCTCCTTTCAGCGGCACAGGCCGCAGGTATGGTACAGCAAGTATAGTGTGCATCGCCGTTTCTTATGCGGTATAGCGGCATTGGTCGGTAATAGCCTTCTTCAGCCGCCGCAGCGTCGGATCGTCCAGATCCCGGGGATAGGGCGAATCCGTCAGATCAAATTCACAGATCGTACTGTCCGGGTGCATGACAATGATCCGCCGTCCCAGCAGCAGCGCCTCCTCCAGCTGGTGGGTGACCAGCACGATCGTGCGGGGCAGCTTCTCCTGAATGGCCAGGAGTTGGCTCTGCAGCTCTGCGCGGGTCAAAAAATCCAGCGAGGCGAAAGGTTCATCCATCAGCAGCAGCTCCGCCTGCCCCGCCAGCACCCGGGCCAGGCCCAAACGCTGCTTCATACCGGTGGACAGCTCTGCCGGCGTCAGGTCGGCGTAGTCCTCCAAGCCCACCAGCCGCACGAATTCGCTGGCGCGCTCATAGCGCTCCTCCGGCGTTTTTCCCACGCCGCAGGCCATGGCCACATTCCGCTGCACGCTGGTCCAGGTGATGACATAGGGATCCGGACTAAGCATGGCACTGTGCCAACCCTCCGGAATCCGTATTGTCCCGGTGTCAGGCATCTCCGTCCCCGCCAGCAGCTTCAGCAGCGTGCTCTTGCCGCAGCCGCTGCGGCCCACGATCACGGTGATCTCTCCGGCAGGAATGGTCAGCGACAGGTCGCGCAGCACCTGTCGGGTACGGCTGGGCCGCGTCTCGCCGGTCAGGACGATATCCGTGCCGTAGGTGGTATAGGCTTTATCCACATGGTCAAGAACAACTGCGTCCATAGCGATACCTCATTTCCTCGTTTCGGCCGCCGGGCAGATGGACGGCACGGCTATCATAGCCCCGGCGGTGGGGCTTGTCAAGCGCCGTCGTCAGCCCAGCATCCCCAGTATCTCCTGCAGGCTGAAATTCTCCCGGTAATAGTCCAGTTCTCCGGCGATCAGCTCATCCAGCACACGCATACCCAGCACCTCCACCGGCGCCTTGTCATCCGTCAGAAGGCAGTCTCCACCAGTGTAGACCGTCAGATCGGCGGCCACCTCCGCCATCATGGCGGCGTAGTCTCCGTCGGTCAGCGCTGCGCGGCTGGCAGCAAAGCGCTCCGGCAGGCCAGGCGCGTTGGTGCAGAACACCTCCGTATTGGTGTTTCCGGGCACATCGGCCAAGTAGGTGTACGCAAACACGCTGGCCATCGTATCGCAGAGGTACTGGTTGATGGAGCCATCCTCCCGGGAGGTCATGTTCAGGTTCACCACCATGACGCCCTCCGGCTTCAGGTGCTCCGCCACCGCCGCGAAGAACTCCCGGCTGGACAGCTGGAACGGAATAGTGATGTCCTGATAGGCGTCCACCATGATCACATCAAACTTTTCCTCCGACGCGGTCAGGTAAGCCCGGCCATCGGCCACGGCCACCTCCACCTCCTCCGGCAGGCCAAAATAGGTGCGGGCGATATCGGCGATCTTGCCGTCGATCTCCGCGCCCTGCACGGTCATGCCCGGAAAATAGCGGACGCAGTATCCGGCGTAGGTGCCGGAACCCATGCCCAAGATCATGGCGCTGCGGCCTGTGTTATCGGTACCGTCCATACCCGCCATACAGGGGGCTGCCAGCGCGTAGTCGTAGTACATTCCGGTGAGCTTACCGTCCTTGTTCTGCACCGACTGTACACCGAAGAGCACATTGGTGGAGAGTGTGGTGGTGTGGTCATCGTCCTTGACCTGAAGGTAGTTGTAGATTGACTCGTCCTCCAGGGCCAGGTCGCTCTCCCAGAAGGCGAAGCTGTAGGTGGGCAGCGCAAAGCACAACCCCGCCACCAACACCACCGCAATAATACCGGTGACCGTCTTCTTCCGTTCAAAAGTGAAGTAGACAATACCGATAGCGGCCAGCACACCCGCAAAAATCAGGAACGTGGCCGCCGTACCCACCGCCGGGATGGTCAGGAACGTGGGCACAAAGGTACCGATGATGCTGCCGATGGTGTTCAGCGCATTCAGCTGCCCCACGGTCTTACCGGTGTCATCCAAATTGTCCACAGTGAACTTGGTCAGGGACGGTGTTACGGTGCCCAGCAGCACACAGGGGAAGGCGAAGATCACCAGGCAGGCTGCCAGCGCCGCCCAGACCAGAAAGTTCTTCGTTACGAACGTGGCCAGCAGGAAGGATATCCCGGCGATCATCCATCGGCCCGCAAAGGGTATCAACGCGATCCAGATCGCGGCGATGATGACCCGGCCATAGAGCCGGTCCGGCGACTTGCTCTTGTCAGCCATCCGTCCGCCCCAGATGTTGCCCACAGCCATAGCGATCATTATAACGCCGATAATGACCGTCCAAACGATTTGAGATGAGCTGAAATACGGCGCCATCAGGCGGCTGGCGCCCAGTTCCACCGCCATGACGGACATTCCCGCGAAAAACTCTGTCAGGTATAAAAACCACTTACTATGAGTCAGCTTTTTCTCCATGGTACAAGGTCCTCCTTATACGCTTCTGTCCACCCCGGAAACTACAAATAGTTCTCCCTGAATCGCCTTGTATTATAGCGTATCATGACCGTTTTCGCAAGTACCTCTCTGTTTTCATGGCCTTCCCGCTGTTCTTCAGCTGCGCAGAAAAAGCCTCCGTTTCCGGAGGTTTTCTCTTATTTTGTGTCAGCTTTCTCGGATCGTTCTTGACAGAGAATAACGAAGCCGGTATGCTGATAGCAACGGGAGGTGCAGCGCCATGATGGATGGAAATATCATATTATCCGTAGCGAAGGCCATGGAGGTCCTGCAAATTCTGAGTCAGGCCGAAAGTCCGCTGTCGCTGAAGGAGCTGGCCACCCGGTGCGGATACCCGAAGAGCACCGTGTTCGGCCTGCTGACCACCATGCGGACCTATGACGTGGCGGCGCAGACACCGGACGGGAAATACACGCTGGGCCTGCGGCTGTTCGAATATGGGCGTCAGGTGGAACGGTCCTGGGACATCTCACTGGTGGCCCGCCCCTATATGGAGCACCTGTGCCAGCGGACCGGAGCGTCCGTTATGCTCTCGGTGTGCGAGGGCGGCAGCGTGATCACGCTGGATCAGGTGGAGACCCGGGACAATCTGCGCGTCGTGTCGGATATAGGTTCCCGGCTGCCTATCTACTGCACGTCGCAGGGTAAGGTCTTTCTGGCACATATGTCCCGCACCAGTGCCGAGGCGCTGCTGCGCGCGCAGCATATGACCCAGTTCACCCCGCACACCATCACCGATCTGACCGCGCTGATGCAGGAGATCGATCTGTGCCGTACCGACGGCTACGCCATTGAAAACGGCGAATACAAGATCGGCCTGCGCTCCATTTCCGCACCGGTCTATACCGTGGAGGGCAAAGCGCGATACACCGTTGGCGTGATCGGTATGTTCCGCAGCACCCGTTCCGATGAATTTCTTGCGGCGGTGGAGCAGGTCTGCGCCACCGCGTCCATGATCTCCACTGCGCTGGGCTATCGAAAAACGGAGGAGCTTTTGTAAGCCATACCTCCGCCGTTATCGGCGCACTGGAGAACGCACTGCACATGATCGCTGCCGAGGGTCACGGCTGAGCCGCGTATGCCTTTGCAGCGTTTCCGGCAACGGCGAAAACGGCTTGTTTTCCAGTCAGTATCCTGATGGGTAATGAGAATGTGCCGAATGGACTGCGGTGCAATACCCGGCCATGCCATCTTCTCCGCCAGCCGTTCGTAGTTATAGCCGGCGTCGATCATGATGGCAGTCCCGCCGCCTGTTTTCAAGACGCTGTCTGCTCTTTTCTCACATTTTTTCGTCAAATACCCCCGCAGGAAAAACAAAAATACACGTCCGGCCCAGTCAGGCCGGACGTGCGTATATTCTCAGGCTACACAGAAAGCAAGACCCGGTCAAAGTGCAGTCCCCTTCTTCGGCACAAACAAGCCATGCATATCGGCACGCTCCAGCTCCAGCAATGCTTTCTTCCTTTGGATGCCACCGCCATAGCCGGTAAGGCTGCCGTTTGTACCCACCACACGGTGGCACGGGATCATGAGAGAGATCGGGTTATGCCCCACCGCGCCGCCTACCGCCTGCGCGGACATTTTGGCCAGCCCCTGCTGGTGAGCCGCTTCAGCAGCGATCTCTCCGTAGGTCATGGTCTTTCCATACGGTATCGTCAGCATGATGTCACAGATACGCTTACGGAACGGTGTGGTATCATAGCGCAGCGGCGGCAGAAACCCCGGTTCCTTACCGGAAAAATAGATATCCAGCCAGCGACCGGCCTCTGCAAACAGCGGGTGTTCCCTTTGTACAGTCACTTTCGGCAGAACGCTGCCGAAATACCGCTGCCCGTTGAACCATAGACCAACGATCGCCTCATCGTCGCAGGCCAGCGTGATCCTACCCAGCGGCGACATATACTCGGATGTCCAGATCATCTCTTTCCCTCCAATCTCTTTTTCGGCTTATGATCTTTCAACTCCGGTATCGCTCCACCGGCCACCGCCCACAGATACAGGCTCGCCACGCTGCCATACGGGCTAAACCGACGGCGGTATATCTCAAACCGCTTACGGTCAATGCTGCGGTGGTGATAGAGCATCCGCAGTCCGCGCTGAATAGCCAGATCGTCGTAACTAAACACATCGGGCCGCTGCATACAGAACAGCAGGATCATCTCCGCTGTCCAGATGCCAACACCCTTCAGACTGCTCAGTTCGCGGATCACCTCCCCGTCCGTTTTCTGCCATATGCCGTCCAGATCAAACGCACCGTCCCGGGCCTTTTGCGCCAGATCTGTGATGTATTCCGCCTTACGGAAGGTCATACCCAGGGCTTGCAGTTCAGGGACTCCCGCCGCAAGGATGCTCTCCGCATTCACCTCACCCAGCGCATCCCGCATCCGCTGCCAGATGGTCGCCTGCGCCTTAGTCGATATCTGCTGGCCGATGATATGATGGACAATGGCAGAGAACAAGTCCGTATCCACGGCACGGTCGATATATCCAATACGGTCAATGACTTCACCAAGCCGCCTGTCTTTCTGCCGCAGATAAGAAAGCTCTGTTTCCCCGTATTCGAAATACACCACTGTCACCGACCTTTCATCTTCACATACAGACAGGCACCGCCGCTAAACACCGTGAGACTATGATCGGATACAGTTCCCATAGTGCGGGCTGCGCTCTGACACAGAGTATACCATCCGCCCCCGCTGTTTGCAACCACCGGTCCAGTTATCGTCAAACCCACCTCAAACGATACGTTGGTTTCATGTTTTCCTGTCGGCTGCCTATCGACAACATACGCTTCGGTCAGCCGGAGACACCGATGTACTTGAGTCCTTTCTTATCTCACCGTAAGAAAATACATCCTTATGAACGGAAACGGTTGATGCGTCTGGCTTTGTGCCAGACGCATCTATACCGGTAATTCTTTATGATACGCCCGACTGGATTCGAACCAGCGGCCTACAGAGTCGGAGTTATCAGGCCGTCAAGCCGGAAAGCCCTGCAGGGCAAGG
>OLZT01000626.1_pt1 | contig 11628 bp, 11 predicted proteins | sample 1644501 | NCBI WGS metagenome assembly OLZT01 (sample SAMEA103958140, study PRJEB25191) | human gut metagenome | biome: human-associated habitat [ENVO:00009003]; feature: intestine environment [ENVO:2100002]; material: feces | place: Germany | collected 2013/2015 | reverse complement strand
GCTGAAAGGACGGCGATAGTATGAAAAAGAAAATCGCAATAATGCTGACATTGATTTTAGCAACAGGAACATTCACAGCTTGTACGGCAGAAGAAAAAGTAAATAATGATATTAAGACATCCGTAGTTTCAAAGGCTGCGGATATTTCTGTATCTACGGAAACTTCTGCAACGGCAACAACAGAAAAAACAACCGAAACAACAACCACCGCCGAAAAAGCCACCGTTTAAAAAGAAACAGAGCCTTCGGAACAGAATACCAAAACCGAAGAAAAAGCCGACAGTGGGCAAAATTCGGCGGTTGTTTCGGCAACAGATCCGATTCAGAAAACACAATCCGAGGTTCAGAACAACAGCAGGAATACAGCGAACAGTAATCAGCAAAAATCTGAATCGACTGCTAAAAAGGAAACTGAAACTCCTAATCAAAAGCCTGCTGAAAAGCCAACACAAAAGCCTGTGCAGAAACATACAGAAAAGCCTACGCAGAAACCTACGCAAAAGCCGACGCAACCGCTTACAAAGGCAAAAACGGTTGATGTTCAGTATGCGGTGAGTGCATGCATAGCGTATGGTCAGCAGCTTGGAATGAAATACGATTCCTCGCTGAACACAGGCAACGCAAGCTGGTTCTCCCCGACTAACGCATCATACTATGAAAGCACTTCGGAACTGACGGCAGATTGCTACGGCGATGTTGAGTATGTAGCCTACTACTACAAAAGTGACGGCATAGTTCCAAGCGACTTATCATTCAATGTAATTGCAGAAAACAACAAAATATATGTAGTCTATTGTTGAACAGACGATTAAGCAAGGCACTCACTTTATTGTGGGTGCTTATTTTTTTGAAAGGAATGATCTCAATGAAAATAAACCAAATAACTCTAACAGATCTCCGCCGTATGAACGGCAAGGAAGGACTCATTTTGCAGGGCTGTGGCGGTGAAACACAGGAATGGGTGGACGGTATCAATAAAATGCTCACGGACAAAGGAATACTTCTTGACAACACAAAGTTTGAGAATGTTTCGGTGTTTAAGAGTGACGGCGTAACCTGTATTCTCTATCCCTTTGAAGATGTCCACCTTGATATCGGCAAGCTTGCAATGTGGCGATTGCAATCCTACACAGCCTTTGCAGGAATGTGGCTGTCCGACTATGTGGACAACAGGCTCGGCGGTTTTGAACCTGAGCAGAACAAAGAAGAAAAGCACAAACCCGACTGTGCATTAATAGGCTGTGACGGCAATGTGTTTGCCCTACTTGGTATGGCAAGCCGTACACTGAAACAAAACGGTATGGCTGACGAGGCAAAGGAAATGTGCAGTCGTGTTACGAGTTCGGGCAGTTACTGTGAAGCGCTGAACATTATCGGCGAGTATGTAAATATCACAGACGGCAGTGAGCAGTCTGATGATATAGATGAAGATTATGGTGAAGGGCAGGCGATGAAATTATGATTTGAGTAAGCAAAAACAGAATATTTTATCAGCAGGCAGAGTCAAAGGACTTTGCCTTATTTTTTTGAAAAGAGGTATTTTTATGAACAAATTAATGTCAAACAAAAAATTCACAAGAATAACAGCACTTTTGCTTGCAGTGGCAGTAATATTCGGAACAATGTTTGCACTTCCCGTAAGTGCGGCAAGCGGTGATAAGGTTACAATCACCTTCGATTATTGTTATGACAGCGCAGGCAACATAATCAAATTTCAGCAGACAACGGTCAGTGACGGCTACACAGTCGGCACTCCCGGTGAGGAGCTGTGCAAGATTTTTGCAGACGGAAAAGAAGCCTACTGCATTGAACCCGGTCACACTCTCTATTCAGGCAATACGCTGACCGAGGACGGTTCAACTGTGTGGAAGAATTTAGGCTCGGCAAAGCAGAAAGCAATCAATCTTGCTCTGCTCTACGGCAAACCCGGTTCAGGAAAAAGCTTCAGCTGATAGTATGGGAATTTGTCTCAGGTTGCCGTTCTACAAGCGAAGGCTATAAATGCACAAATACAAAGTTCATTGACGGTATCTGTGCAGGTGGCTCAAACCCCGGAGTCAAGTCGGTTTACAATGCAATCTCAAAAAGCCTTGCAAATTACTCAACTGTTCCAAGCTTTGCATCAGCAATCGCTTCAAAGGCTGAAACCTATGAGATGAAATACTCGGACGAAAAGTACACTTTAACACTTACCGACAGCAACAATATTCTTTCGGATTTCAGTTTCAAAACCACAAGCGGAATTTCCGTTTCAAAATCCGGTAATAAGCTGACATTAACTTCAACTTCGCCAGTCAATAATGCAGTAACATTCAACTCTGCAAAGTCAATGCCAAGCGTTAGCGGTACTACTCTTGTTCCATACGGTGACGCAAGCCTTCAGGATGTAATCACAGGCGTTGAAAACGACGCTGACCCCATAAGGGCATATTTCAAAGTAAAGACAAGCTCGGGCAATCTCAAGCTGGTCAAAACCTCAGAGGACGGCAATGTTGCAAATATTGAGTTTACCGTCAAAGGCGATGGTTACAGCAAAACTGTAAAAACCAATTCAAAGGGCGAATTTGAATTAACCGACCTCGTTCCCGGAAGTTACACTGTTACCGAAATTACAGACAGTAAGTACGAAACGCAGAAATCGCAGACTGTTAAGGTTGAAAGCGGAAAGACCGCAACGGTGACTTTTGAAAATGTCCTCAGGAAAGGCAGTCTTGAGGTAGTAAAAATTAGTGAGGATAATTTCAACGAGGGCGTTAAATTTCACCTTTACGGCACATCTTTAAGCGGTTCAAGCGTTGATTTGTATGCAACAACAAACGCTGACGGTGTTGCAAAATTTGAAAATATCCTTGTTAGCGGTGACAAGCCATATACGCTTGAAGAAGTTGATACTGCTGACAGATATGTTGTTCCAAAAAATCAGACTGCACTGATTGAATGGAACAAGGTAACACAGAGAAGTTTTGAAAATGTTTTGAAGAAGTGGAATTTAACCGTAACAAAGGTTGATTCAGAAACAAAATCTGTACAGGGTGATGCAACGCTTGCAGGCGCAGTTTACGGCATCTACAATAACGGCAAGTTGGTTGACAAATACACCACAGACAAGAACGGCAGTTTCACCACATCTTACTATATTTGCGGTGACAACTGGACTCTGAAAGAAATTGAGCCGAGCGAGGGTTATCTCCTTGACGAAACCGAGTATCATATCGGTGCAGAGGCGAAAAAATATACGCTTGAAAATAACAGCGTTTCAATGGGCGTTACCGAGGATATTTTAAATGGAAAAATTGCCATCATCAAGCACACCGATGACGGCAGTACAAAAATTGAGACTCCCGAAAAAGGTGCAGAATTTCAGGTGTATCTGAAATCATCGGGAAGCTATGCGAAAGCAAAAGAATCCGAAAGAGATACTCTTGTTTGTGATGAATACGGCTTTGCAGAAACAAAGAATTTGCCTTATGGCACATACACTGTTCATCAGACCAAGGGTTGGAACGGCACAGAGTTCATTGCTGATTTTGATGTGTTTGTAAACGAGGACGGCAAAACCTATAAATATCTCATCAACAATGCAAGCCTTGAAAGCTATGTAAAGATAGTAAAGGTTGACAGTGAAACAGGCAAACAGATTCCGTATGCAGGCGCAGGCTTTCAGATTTATGATCCTGACGGTAAGCTCGTGACTATGACCTACACCTATCCGACTGTTACAGAGATTGACACCTGTATATTTTGACATTACGGCAGAAAACACAAGCGAAGAAAACGGCGTTACAATCGTAAAAGCCGAGAAGAAAAATACTCCGCAGAAAGGTACAATTACCGTAGAAAAAACAGGCGAGATTTTCTCTAATGTAACGGCAATTGGCGGCGGATATATTGATGAAAACGGAAATGATGTTGCACTTCCGACCATCTATCAGCCTGAATATTCTGCAAGCGGTTTGTCAGGAGCGGTGTTTGAGATTTATGCAGATGAGGATATTAAAACCCCTGACGGAACAGTAAGAGCAAAGAAAGGCGAGCTTGTCGCAACTTTGAAAACAAATTCGAAAGGCACAGCAACAAGCAAACAGCTTTACCTCGGCAAATACCGTGTTGTTGAAAAAACAGCTCCTTACGGATTTGTTCTGAACAGGACTGTAAATTATATAGAACTCACCTACTCAGGACAGAACGAAAAGGTAACCAACACCTCAACCTCATTTACAAACGACAGACAAAAGGTTGAAGTCGACCTTACAAAAATTCTTGAACAGGATGAGAAATTCGGCATCGGCAACAATGACGAAATCCGCAATGTTTCATTCGGACTTTACGCTGACGAAGATTTAAAGGCTTCAAACGGAACTGTCATTCCAAAGAACGGACTTCTTGAAATCATCACCTGTGATGAAAAAGGCAAGGCACAGTTTACAACCGACCTACCAATCGGCAGTTACTATGTTAAGGAAATCAGCACTGACAGCCACTACATTCTTTCCGATAAAAAATATCCTGTTGTGTTTGAATACGCAGGACAGGATACAGCTACTGTTCATATTTCTGTAAATGACGGTGAACCGATTGAAAATGAAATCATCTATGGCACAATCAAAGGCTTGAAGATTGACCGTGAAACAGGCGAAAATATCGCAGGCGCATTATTTGGATTGTTTAAAGCAGAGGAAAAAGAATTGTCAGAAAAAACTGCAATCCTTTCAGCCGAATCAAATGATAAAGGTATTTTTGAATTTACCGATGTTCCCTACGGTGAATACATTGTCCATGAGTTAAAGCCTGCTGAGGGTTATCTGCCCAATGAAGAAAACTATCAGGCGACAGTTTCAGAAGATGAAGAAGTTATTGAAATAACAGTTAATAACGATAAAATTCCCGAGTTGAAAACCACAGCTTCCATCGACGGCAAAAAGGAAGTCGGTGCAACAGAAGCGTTCACACTTGAAGATGTGGTAGAGTACAAGCACCTTGTCCCCGGCAAGGAGTACACGGTTAAGGGCGTTCTTATGGATAAGGCAACAGGCGAACCACTTTTAATTGATGAAAAAGAAATCCGTTCAGAAACCACATTTACACCTGATGAACCAACAGGCGATGTTATTGTTTCCTTTGAATTTGACGCAAGATATATCAAGAAAGATACTGACATAGTCGTTTTTGAAAGCCTTTACAGTGAGAATAAAGAGCTTGCAGTCCACGCTGAAATTGATGACGAAAGTCAGACCGTAACTGTTAAACTTCCGAAAATCGGAACAAAGGCAAGTATTGAAGGCAAAAAGAAATTCACAGCTAACGGTGATATTACCATTGACGATGTTGTTTCCTACAAACATCTCACAGCAGGAAAAGAATACACAATCAAAGGCATCCTTATGGATAAATCCACGGGTAAGCAATTCCTTGTTGACGGCAAAGAAGTTTGTTCCGAAGTAACATTCACACCCGAAACAGCAGACGGCGAAGTAACAGTATCCTTTACCTTTGACGGCTCTGCAATTACTAAAGATACAGAAATCGTTGTGTTTGAAACTCTCTACCGTGAGGGAACAGAAATTACTGATCACACTGATATTGATGACAAGGATCAGACAGTAACAATTCATCCGCAGCCCGAACCCGAAAAGCCACAGACAGGCGACAATTCAAACCTCGGCTTTTGGATTGGTTTAGGTGCAGTTGCGCTTGGCGGTCTTGTTTCTGTGGTTATCATCAAAATCAAGAAGAAAGATGAGGATGATGAATAATGCACAGGACATATATCTGTTCGCCTTTGGGTGGTAATGTATCTGCAAACATTGAAAACGCAAAACGATATGCCCGATATGCGTTAGAGTGCGGTATGGCTCCGTTCATACCGCATTTTTACGCCCTGATTTTGAATGATGACGATGAAGAAGAAAGAAACCTTGGAATGCTTGCCGGACTGTCTATGCTGTGGGTGTGTGATGCGGTATGGGTTTTCGGTGATGAAATAACCGAGGGTATGAAAACAGAGATTCGCTTTGCCGAAAAGCTGAACATCAAAGTCAGATATATATCGGAGAATGATTTAAGAAAATCGGAGGTAAAAAATGATAAAGTCAAACAAAATTAAAATACTGAAATTTTTTATTGGCATTGCGATCGTAATGTTAATGCTCGGAATATCAGCAGTAACAGTCTTTGCAGCAGGAGATGTGTCATCTGCAATCGAAAGCACATGGAACTCTGCACAAACACAGATTAAAAATGTTGTAAATAATGTTGTCTTTCCTGCTGTAGATATGATTTTAGCAATTCTTTTCTTTGTCAAACTTGCAACCGCATATATGGATTACCGCAAGCATGGACAGTTTGAATTCACCGCGCCTGCAATACTATTCGGCTGTCTGGTGTTCTCTCTGACAGCGCCGCTATACATTTGGACGGTACTCTGATAACAATAAAAACAAGGCTGTTGTGTTGAATCATAACAGCCTTTTGCGAGGTGATTTATATTTTTGATTGGTTAGGAGATTTCATCGGTGGAATCGGCAGTGCCATAGGCGGTGTGTTTGATTTCCTCGGTGAGCAAATCTCAAATGCTATATGGAACACAATGCTTCAGTGGTTTTATGAAACAATTTACAACGCTGTCGCAGATTTTTTCACGATGATGGGAAATATGGGCGCAGATGTGTTTGACCTTGAATGGGTGCAGGCGACAATAAATCTGTTTACGCTGTTTGGCTGGGCATTGTTCGTTGCAGGAACGGTTGTTGCCGTATTTGATGTGGCTGTTGAATATCAGAACGGCAGAGCAAACATAAAGACAACCGCAATTAATGTCTTAAAAGGTTTCTTTGCCTGTTCGCTGTTCGGCGTTGTGCCTGTGGAACTGTACAAGTTCTGCATAAGTCTGCAAAACACATTCTCAAAGGACTTGTCATCCATAATGGCAGGGCAACAAAGCATTGATTTAGCAGGACAAAGCACAAGTGTTTTAGAGGGAAGTTTTGCAGTCGCAAACCAGACAACATTCGGATTGCTGAATCTGTTATGTATGATAGCTTTTGCCTACTGCGTAATAAAGATATTTTTTGCGAACATCAAGCGTGGTGGAATTTTATTAATTCAGATGGCTGTAGGAGCGTTGTATATGTTCAGCGTTCCGAGAGGTTATCAGGACGGCTTTAATCAGTGGATGAAACAGATAGCGGCTCTTTGCCTGACCGCATTTATGCAGACAACTCTTCTGTTTCTCGGTTTGCTGACCTTCCCCGGCAATATGATTTTAGGTCTTGGAATAATGCTTGCATCAAACGAAGTGCCGAGAATTGCACAGCAGTTCGGACTGGATTCATCAGTTAAGGTAAATATGACGAGCATTGTTCACGCAACTACTACTGCCGTGAACCTGACGAGAAGTGTTGCAAGGGCGGCTAAATAAATGAAAGGAATTTAAAGATTATGACCACTTATTTATATCCGCAGAACCTCAAAGCTACCGCCAATCTGTGGCTGTGGAGCTTGCGAGATTTTGCAATTATGAGCATAGCACTTTTATTATCAATCCTTATACTTGCACAGACAAGGATAATAGTACCGCTTGCAGTGACACTTTGCTTCGGGTTTTTGTCAATAAGGCTTGAAGATACAACCATTCTGGACTTTATCCGCTATGCCGTTAAGTATTTTATATCAACACAACAGACTTATTTCTGGGCAGAAAGGGGCAAATAAATGAGAAACAAGCAGAAGAAAACAAAACAAAAAGGCAAATCGGTTCAGGACTTGCTGGGCATAAAAACCTTTACGAAAAACGGCTTGAAAGTCGGCAAGGAAGAACTCATCTTCTATATGGTTCAGCCGACAAATATTTCTGTGCTTTCTCACACGAATATTGAAATCAAGGTGCGTCACCTGATGATGGTACTTTCTGCTGTGCCGGATATTGAGATTACCTGTACCGATTCCTGCGAGTGCTTTGATACAAACAAAAACTATATCAGTATTCAGACCGAAACCTCAACCGCAAGGCAGTTCCTGTTCATAGCAAGGTGCAAATCTTCAAAATCAGAAAATATTTTGCAGAAAGCAAACAGAGTCGAAAAAATCATATCAGATCAGGGTTTTGAAGTAACCCGAATGAAAAAAGCAGATATCAAGCGGTTTCTCGCAATCTACTTTGAAGCGAGTATGAACGGCGATTTAATGCCTGATTATGACGGCGAGCAGTATATTTCGGAGGTGGAAAATGAAGAAGTATAAAGGAAAAATCCAAATGGGAATTGTGATAGGCATATTTTCTGTAATCATAATTGCTTGTCTGATTTCGATATTTTCAAGGCTCTATGCCGAGAATAAGGAAAAAGAGGAATTCAGACAGCTTGCAGAAGTCGTTACTGAGGATACAACAGATACAACCGTTGCAGAAGAAACAGTAAGAAAACCAAATCTGTTAAAATTCAGTGATTTGGATGATGAATTTCAAACTGAACAACCTGTGTATTATACAACCTATTATGAACCTCATTCAATATCAGAACTTATTTCAATGAATTCCGAATGCTTCGGCTGGATAAGCATAGCAGGAACAAATATAAATTACCCTGTTATGCATACACCGAGTAATCCGCAGAAGTATCTGAACAAAAACTTTTACGGCGAGTACAGTTATAGCGGTACACCGTTTCTTGACGCAAGATGTTCAGTCGACAGTACCAATCTCATAATTTACGGACACCATATGAACAATGGCACAATGTTTGCAGACCTTTGCAACTATACCGATTATTCATACTTTACAGAACATCCTATAGTTGTGCTTGAAACTAAAGACGGGGCATTTGCTTACTCTGTCTTTTCAGTTATGAAAGTAAAATCCGATGATGATTGGTACAAATTTTTAAAAACAAATTTGGATAAAACCTATGAAAAATGGATCAGTTATGCAAAAACAAAATCTCTGTATAACACAGAAATTACACCTGTTTACGGTCAGCAGATTTTAACGCTTTCAACCTGTTACGGATACAATCAGTATGACCGAATACTTGTGTTGGCAGTCCGAAATTAAAGGGGGTAAAATTATGGGACTATTCAATAGAAAACCAAAGGTGCTCACACCCGAGCAGGCAGAAGAAATATATACCAAAGATTTCTTTGATATGATTCTGCCGTCAACTGTTAAGTTTTTCACCGATTATTACATTGTCGGTGACTCATACCGCAGTGTATGGGCAGTCAGAGAATATCCGCCGAGTACGGAAGAACAGGCAATTCTCTCACAGCTTGCAGACAGAAACGGCGTTACTCTTCGCATATATCACAGGCTTGTTGAGAGTATGGAACAGCGTAAAATCATACAGAACGCAACACGCAAAAATAAGCTCAAATCAAGCGGTAACGATGTAAACGAAACCATCGAGGCACAGGGTAACTTGCAGGATGTTGTCACGCTGATGGCGAACTTACGAAAAAACAAAGAACCGTTATTGCATTGTTCTGTGTTCATAGAGCTTAAAGCCAAGAGCAAACAGAAATTAAAGGAGTTGCAGACTGACATTGCAATGGAGCTGACACGCTCCAAGATTGAAGTGGATAGATTAACGCTAAGGCAAAAAGAAGGCTTTTTATCTGTAAATCCTATCGGCAGTAACCAGTTCGGAAGTTTGTATGAAAGAGTGTTGCCTGCTTCATCTGTTGCAAATCTGTTTCCGTTTAATTTCAGTGGTAAGACAGACCCCAACGGCTTGTATATCGGCAGAGATAAGTACGGAACGAATATCCTTGTGGATTTCGACCGCAGGACAGAGGATAAGACAACGAGTAACATTCTTATTCTCGGAAACTCAGGTCAGGGTAAAAGTTATCTTCTCAAATTGATTTTAACTAATATCAGAGAAAGCGGAAAGAAAATCTTATGCCTAGATCCTGAAGCCGAGTACGAGGAGCTGACAAAATCCCTCGGCGGTTGTTACATTGATTTTATGTCGGGCAAATACAAAATCAATCCGTTAGAGCCAAAAGCATGGAATGACGGTCAGGACGAGCTTGACAAAGACGCACCGCCTGCATTTAACAAAGTAACCCGATTATCACAGCACATTGCGTTTTTGAAAGACTTTTTCAGAACCTACAAGGATTTTACGGACGCACAGCTTGATACAATCGAAATCCTGCTTATGAAACTATACGCACGATTCTGCATTACAGATACAACAGATTACAGCACCAAAAAGTCTACTGATTTTCCTGTGATGAGTGATTTCTATGACTTGTGCGAGGAAGAATATATGACCTACAACCACAAGCGGAAATATCTATATACCGAAGAAATTTTGCAGGAGGTTTGTCTGGGTATTCATTCAATGTGTGTTGGTTCTGAAAGTAAATACTTCAACGGTCACACAAACATTACGGATGACAAATTTCTCTGTTTCGGGGTTAAGGGTTTGCTTGACACTAACAAAAGACTCAAAGACGCAATGTTATTTAATATCCTTTCCTATATGTCAAACAAGCTTCTCGGTGAGGGAAACACCGTTGCATCAATAGACGAGCTCTATTTATTTTTGTCTAACCTCACCGCCATTGAGTATATCCGCAATGCAATGAAGCGTGTCCGCAAAAAGGACTCCGCAGTGATTTTAGCCAGTCAGAATATCGACGATTTTCTGATCCCAAGCGTTAAGGAATATACAAAACCGTTGTTCTCAATTCCGACTCATCACTTCCTGTTCTTCCCCGGCAATATTAACCCAAAGGACTTTGAAGATGCACTTATGGTAGAGCCAAACGAGTACGCTTTAATCAAATTCGGTGAGCGTGGCACTTGCCTGTATAGGTGCGGTAATGAACGCTATCTTTTACTCGTTCAGGCACCCGAATACAAAGCCGAAATTTTTGGCAGTGCAGGTGGTAGGTGATGTATTTACAAGGTAAAATTACTTTGATATAATGAAATATAATAATATTTTATTGAGGTGCTTTTATGAGTAAAAAAATAGAATGGACAGTTGAGATGGCAGATAAGCAGATAGAAAAATGGGAGAAAATAAAAGGTGTCATTATAAGAGCAAATCAACTATATGAAAATGATGATTTTGAAGTATTAATCTATAAGTTGTATCTTCAAAACACATCAGTTGCAAAGGTAGCTGAAATACTGAATGAGCAGGGATATAGGATGCCTAGTGCAACAGGAACAAGAAAAATTAGTTCAAATGATGTTTCTGAGGTTATTAGAAATACTGAGATAGAGGATAAAGAATTACAGGAAATTGTTCGTTCTATCCATTCAATTATGCAAAATTGTTATGAAGATAGAGTTGCCAAAAGAATAATTTTTCATATTGATGTGAATAGTGCATTTCTGTCGTGGGAAGCCTCACGCAGAGTTCGTGAGGGTAAAGATGATTTGCGCTTGATTCCGTCCTGCATAGGCGGTAATCCCGAAAAGCGAACGAGCATTGTACTTGCAAAATCCATTCCTGCAAAGAAATACAATATCAGGACAGGCGAACCGATTTCTATGTCTTTGAGAAAATGTCCCGACTTGGTAATAGCCGAACCTGATTTCTCTTTATATGATAAATGTTCTAAAGCGTTTATTCAAATCTGCAAAAGCTACACACCTGTTGTCGAGCAATTCTCAAT
>OLZT01000616.1_pt1 | contig 11707 bp, 6 predicted proteins | sample 1644501 | NCBI WGS metagenome assembly OLZT01 (sample SAMEA103958140, study PRJEB25191) | human gut metagenome | biome: human-associated habitat [ENVO:00009003]; feature: intestine environment [ENVO:2100002]; material: feces | place: Germany | collected 2013/2015 | reverse complement strand
CTGTCCTTGCAAAAATATCGCTTCGGGGAGCGCCTTTCGTATCAAATCAATGCGCAGGAAGATTGCCAGAACATCCTGGTTCCGAAATTGACCATTACCACCTTTGTGGAAAATGCCTGTGTGCACGGTATTGAAGCAAAATCTTTTCCCGGTTGGATTTTTGTACGCGTGTATACAGAAAACGATGCGCTTTGCATGGAAATTGAAGATACCGGTGGCGGTATGGACGAGGCCGAGGTAGAACGTATTCAAGACCGGATGCGCAACGCCAGCCTGAAAATGTTAAAAGAAAAAGGACGCGTAGGCATGGTGAACACCTGCCTGCGCATCCGCATGATGACGGAGGATACTGCACAGTTCTCGGTGGAAAGCGAGCCGGGCATTGGAACACTTGTTTCGATTCGGTTCCCTCTAAACAAAGCAATAAGGGCGGAGTGACATGTTAAAAGTTATTATCGTAGATGATGAGCAGTTTATTGCGCAAGGTTTGCAGGCGTTGATTGACTGGAACGCCGCAGGCTATGAAGTGGCTGCCGTTTTGTCTGACGGACAGGAGGCTTTGGAGTACATAAAAAAGTTACCCGTTGACCTTGTCATCACCGACGTTATGATGCCAAAAATGACCGGACTTGAATTACTGGAAACTGTTCGCCGGGAGAATCTTTCCAACGCCGGTTTCGTGATTCTGAGCGGATACAGTGAGTTTTCCTATGCTCAAAAAGCGCTGCGCTACGGGTGTATCGACTATCTTCTCAAACCGGTGGAAAAGCAAAATCTGTTATCCATTCTCAGCAAATACAATAACATCTCGCAAAACAGCAAAATGGAGGAGCAGTACGAACTGGCCTATCAGGCCCGGTGTTTGATCTCGTTGCTGTTCGGCAAATATGATCCCAACGGCGTGGATTATCTGCATAAGCATCTGGATTTTTCGGACGGCGTTCGTTACATTGAAATTTCCGCTTGCCATTCTTCGGACAACGAAGATGACGATGATGAGAACCACTTCCGTATGGTGCAGCGTGACCTGTACCAAAGCTGTGTGCAAATTTTAGGCGAGGACCGGAGCCGGTGTTTCTGTGACGCTTCGTTGGATCGCGTTGGGTATGGGATTGCTTTTGTTTACAGCGGTGCGCTTGCCCGAAATGCCGGCTGTTCCGAAACACAGTATATCCAGGATTTTTATAAGAAATTGGGTGTTTCGACACAACACGAATTGCGATTTCTGGTTGGCAAAAAAGTGGACGATATCACCACTGTTTCTGAATCGTATGATACCGTCTGCGGGCTGAAAAACCTTTGCGCCTTCCGCCAGCAATCGATCTATTATTACGAGGAAGAGTTATCGGTTCCGCAAGAAAGAGCCGTTTTGTGCAAAGATACCCTGGATCAGTTGATTACCGCCATTGAACTGAATGAGCAGGAACGCATCGGCTCCGAAATAGACCATTTGTTTGCCGAAATGCAGCAGCGTGGCGTACATGACAAAGATATCAACCTGAACTTAAATTATCTTTTGTTCCGGCTTATGCATCTTGCATCCAATTTGGACAACGAAGCCAACCAGAAGGAAATGCTGCAATTTATCAGCGCGCAGTCTTTCCGGGAAGGAATTTCCCGCGGGAGCCGACAGCATCTGTTCCGCTTTGCACGCGAGTATGCAGACTACCTTTCCCTTCTGCGAAAAAATATCTCCATCGATATTTTGGATTCTATCGACAAGGAAATCCAGGAACACTACTCGGAAAACCTGACGTTGCAGGGCTTGGGCAAAAAATACTATATCAACAGTGCATACTTAGGGCAAATCTTCCGCAAAAAATACGGACAGTCCTTTAAAAACTATTTGTGTTCTTACCGTATTAACGAAGCGTGCCGCCAGCTATTGTACACAAACAAGCAGATCGGCCGCATTGCCGAAGATGTGGGCTATAAAGATGTGGATTATTTCCTTTGCAAATTTATCGAGCTGAAAGGCTGTACGCCTTCCCATTTTCGGAAGAGCAAAACCGAGAAACCACATTCTGAATTTCCCGGGAAATAATTCACACCAGAATAATCATACACTTGCTTTTCGTTTTTTGCATTCTTAAAAAACAACGATAAGCCAAACAAAAGTGCAGGCATGTTGCCTTCCAAAATACTTCAGGGATGGGGAACTGCCTGTCTTTTTTGTATCATTGTTTCGCTGTTTAGCGCGATTTCCTCTTCCGTTGAATTTGCAAAGCTATAATTTTCAGGGGTTTTTACTGGAATTTGTCGGTTGTGTAAAACATTTTTGGTATATATACTTAAATCAGGGAAACCCGCAAGGGCGGAAAATCTATCTACAGGAGGCCAATTATGAAAGTAAAATTGTGGCGCCGCGCATTTGCGGCAAGTATGTCCGCGGTCATGCTGCTGGGCTTAACGGCATGTGGCGGTTCTAATTCCACCGAATCGTCCGATGGGATCAAAACATTTACGATGTTTACCGCAATGCCCGGTTCCGAAATCAATGATGACAACGATGTTATGAACATCATTGCCGAAAAGACCGGTGCCAAACTGAAAGAGACCTGGCTGACCGGCCAGACCGACGCAGAAGCCATCGGCACAATCATCGCGGGCGGTGAGTATCCGGACTTCATCAATGGCGGCGATGCCATGATGTCTCTTTACGATGCAGGCGTCCTGGTGCCTTGGGATGATTACCTGGAAAAGTATCCCAACCTGAAAGAGATGTACACCGACGAAGAGTGGGACAACTTCCGCCAGGCGGACGGCAAAATCTATTGGGCCAACGTATTCCAGAACACCTATGGCGAAGATCGTGCCACCACCCATAACGATGAAGCCTTCTGGATTCAGGCGCGTGTTCTGGAATGGGCCGGTTACCCCGAAATCAAAACCCTGGACCAGTATTTCGATCTGCTGGAAAGCTATGCCGATGCCAACCCCACCATGGCAAACGGTACCAAGAACATTCCCTACACGGCACTTTGCGAAGACTGGCGCTATTTCTGCATCGAGAATGCACCCCAGTTCCTTGATGGGTATCCCAACGATGGCTCTGTCATTGTAGACAAGGATACGATGCAGGTGGTTGACTACAATACCACGCCTACTGCCAAGAGGTATTTCCAGAAATTGAACGAAGAATACCAGAAAGGCTACGTGGACGTAGAATTCGCCACCCAGACCTACGATGAATACATCGCCAAGCTTTCCACCGGCGCTGTGCTGGGCATGTGCGACCAGTGGTGGGACTTCGCGAACGATGTCAATGATGTTTTCAAACAGCAGGGTTTGGACGAGCAGGGCTGCAACTACGTTCCGCTGGGCCTGACCATTGACGAAGGAATGGAAAACCGCTGGCACACCTACGCCGATACCCTGAACAATTCCAGCGGCGTGGCCGTTACCACCAGCTGCTCCGATATTGACGCTGCATTTAAGTTTATGAACGATCTGCTGGATCAGGAAATCCACGATCTTCGCTTCTGGGGCGTTGAAGGTGAGGATTACCTGGTTGATGAAAACGGCCTGTATTACCGCACCGATGAAATGCGGACGAAATGCGCGGATCCCACCTACCAGGCCTCTCACCTGTGCAGCTATTCCTACATGCCGCAGTGGCTGGGCACCAGCCGGGACGGCAAGAACGCCATGAAGCCCGAGCAGCAGGCAAGCGAATTCCTGGACGGCCTGTCCACCCCCCTGCAGAAAGTGTTTGATGCCTACGGCGTAGACAGCTACGTCGATATGATCGGTTCTGTGGAAGAAGAACAGGGCCCCTGGTTCCCGATGTATTCTTACTCCGGTTCAATGACTACCGCAACCCCCGGTGGTGTTGCCTGGGTCAAGATGGGCGAAGTCAAGCACGAATGGCTGCCCAAAGTTGTTATGGCGCCTGATTTTGAAAGCACCTGGAATGAATACATGACTGCGTACAACGCAGCCAATCCGCAGGATTTCTTGGCAGAAATGCAAACTGAGCTTGAGCGCCGTGCCGGTCTTTGATGCCCGTTATTGCAGGCGACATAGACGTTGACACATACAAGTGGCCACGGTTGCACGGTGTAGCTGTGGCCACTTTTTTATGAAATGCATTCAACCCGCAAGCTCCTTAAACGTTAGTTTGCAACACATGATTCGCCATACACGTTCCTTAGGAGGACTCTCCAATGAAAAATCCATCAAAGCGTATTACATGGAAAGAGATTTCACGCCAGAAATTTCTGATGGTCTGTGCGGCTATCTTTTTTGTATACGGCATCGTATTTTATTATGTTCCACTGGCAGGCTGGGTAATGGCCTTTCAGGACTACAAACCCAAAGACGGCCTCTTCGGATCTAAATTCGTAGGACTGGCAAAGTTTAAATTCCTGTTCTCTGACGACGTCTTTTTGCGTGATATCCGTAACACTCTGGCCATGGGCGTTCTCAATCTGGTGACCACCTTTTTAATGGCCATTATCTTCGCCATCCTGCTGAACGAAGTACGCAACATGTTCGGCAAAAAGCTTGTTCAAACGGTTTCCTATCTGCCCCACTTCCTTTCCTGGATCGTTGTCACCGGTATTCTGCACGATGCGCTGTCTTCCACCGGTATCATCAATGAGATGCTGGTGAACCTGGGCATTCTGAATTCGCCCATCAACTTCTTCGCCAATCCGGGTTATTTTTGGCCAATCGTTGCATTTGCCAATGTTTGGAAGGAAACCGGCTGGAATGCCATTGTCTACCTGGCCGCCATTACCTCCATCGATCCCAGCCTGTATGAGGCAGCCACTTTGGATGGTGCCGGCCGGTGGGGCAAAATCTGGCACGTCACGCTTCCTGGCATCAAGTCCACCATTATGATTCTGCTGATCATGAATATTGGCAACGTATTGAATGCAGGCTTTGAAGTCCAGTATCTGCTTGGCAACGGCCTGGTCAAGAGTGTTTCGGAAACCATTGATATCTACACCTTGACTTGGGGCATCAGCCAGAACGATTATTCTTTGGGTACTGCAGCCGGTATCTTCAAGAGCGTCGTTGCAATTATTCTGATTCTCGGCGCAAACTGGATTGCCAAACGTGCCGGTGAAGACAGATTGTTCTAAGGGGAGGGTACACATGAAAATCAAATCATCCACCATGGACAAAGTCTTTGTTACCTGCAATACCATTTTCCTGGTTTTGTTCGTCACCATTACGCTGTATCCTGTTCTGAACACGGTGGCGCTTTCTTTCAACGACGGTGTCGACGCCGTACGCGGTGGCATCCATCTGTGGCCGCGCATCTTTACGCTCTCGAACTATAAAACGGTTCTGCATCAGCAGAACATCCTCACCGGTGCAGTGGTTTCGGTGGCCAGAACTGTGTTGGGAACCATCTTCTCCCTGGTAACGAACGCACTTTTGGCCTACATCATCAGCCGCAAACGCTTTTTGTTCCGTTCCCAGCTGTCTTTGTTCTGGGTCATCACCATGTACGTGAACGGCGGTATGATCCCCACCTTGATTTTGTACCGCAACATGAACCTGACCAACTCTTTCTGGGTATACGTCATTCCGGGCATGGTCAGCGCATTTAACGTTCTGGTTATGCGCACTTTCATGGAAGGTCTGCCCAGCGCGCTGGAAGAATCCGCCATGATTGACGGTGCCAACGATTTCACCATCTTTACTCGTATCATCTCGCCCCTGTGCAAGCCGGTGTATGCCACCGTCGCCCTGTTCGTAGCTGTCGGACAGTGGAACTCCTGGTTCGATGCTATGTTGTACAACCGGATGAACACCCAGTATACGACCCTGCAATATGAGTTGATGAAGCTTCTTTCCTCTGTCATGCAGCAAAGCGGCAGTGCCACCACCGGCGGCAACACCGCTACCGCAGCCGTCACGCCGGTTACCGTGCGTTCCGCCGCTACTGTGGTGACGATGCTTCCCATCATTCTGCTTTATCCCTTCCTGCAAAGATACTTTGTATCCGGCATGACCATTGGCAGTGTAAAAGAGTAAAATCCTTTTCCTGCCATCCGCCCCTGTTTTCCAGTGCCTGTAATCCGAAAAGTCAGTTCGGCGGCACCCTCTAATAGCTATGGCCGCTGCATCTGTTTTTCCTCTTGGATGCAGCGGCCATAGCTCTATATTTTTACATGCAGAATATCACACCTTTATACCTGGAGGTTTTCTATGCTTTCCGTTAAAAATCCTATCATGACAGGCTTCTTTCCCGACCCTTCGATTTGCCGGGTAGGGAACAAATTCTATACGGTTCATTCGACATTTGCGTATTTTCCCGGCGTGCCGGTTTTTGAGAGCGAAGATCTTGTCCACTGGAATTTGATCAGCAATGTGCTCGATCGTGATTCTCAGGTTCCTTTGTCCGGCTGTCAGCATTCCCAGGGGATTTTTGCCCCTACCATTCGTTACCATAAGGGCACCTGGTATATGATTACCACCAACGTGTCCGACCAAGGAAATTTTATCGTCACTGCAAAAGATCCGCGCGGCCCCTGGTCCGAGCCTTACTATTTGGGTGAGTCTACCGGCGGCATTGATCCCAGTCTCTTTTTTGACGATGACGGTACCTGCTATTATATCGGCCAACGGCCGCGTTCTGCCGGGTACCGCTACAATGGTGACTGCGAAATTTGGATTCAAACTCTGGATCTGGACACGATGCAGTTAAAGCCCGATGCCACCATTGTACTTACCGGATTCCAGCGCAAAGCCATTTGGCCGGAGGGACCTCACCTGTACAAAAAGGACGGTTACTATTACATTTTGCATGCGGAAAGCGGTACTTCCATCCACCACAGTGTCATGATCGCGCGCAGCAAAAATGTGTTTGGTCCCTACGAGTACTGCCCCTGCAACCCCATTCTGACGCATCGCCATTTGGGAGCCCAATATCCTGTTACCTGCGTCGGTCATGCCGACTTAGTGGATGACGGAAACGGCAACTGGTATATGGTTGTATTGGCTTGCCGGCCGAACCAAGGGTACACGTTGTTGGGGCGTGAAACCTTTTTGGCAAAGGTCACCTGGGAAGATGGTTGGCCGGTTGTAAATGCGGGGGTCGGTCATCTTGAAGAAGTAGTCACGCTGCCTTACGAGGGGCAGCCTTCTGACGACGTACCCCAATGTAAAACCTATACGTTTGATACACCTTCTCTGCCGCTGGAATTGCTGACTTTGCGCAATCACCGCGATCACGAACTGGAACTGCACGCAGAAGAGCATATTGTTCGTCTTTTCCATCGTTGCGACAGCTTGAAGGATTGCGGTGAGCCTGCATACCTCGCGCTGCGTCAGCAACACTGGAATTGCGAATTTGAAACCAGCTTTATCCCGCATTTCTGCAAAGAGAGTGATTGCGCCGGTATTGCCATGGTTCAAAGCAACGAAAACCATCTGCGGGCAGAGTGCTATCCCCAGGATTCGGGGGTCAAACTTGTTGTTTCTCTTTGCAAAGATGGTGAAGACAGCTGTTTGGCGCGAATGGATCTGCCGGCTGCACTCCCCATTAAACTGAAGTTGCGCGTAGAAGGGCTTGTGGCCAGTGTTCTTTACCAAAGCAATAGTGAATGGAAACCGGTTATCTCCGACATTGATCTGCGCTCTTTAAGCACGGAACATGCCGGCGGTTTTGTCGGCTGTACACTGGGGTTATACGCTTCCGGCAATGGAGAGGACGCTGGTGGTTATTCTGATTTTGAAAGAATGACCTATCGCGAACTTCCCACCAATTAATCCTTCACGAATCATTCGGTAGCGGCTGCCAAATGGGGAGAGAATGTCCAGCCGGCGAGGAGCCCGCCCACAAATAAAAAGCCATACGAATCCGCGAAAAGCCCAGCGGATGTGGGTGTTTGGAAACCGAATCTCCCGGATCGATACCTGCGTAACCCGTCCATACTCTTCCCTATCGCAAATACAAAAAGCAGACCCGTGGACTCACGGGTCTGCTTTTTATATGCACGATTCATTTACAAAACGAAACGCTTGATTGCTCCGCAACACAATAGGCTTATAGTTTTCAACTCATCTTTTTCAAAGTTGTACAGAGACGTCGGTATTTTCTCCGGTCAATCCAATATACCTTGCATGGGAATACGATGCATTGCGTGATGCCTGGAGGGCTGTGTAACGTCGTTTTTGCTTCTTGTAAACCCCCCTTGTCATCTGGCACTGAAACGTGCTGTATGGTGCCTTAAAATCGATCCTGTGGCATGGCCGGAATTGATTCGAGAAGAAGTGCTTATGGTTACACAGTTCAGACATAAACGTCTGATGGGCAAACTGTTCATCCTGCATGGCGATCATGGCGATTCGCATTTCGTCGGAATTCTGGTCGATGACATTGCGGAGATTGCCAAGACGTTCCTTCAGACAGAATCCACTGGCAGAGACCCCGATAATCTTCTGAGATGGATCATCTCGCACTTTTTGAGCAATGTTTTTGCTGGTGTTCCCAACGAAAATAAAATCCGCAGAAAAGGCTGCACGCAACGATCCAGGTGATAGGATTGGTTAGACAAATACACCAGAAACCGAAAGGTTGAAGCAGAAAATGAATGCACAAAAAACGGCAAAGAAGCTCGGCCACGCCACCAATTATGGTGATAAGGCCGTTCCCGAGCCCAACCAAAGCATTGCGGAACAGAAAAATCCATGCCAAAAATAAAAGGAACCACACGCTTGTGTAGAGATATTGCAGTGCATAATGTACCATTTCGGGCGAGGGATCACTCAAAAATATCCGCAGAATGGCTTTGGAGGCAATTCCATACAAAGCCATACCCAGAATTGCAGCACCAAGGGAAAGGAGCATCGTGCTGCGTACACCAACAAAAATGCGTTTTGTTTTCCTGGCTCCTATGTTTTGTGCGCAATACGTAGAAATGCCCGAGCCCAGTGCGATCATAGGTTGCATCACCAAGGATTCAAGCTTAGAAGCGGCAGTATAGGCCGCCATTACGGAAGAACCGAATTGATTGATGCCGCTCTGCAGAATCATAATTCCAAACGCAGTAACGGTTTGGTTTAAAGCCATGGGAATGCCGCTTTGTATCATACACAGAATCCGATAAGGATCGGGGTACAGATCGCGGATACTGAGACGTAGATTGTTGTAGTTGTGAAACATGTACCAAAAGCATAGCAGTGCAGAAATTCCCTGTGACAACACCGTTGCCCAAGCGGCGCCTGCAGTTCCCATATGTAGTGTCGCGATAAAAAATATATCCAAAACAATATTCAAGAATGACGACAAAATGAGGAAATATAAAGGTGTGCGGCTGTCACCCAAAGAGCGAAGGATACTGGCTGCAATATTGTAGGCCATCGTACACAGGATACCGCCAAAGATGACGCGAAGATATTCGTGTGCGTAGAGGAGTACGTTCGAAGGGGTGTGCAACGCTAACAGAATCTGACGGCTAAAAGAAACGGTAGGAATCGTGAGGATAACTGAAAACACCACTGTGAGCAAGAGTGCTGTGCCAACTACCTTCTTTAGTTCGTTCAGACGGTGCCCGCCAAATGCCTGTGAGACTAAAATACCGCAGCCCTGGGTAAGGCCGGAAGCAAAGCCAATTACAAGATATACAGTGCTTCCGGTCGCCCCCACGGCAGCAAGGGCGTCTTCACCCAAAAATTGCCCGACAATGATCGTATCGGCCATGTTATATATTTGCTGGAATAGGGTTCCAAGCAAGACGGGTACGGAGAAAAAGAAGATGGTTTTGGTGGGGCTGCCTACGGTCATATCTTTTGTCTTGTTCATGGCGTAATCCTCGGATCAATCCCAAACTCTGTGTGATCCACATTCAGGGTGCAAATAGAGCAAAAATTATTCGAGGCGGCATCAAGCTTGTCCGGCTGCCGTCTCGTTGGCATCATAACACCGAGGGGGATGGATGTCAAGGGGGGAAAATATAGTTCATTTCACCCTTGACTTCTGACCCCGACAGCATTATTGAGCATTGATGATTTGGTACGAACCAACACCAGAAATCACTCCTTTTAGGCTACGCTTTGGCCCACAATAAAGCTCCCAACTGCTAGGCAGCCAGGTTTTTCGTTCTGGGTCAAATTGTTTTGAAACAAAAAAGAGAAGGCTTGCGCCTTCCCTTTACAACTGCATATTACCATGCAACAAGTTTACACCAACACCTTTACACAAATAACCTGCCTTTGCGTTTTTATTTTAGCAGTTTACTTGATGTAGATTAAGTACAAGTTTTTGAAGTCAAGAATTACTTCGGTCTTTTCGTCGTCATAAGGAGAAACATCGAAGCCATCTACGATTTTCAAAAGTTCTTGTAACAGCTTGTGTTTTGATTCATCATTCTAGGTGCTGAAATAACTGGAAAAGGCGCAAGGGCAAAGTATATTCCAATGGACAGAGTATAACACATCACAAAAACGCACGCGTACGATTCTTAACGCGCGCGTGTTTTTTGACGCGTTCTATGTGTGCTATGCCTCTTGACAAGCATCTGACCACTCTTTTCTCCCTAGCCGGTTTTATTTGCCGTTTTTAACGCTCCAACGTTTATTACAGCCACCATAAACAGCGCCGGAAGTTGTGCACACCACACAATTTCCGGCGCTGGTTCATTGTATTTTCCTGGCTGTCACAATTTTCCCTTCTCGGCAGCCTGCAAAACACCGTCCAGCTTGGCGGATTTTAGTTCCGATTTTCATGGTACAGCGCTGCCTCCATTTTGTAGACACATTCGAAGCCCTGATATACTATATTCGCTGGTATAAACTAAAAAAGGGAGGCCCGACACTAAGTGTCGATTCTCCCAATATAGATCAACATAAGAAAAGCGCCCTGCTTTGCAGCAAGGCGCTTTCTGGTGCACCATCGGGGACTCTCCCGCGCTCTAAAAACGCCCCACTGGGGCGTTTTTGCCCGCCGGACCGGCGGCGGGCCCGAGCTGTTCTCGTCACCCGATGGTGCACCAGATTGAACCTTCTTTGAAAGATTGCAATAAAAAACGCGCTGCAATTTCTTGCAACGCGTACTTTGGTGCACCATCGGGGACTCGAACCCAGGACCCACTGATTAAGAGTCAGTTGCTCTACCAACTGAGCTAATGGTGCTTAATAAAGCAAACCCACGAACCGGGCTTTCCGCTCGGCCCGTGGGCTGCTTGCTTTTTAAGAGAAGCCGGCATCTACCTATTTTCACAGGCCGTTTCCAGCCAACTATCTTCGGCACAAGTGAGCTTAACTTCTGTGTTCGGAATGGGAACAGGTGGTTCCTCACCGTCATCGACACCGGCCATACCCTGACCAACGTCAGCTTCTCTTTCTTAGAAGGCATATACCTTCAAAACTGAATATCGAACTGCTTTCAGCAAATGAAGTATCAATCGAAAATGGGGTCAAGCCCTCGACCTATTAGTACACGCTTGCTCAATGACTCACGCCACTTACACATTGTGCCTATCAACCTTGTAGTCTTCAAGGGGTCTTACCTGATTGTCTCAGTGGGATATCTTATCTTAAGGCCGGCTTCACGCTTAGATGCTTTCAGCGTTTATCCGATCCGAACATAGCTGCCCAGCTGTGCCACTGGCGTGACAACTGGTGCACCAGAGGTTCGTCCATCCCGGTCCTCTCGTACTAGGGACAGCGCCTTTCAAATATCCTGCGCCCACGACAGATAGGGACCGAACTGTCTCACGACGTTCTGAACCCAGCTCGCGTACCGCTT
>OLZT01000612.1_pt1 | contig 11788 bp, 6 predicted proteins | sample 1644501 | NCBI WGS metagenome assembly OLZT01 (sample SAMEA103958140, study PRJEB25191) | human gut metagenome | biome: human-associated habitat [ENVO:00009003]; feature: intestine environment [ENVO:2100002]; material: feces | place: Germany | collected 2013/2015 | reverse complement strand
GAAGGATATGCGTGTATTGGATCCTTCCCGGTTGATTCTTCGTACCTCGGCTTGGGCTAAGGGAGATGATATAGAAGATCAGGCTAAAATTCATATTCGTCCTTACGATGAAAAAGTGTATTGGAGTGGCTGGTATGATTATCATCGTGCCGGAGGACCTGCTGTTTGGAATGAAGGTTTGTACAAAGGCCCTGAAGATTATTATAATGATACAAAGAATAAGCGTGAAATTGTATTCTTTGGTGAGGAAGGGGCTTTATCATCACCTCCTCGTTTGGAAAAGAATAAAGAAGATTTGGAAAAATATAGCTATAAAGGATGGGATGGTAGAGAGTTTCTACGTTGGTATGATGAATTCAATAAATTTCTGGATGCTAAACAGTTAAGGACTGTTTATCCTACCGTGGATGATTTGTGTGTGGCTATGGGAACTGTATCCTATGAACATCAGGGACGTAAAATAGAATCGGCCAGAATGAATAATTTGACGGATGCATACGTTGTTAATGGATGGGAATCGGAATTGACGGAGAATTATTCGGGAATTGTCGATTGTTTTCGTTATCCCAAATCAGATCCGGCTATCATAGCTCGTTATAATCAGCCTTTGTATGTAGCGGTAAAGACCAGGCAACAGGTTGCAGCCGCAGGGGGAAAGGTGACCGTTGATTTTTATCTGATTAATGAGAAGAATGTCCGGGGAAACCATCAATTGAAAATCTCGGTGACAGACTCTCAAGGAAAAGTGATGGAGGTAGGGACTTATGAAACGGAAGCTGCCGGAGGTGAGGTTTATGGTCAGTTGTTGGTGAAAGATGTAAAAATACCTGTTCCTACAGCTGGAGGACTTTGTAGGATTGAAGCAAAACTGTGTAAGGAAAATTCTGTTGTTACAACTGGGTATGATGATATATTGTCTGTAAATCTGGCATCCAATATGTTGGATGGTAAAGGGGCCGTTTGGGAAGATGGGAGTGCTTTACAGAATTTCTTGAAGGGAAAAACGAAAGAAGCGGTTGCAGCTTACGAGGATAATTTAGGAAAGTTGGATTGGATTATGGTGGCCCGTCCTCCTAGGAAAGATCAGTTGACAATGGTGCCGATGGAAGCGTTACGCTCTGCCGATGGCAAACCGGGATTGGATGTGGTCTATTATGAGGATATGGAATTTCAGAAGGAAGTTTATCATGAAGTGGCCAAGGTGGTTAATCTGAGTGCTATTGAGGGAGCTACACCAAGTCCTTTTGTGTATATGCTTGATGGTTATGGTATTAAATGGAGTGGTAAAATACTTCCCTCTGTCAGTGGTGAATATACGATTATTCCTCAGAGTAATGACCGTAGTATGATTGAAGTCTTTGTCAATGGTAAGAAAATATATGAAATAACCAGGAAGAAAGAGCATTTGGGCGATGGAAAAGTCTATTTGGAAGGAGGCAAGTCTGCCGATATAGAGATCCGTTTCAGGCATCCTCGTAGTAACGCGCGTTGTCGTCTGGATTGGGCCGTTCCTAATGATAAGATGCCGGATGCACAGCGTTTAATGGAACGTGCCGTAAATGATGGAACCAAAATCTTTATTATTCAGAGTGCTGATGAGTGGTCGGAATTTATAGCGGCTAATAGTAAAGCGGTGTTTAAGGACAAATTCTTTGTTGGAACCAACTGGCTGGGCGGGGTGATGTTTAATAAGCCACATGATATTTTCAAGGAACTTCCTGTCGGAAATGCTCTCAACTGGCCTTATCAGGCATTGATACATACAGGGGTGGAGCGTATGGGATTAGTGATGGAAGGTGAAGAATTGCTGGTCGGAGCCTATCATACTTATCCTATGGCTATCGGAACTGCTATGGGGATTGTACCTATGGGTAAGGGTAGTGTTTTGTTCTCTACATTGGATATCTATGGGAACATCATTAATGATTCGGCTGCCGGACTCGTAGCCAAAAAGCTGATTTTCAATATGATTGATTTTAAATAAAATAACAGATACCATGAAAAAAACAATCCTATGCTTTTGTTTATGCCTGTATTGTATAGGGGTATGGGCGGCTAGTGCTTCTTTTAAGAAGACAGGAAATGATTTGTTGTTTCTTCTGCCTCAGGGAAATGTGAAATTGGAATTTTGTACAGATGATATGTTCCGTGTACGTCATTCTCAAGGTACTGTGTTCGCTGAGAATGAACAGTGGATGGTTCGGAAATATGATTTTTCTTCTGTCAACTATACGGTGGAAGATAGAGGTACTGCATGGTTGATTACGACCAGAAAACTGATTATAGAGGCTACCAAGAATCCGTTCTGTCTGTCTGTTTCTGATAAAAACGGCAAACTGCTTTATACGGAACTTGCGGAACAACGTTTTTATAAGGATTCTGTCAAGACGAAAGCTGTTCTACAACCGGATGAGCATTTCTTTGGTTTTGGGGAACGTATGGATTTCATGGATCAGCGAGGGCGTAAGGTCTATCTGAATGTAGAGTTGGGAAGAGGGATAAAACCGGCTGTAGGAGGAAAAGATATTTTACGTGCCAATTATTGTCCCGTACCTTTTATGATGAGTACCAAAGGATATGGTTTATTCTTTCATACTCCGTTTGCTACCGAGTGGAATATGGGGTGGGATAGTAGTGATTATTATTCATTCAAAGCTTTTGGCGGTGATTTGGACTATTATTTTATTTATGGTCCCGATTTTTATACCATGGTTGACAGATATACGGAATTGACCGGAAAATCCCCCATGCTTCCTCGTTTTGCAATGGGGTTGCATGTCGGTACTTATTCCGGTGGAACCTGGAAGAATGAAGAGATGACTTCCGATAAATACCCGCCTGCTTTATGTAAACGTTTGCGTGAGGAAGAAGTGCCTTTTGATTTGCTTTGGCTGGATTCTACTTGGAGGCTGTTTAATACCACTTACGGAAATGGTGGTTGCTGTTTTGAATGGCGTAATACGTTCAAAGATCCGAAAGCCATGTTTGATAGTTGCTATGCGCAAAATGTAAAAATGGTGGGGCTTCATATCCGTTCTATATTAGATAATGGCCCTGAATATCATCTGTTGGATAAGGCGCGTGAACAGGGAAACGTGCTGTATCCCGGAGCAAAGATAGAAGGAGTGGTGAATTTCTTTGATCCGAAAGCTGTAGATTGGTGGTGGGAGAACGGAGTAATGAAAGTCGCTTCTATCGGGGCTAAGTTTGTGAAAACGGATGTCGGAGGGACGATGGACCTAAAAGGACTTCATAATATTTTTCCTTTAGCTTATGCGGAAGCGCCCTATCGTAAATTTCAGGAATATAATAATATGAGGGGGGTGACACATACCCGTGAAGGTTATGCGGGAATTCAGCGTTATCCTTATATTTGGGCCGGAGACTGGGGGAGTGAATGGCAGTGGTTTGAACCGGTGATACGTGCAGGACTTAATATTGGTATGAGTGGTGTGGGTAACTGGACTCATTGCATGGGAGGATTTGAACAATATTCTCCTTACGATACAGAATTATATACTCGTTGGGTACAGTTCGGTATGTTTTCACCTATCGCCATGGTGTTCGGTATGGACCATCCCCGTTACCATGAACCTTGGACTTATGGTCCGGAGGCTTTGGCCAATTTCATCAAATATGATAGTTTGCGTTATACATTGATTCCTTATATTTATAGTAATGCCTATCAGCTTTATAAAACGGCACGTCCCATGATGACTCCTTTAGTGATGGACTATCCTCAGGATGAGAATACTTATCAGCTGACACGTCAGTATATGTTCGGGCCATGGATGATGGTTTGTCCTGTCACTACCAAAGGTGCACTGAGCCAACATGTTTATTTTCCCGGTGGAGAATGGTTTGATTATGAAACCGGTGAGCGTTACGAGGGCCGTCAATATAAATCTTTTCTTACTCCGTTGGATGTGTTGCCTATCTATATAAAAGCCGGAGCTATTATTCCCATGCAACCTGTTATGCAGTGGGTAGATCAGCACCCTGTAGAGATGATAACATTGGATGTCTATCCGTCAGGCATTTCTTCTTATGAGATGTATGAAGATGATGGTATATCAATGGATTATCAAAAAGGGATTGGTTCATTGACCCGTTTTACCAGCAGGCTTGCTGATGATAGTTGGACGTTTACTGCAGATAAACCGGTAGGGAAGTACAAACCTGCCAAGCACACTTATCTAGTAAAGGCTTATTTGCAGAACGCTCCGCAATCTGTGATAGAAAATGGTAAATCGTTGCCCGTTCTTTCATCAGTTACAGATGCAGAGCGGAATACAGGCTGGTTTTATGATACGGAGCATAAACGTCTGTATGTGAAGACAGCCGGAGATAACCGTCAGAAAATTGAAATTGTGGTACAATAACTTAAAGGATTGATTCTATGAGAAAAATCATCGGTTTTCGCACTTTGTGCGTAAGTTTGGGAATATGGGTGGGGACTGTTGTGGTTTCTGCTCAGGGGGAGTTCAAGGCATTACCTTGGAGTCAAAGTACTGCTTATAATTCTTATCTGATGCGTGATGTACATCGGCAGTTTGCATCCCGGCAGTCAGCCATTCAGCAAGCATTTACTTCTCCTGCCGGGATGCAGGAGTACCTGGAGGGTTGCCGTGAACGATATAAACAAATAGTAGGTACTTTTCCTGAAAAAGGGAGTTTAAATGCTCAGGTGGTAGGGAAGGTACAAGGTACGGGTTATCATATAGAGAAAATAATTTTTGAAAGCAAGCCCGGCCGCTATGTCACAGCACATCTTTATATGCCGGAGAACACGACTGTTCCTGTTCCGGCAACATTGGAACTTTGCGGACATGGATTGAATGGTAAAGGTTCTTCGTCTCATGCCGCTATGCTGATGGCATCCAATGGTATTGCTGTACTAGTGGTAGATCCCATAGGCCAGGGAGAACGGTTGCAACTTATTGATAGGGAAGGAAAACCGCTGACACGGGGGGCTACCACGGAACATACCTTACTGAATGCGGGCTTTAACTTGCTTGGTACTAGTTTGGCGGCACAGGAATATTGGGATAATCATCGGGCTTTGGACTATTTATTGACTCGTAAGGATATTGATTCGGAGCATATCGGAGTATATGGATCTTCTGGTGGTGGTACTCAGACCGCTTATTATATAGGTTTGGATCCCCGTGTAAAGGTAGCGGCCATTTGTAGTTTCTTTTCTACCCGAGAACGTACTATGGAGTTGCAAGGTCCTTCCGATGGTTGCCAACATATACCATACGAAGGGCGTGAACAACTGGAAGTACCTGATTTTGCTTTAATGATGGCTCCACGGCCTTTATTGATTTTAAGCGGTAAATATGATTTTGTCGATTTATGGGGTGCACAACAAGGGTTTGCTGAATTACAACAGTGCTATAAAGTATTGGGAGTTCCCGAAAAGGTGGATATGCTGACAGTAGAAACAGGGCATGGACTTGGAACTGAAAAAAGGCAAAAGTTGGTCAGTTGGTTCAAGCGTTGGCTGAAAGATGATCAATCTCCGGTGAAGAAATCGGCACAAGACCGTTTCCGGTTGTCTGATATGCTTTGTACGACTAAAGGACAGGTGAATGTATCTATGCCTGGAGCACTCAGTATTATGCAGGAAAATGTGAATCAGCTGGATGAGTGGGCTTCCAAGCGTGAGGCGTTTCTTTCGAAAGGAAAGAAAACTGTCCAAGCAAAGATGCTGGATTTGTTAGGTCTTAAAGGTCTTCCTGACCATAAAATAAGAATTGAGGCAACCGGACATGATTCAATGCGTGAATATGAACAATATAAGTTTCAGCTTATAAGGGAAGGGGAGATGCCTGTTCCTTGTATTCTTATCATGCCGTCCAGAGCGAATGCTGATTCTCCTGTTGAGTTAAGGTTACAGGAAGAGGGAAAAGGAACTTATTTGAGTGAATATGCGAATTTTGCTGCTGCCTTGACGGAAGGAAAAATTTTGTTGTTGGCAGACTTGCGCGGATTGGGGGAAACAACAGATCCTGCATTTTATACGGATGCTAAATATTGGAACCGTGAATATCGTAATGCAATGATCAGTATGCATATAGGGCGTCCTATTATGGGACAACGTGTTGTCGATATTTTGACTTTGCTTGATTTTTGTTCAGAACACGAATTTCTGAAAGGACACCCCGTCAAGGTATTTGCCAATGGTATTTATGGTCCGGTTGCAATTCATGCTGCTTATTTGGATGAAAGAATCAACAGTGTGGAGATAAAACATAGCGTGAAGACTTGGAAGGAATACATTGAGAGGCCTATGCAGTGGGATATGTATTCTAATGTGTTGTATGGTGCTTTGAAATATTATGATTTACCGGATTTGATAAGGTTAAGCAATTGTCCCATTCGTTTTGCAGATTAAAAAATAGAATTCATTTCCACTGTAGGAGCATATTAAATGCCCAAAGGAGGGCACAGCAATCTGCTCCTGCAGTGGATGGAATATATGGCTTGTCTATTTCTTTTCCAGGAAATCAGCACGCATCGGGCTGAAACAATCTATCAGCATACCCGGCTCCAGGCATACACAACCATGCACAGCATCCGGTTCCTTATATAGACAGTCGCCGGCCGATACAATTTTTTTCACACCATTGATGGTGAACTCAAATTTTCCACTTTCCACATAGGTCACTTGTGAATGGATATGATGGTGGACAGCTCCTACAGCTCCCTTTTCAAATTTTACTTTAACAACCATGATGTCATCATTGTAACCCATGATCTGGCGCACTACACCTTCGCCTGCAGGTTCCCATTCTTTGCCTTCTGCAAAAATGAAGTTTTCACTACCTGTTTTCATAACCTTTTTTTCAGTGTTTTTGTTTGTTTCTTCAGTACACTCTTTGTTGCTCTCTTTTTTTTCACTTTGTGCATTGCAGCTCTGCAATAGTAGTGGTGCCATCAAGGCGCAAGCATACAATGCGGTTCTTACTTTACGATTCATGATCTTGCATTTAATATAAAATGAATAACTAAAACTTTTCTTCAAATATACTTATAATATGGGGAGGGTAGTTCGTCGTGATTAAAATATACGAGGAAAAGACCAAATATTACAAATCCAAGCTCCGGAAAATGGCTTATTTTGCTTCATAATGATATTCAAACTTGAATCAAAACACTAAAACAACAATGAAAAGCACATTAAAGAAGAACTGGGAAAGAATTGTCCTTTGCCTGTGCATGGCAAATTTTGCTTGTATAGGTATAGCCCAAACTAATAAAAAATTAGATGACCAAGTTATAAATACGATGAAAACCGCCACTCGGTTTATGATGGACAAAGTGAGTTATAATGGTGGCTTCGTATGGAATTATTTGCCGGATATGTCCCGTTCATGGGGAGAGATGGAAGCCAAGAGGACAATGGTATGGATTCAGCCGCCGGGAACTCCTTCTGTCGGTCATTTGTTGCTTGACGCTTATCATGCTACAGGAGATGAGTATTATTATGAAGCTGCGAAAAAAGTGGCTAACACCTTGATTTGGGGACAGCTTGAATGTGGCGGATGGAATTATGTGTTCGATTTTGCAGGAGAGAACTCCTTAAAGTCCTGGTATGATACCGTTGGTAAAAATGGCTGGCGTCTGGAGGAATTTCAACATTATTATGGAAATGCGACTTACGATGATGCGGGTACTATGGAGGCTGCTAAATTTCTACTTCGTATGTATGTGGAAAAAAATGATCCTGCTTTCCGTCCGGCTTTGGAGAAAACCATTGATTTTGTCTTGAAAAGTCAATATCCGGTGGGCGGATGGCCTCAACGGTATCCTTTGATGTATGATCACCCTTTTCAAGGTAAGAAAGATTATTCGTCTTTTATTACTCTGAATGATGATGTGATTCCTGATGCGACCGAGTTTTTGATTCAATGCTATCAGGCAATGGGGTTGCAAGGGGTAAAGGAGCCTATTATGCGTGCTATGTACTTGATGATTTCCCTTCAACAAGGGGAACCTTATGCAGGCTGGGCAGACCAATATACAGTAGATGATTTGAAACCGGCTCATGCCCGTTCTTATGAACCGCGCAGTGTGAACACCGGTACTACCGTCCGTCTTGTTAATTTAATGATGGATTACTATAAACTTACAGCTGATACTCGTTTCCTGTCGGGGATTCCTGCTGCAATTCGTTTTTTGGAATCAATGAAATTACCGGAATCGGATGTGAAGAAATGGAAGAGTCAGTCGACTAATCCGGAAGCTATTTTGGTTCCTCGTTTTGTTGATCCTGATACAGGTAAACCACTGTATGTCCATCGTAAAGGAAGTAATGTGAAAAACGGTACTTATTATATAGATCAGAATATAGAAAATACAATAGCTCATTATAATTCGGCAACTTTTGTGAATCCAGGTGAACTGCGTCGTCGTTATGAGGAAGTGAAAAAACTTCCTGTATCCGAATTGGCGAAGAATTCACCTTTGCTGCAGGATCATTTGGTTCCTTTACCTAAATATTATACTCGTTTACGTGGAAAAGCTACGGAAGAAGTTGCCCGGAAATTGGTGCAATCACTGACTAAGGACGGTTGCTGGCTCTCTCCTTTAAAGTCAACCTCGAACCCGTATAAGCCATATACTGTTTCAGGACCTAGTGAGGAAACGAAATATATAGCTACCTTTGTAGGGGACGAGCACGATACATCACCTTATCCGTGTACCACCGGAGAATTGTGCATCTCTGTTGGGGATTATATTGATAATATGATAAAATTAATTAGTTACCTTGAAAAGTAAAAGTTTGTTAGGTATAGGTTTATGAAGAATACTGTAATTTGTTTATTGTTGTTTGGGATAAGTCTGACGGCTTCTGCTCAAGAAAAGGTGGAAACAGTCTCTATGCGTTATGAAACGCAGAATGATATGCCGCTGTTCTATCAGAAGATGAAAGAAAACCTGACTTATCCTATGGCTTGGGGAAATTCTTCCATCAGAAATTTCAAGAAGTGGCGTGAGGAAGCTCGAAAAACGTTATTGGATTGCATGTTGCCTGCTCCTCCTGCTACGGCTTTTGATAAGGAAGTGATAGATACCGAGCAACGGAATGGATATAGGGCGGAGAAGATTTTGTTCAGTGTTTCGGAATATTCTCGTGTTCCCGCTTATCTGTTGGTTCCTGACGGGAATGGCCCGTTCCCGGCAGTATTGCTGCTTCACGATCACGGTGCGCATTTTTCGATAGGGAAAGAGAAAATGGTACGTCCGTTCGGTGTGGAAGCATCTGTACTGGCCGATGCGGACGATTGGGCGGAAAAATGTTATGACAAACAGTATGTAGGTGATTATCTGGCAAGTCACGGATATGTAGTGCTTGCTGTGGATGCCTTGTTTTGGGGGGAACGGGGACGTAAGGAAGGAGTACGCTATGACTCACAGCAAGCGTTGGCGGCCAATATGTTACAGATGGGAATGTCTTGGGGAGCCTTGATAGCCTGGGATGATATCCGTAGCGCGGAATTTCTGGCCTCATTGCCCATGGTTCATAAGGAAAAGATAGGTACTATGGGATTTTCTATGGGAGCACATCGTGCCTGGATGGTCAGTGCCGCTACAGATGTGGTGAAGGCAGGCGCTGCTGTGTGCTGGATGAATACTACAGATAGCTTAATGACACTTACCAATAATCAGAACAAAGGCGGGTCTGCTTATTCCATGATTATTCCCGGAATACGGAATTGGATGGATTATCCTCATGTGGCATCTATCGCCTGTCCCAAACCGATGTTGTTCATCAATGGCTTGCGGGACAAACTTTTTCCTGTAAAGGGCGTTGAAAGCGCTTTCTCTACCATGCAGGATGTATGGAAGAGTCAATCGGTAGAAAATCTGTTGACTACCAAGTTCTATGATTTGCCCCATTTTTGCAGTAAGGAGATACAGGATGATATACTTGAGTTCTTTAATCAAAATTTAAAATAGAAAGCGATGAAAATTAAGATGTTGATGGCATTTGTTGCCTTGTTGTTTTCTGCTTTTACGGCAGACCGCACAATTACTATCTTTATGATAGGTGACTCGACTATGGCTAACAAACCCTTAGAGGGAGGTAATCAGGAACGTGGATGGGGCCATGTGCTGGGAGGATATTTCAGTGAGAATATTCGTGTGGAAAACCATGCTAGAAATGGTCGGAGTTCTAAAAGTTTTATTGATGAAGGATTGTGGGAGGTAGTAATTAATAAAGTAAAGCCGGGTGATTATGTTTTTATTCAGTTTGGGCATAATGATGAGAAGGCCGATGAGAAACGTCATACTGATCCCGGATCTACTTTTGATGCCAATCTACGCCGTTTTGTAAAAGAAACACGTGCTAAAGGGGGAATTCCCGTGTTGTTTAATGCCATTGTCCGTCGTAATTTCCGGAATAATAAAAATGCGGTAGCCGAAGATGATGTGCGCAAGGATTTGTCAAAGGGGAGTGTTTCTCAAGATGGAGAAGTGTTGATTGATACTCATGGAAAATATTTGGAGTCTCCGCGTAACGTGGCAAAAGAGTTGGATGTGCCTTTTGTGGATATGAACAAGATAACGCATGATTTGGTGCAGGAGATGGGACCGGAGGCTTCAAAAAAATTGTTCATGTGGATTCCTGAAGGTGTGTGTGCAGCTTGTCCGAAAGGGCGTGAGGATAATACGCACCTGAATGTATATGGGGCGCGTACTATTGCAGGTTTGACAGTGGATGCTATAGCTAAAGAGGTTCCTGTATTGGGGCCTTTTATACGTCATTATGATTTTGTTGTGGCAAAAGATGGCAGTGGTGATTTCTTTACCATTCAGGAAGCGATTCATGCTGTCCCCGATTTTCGTAAAGCAGGACGCACTACTATTCTAGTCCGTAAAGGGGTATATAAAGAAAAAGTGGTTATTCCTGAAAGCAAGATTAGTGTTTCTTTGATAGGTGAGGACGGAGCAATTCTGACAAATGATGATTTTGCTGCTAAAAAGAACTATTTCGGAGAAGAAATGTCTACCTCCGGTTCATCAACCTGTTATATCTATGCTCCCGATTTCTATGCTGAGAATATCACTTTCGAGAATAGTGCCGGCAGAGTGGGGCAGGCAGTGGCCTGTTTTGTTAGTGGAGATCGCGCTTATTTCAAAAACTGTCGTTTTTTGGGAAATCAGGATACTTTGTACACTTATGGCAAAGACAGTCGTCAGTTTTATGACCATTGTTATATAGAGGGTACAGTGGATTTTATTTTTGGCTGGTCTACGGCATTGTTTAAGGATTGCACCATCCATAGTTTGGGTGATGGGTATGTTACCGCTCCTTCTACAGATCAAGGCAAAAAATATGGCTATGTTTTTATAGGCTGTAAATTGACGGGTGTGGCTGAGGCTCAGAAGGTGTATTTGTCCCGTCCTTGGCGTCCTTATGCACAGGCTGTTTATATTCATTGTGATTTGGGAAAGCATATTCTTCCGGTGGGTTGGAACAACTGGGGCAAAAAAGAAAATGAGGAAACCGTATTCTATGCTGAATACCGGAATACGGGAGAAGGGGCGGCTACCGCTTCGCGTGCTTCGTTTGGAAAGCAGCTGAACGATATCAGTAATTATAATGAAGCACAGATTTTGGCAGGTGATGACGGATGGAATCCGGTGGAAAATGGAAATGTGTTGTTGCAGAATTTAAAGAGATAAGCTGTTCTTTCTACCAGTAATAATACTTTGTCACTGTAGGGATGGATCTTATTTACCCCTATGGAAAATGTCAAGGAAGAGTGGAATG
>OLZT01000598.1_pt1 | contig 12062 bp, 10 predicted proteins | sample 1644501 | NCBI WGS metagenome assembly OLZT01 (sample SAMEA103958140, study PRJEB25191) | human gut metagenome | biome: human-associated habitat [ENVO:00009003]; feature: intestine environment [ENVO:2100002]; material: feces | place: Germany | collected 2013/2015 | reverse complement strand
TATTCTTTAGGTGACATACCGGTGTGATGCTTGAAATACTTGCCAAAGAACGACTGGTTGGCAAAGTGCAGCTCGTCTGCAATTTCCTGAATGCTCAGCTCGGAAGACTTCAACAAGGCTTTGGCTTCCAAAACGACGAGACTGTCAATCCATTCGCCCGCCGTCTTTCCGCTGATTTCCTTCACTACGGTGGAAAGGTGCTTGGCAGTGAGGAACATCTTATCAGCATAGTAGGACACACTGCGCTCTTCCTTATAGGACTCGGAAATAGCACGGATAAAGCGCTCGAACAAGTCTTCCTTCCTGCTTTTGGGAATGCGTTCCTGGATGACATGTCCTTGATAGATATTATATATCTCATAAAAAAGGGCCAACAGCAACCCCTGAGTGATTTCCTTACGGAAAGGATTGTCTTTCAGCTTCACCTTGCTCCAAAGAAAAGAGTGATACTCCTGAAACGATTGGGATTCCTCCGGAGTGATGTGAACGAAGGGCCGCTCCTTAATCATGAAAAACATAGGGAAAAGCTGTTGCATGGTAGGTATCACCATATCCATAAAATCCCTTGAGACGGCAATGAAAAGACCGGAAAAATCATCGGAACGCTCACGTTGCAGAACAATCTGGTCGGGAAGAATAATACCCAACATACCTTCCCGCATTTCACATTGCTGCAGGTTGAGTTCCAGTTTGCACCACCCTTTCAAGCAGACAGTCAGGCAAGCAGCATTCAAACGGGTGGGATAAGAGCTCAAAGGCATGTCCTTGATATCATTAAAAATAGCAAAATCATTGCCGATGAAATCAATCATCGGCAAATGATGTATCTGGGAAATGTCTACATTCCGTATTCTCTTAGTATCCATGGTTTTTGTGCTTTGGCGACAAATGTAGGACTATTTTGCGGAATTTAGCTCTAAAAATTCTTAAATGGAAACTTTTAGTTCATTATCTTGAAACCGATAAAGAAGGTTCTCGGCTGCGTCGGTCCGTAGAAATAACCCGCATCGCGGAATTCCCCTTTATCCAGGTCTTTCTGGAAACTGTTGAAGATGTTCTGTACACCCGTGTTCAACTGGAATTTGATATGGTCGTGAAGCACAAAGGTGTAGTTCAGCTTCACATTCAGGTCCAGGAATTGGGGGGTATGCTCCATGCGGTCCGAGGTGATATTGCAGAAGGCACCCTCGGGAGCATCTTCCGGTGCGTAGTGCGGAACAATCATCTTTCCCGTATAGGTACCGGAAAGAGAGAAATCAAAATTCTTTACCGGTGCGGAGGAGAAAGTGAAGTACCCGTAATAATCAGGTGTACGGGGCATGCGCTTGGTGGTAAGGTCTTCTCCGTCCACCTTCGTCCAGGCTTCCTCATGGGTATAGCGGCTGCGCTGTGCCGTAAATCCGAGCTGGAACTGCGCCTCCTTGCCATGGGCAATCTTTACATCCAGATTGGCACCATATACGCGTGCACCGTTTCCGTTGCGGCGCTCCTTGATGACATCCCCTACTTCGTTCTTGCCGATATCTTCGAGCACAAAGACGTGGCGCAGGTCTGTATAGAAACCTTCCACCAGGATGTTTGCCTGCCAGTGACCCAGATGGGCAGTCCAGTCCACCGAACCGCTGTAACTGTTGGAGCGTTCTTCACTCAGGTTATCGGCGAGTTTGATTTGGACTCCCTTGCCGCCTACTGCCGTCACGTGCAAGTCCTCATCGTATGCCTGCGGAGCACGGAAACCGGTAGAATAAGTCAAGCGTGCCTGAAAATCATCTGTCGGCTTGTAGAGCAGGTTGACGCGGGGGCTGAAAATAAGCTTGTCTATCAGGTTGTGCTTGTCCAGGCGGGCGCCGACCAGCATGGTCAGTACGTTCATCTTCCACTCATTCTGCACGAAGGCGCTGGCAATGCGGACATCCTGCTCCATGTCACGATGATAGCCGGTCATGATGTCGTGCAGGGAGTTGTTCTGATATTCCAGTCCGCCGGTGAAGGTGGCGGGGGCAAAGAAGCAGTTGTCCATATTGCCCACGTACATGCCGCCGGCAACCCAGGTCAGGTCTTTCGTCTTGCCGTAGGCATTCATGTTCTTTTGGGCACCATAGTAGCTGTTGCGGTCGGTGTGCTGGATGGAGGTGTAAGCCGAAATCTTATGCTTGTACTCTTTCCAGAACAAATCATAGCTCACGCCTCCGCTATTGATGATATGCTTGGTCTGCTCGGTGATGTCCGTCTCATGCGGCTGCAAATCAAATTTATTACCTCCACGACGAAGTTCGTTAGTGGTATGGTATTCCAGATTGATGCGGCTGAAATGCGTAGGACGGTAATAGGCGCGGAAACCGAAGGTATTCATGTTCAGCTTGCCCAGCTCGGAAAAGCCATCGCCATCGCGGTCGTAGGGGTTACGGTTGCGGTAACTCTCATAAAAGGCAATGCCGTAAGAGTTATCTTTGGCAACCAGCGACACATTGCCACCCATATATTGCTCCCAGGACTTGCCGTCCATATTGGAGAACATGCTCGATACCTGGAAGGAATTGTTGATGGGGTCTTTGGTTATAATATTGATAGTTCCTCCCACAGCATTGGCGCCAAACAGGGCAGAGCCTCCGCCACGCACCACTTCTACCCGTTCAATCATGTTCACGGGGATTTGCTCCAATCCGTACACACCGCTCAATGCACTGATGATGGGACGGCTGTTTATCAATATCTGCGAATACGGACCTTCCAAGCCATTGATGCGCACCTGGGGGAAGCCGCAGTTCTGGCAGTTGTTCTCCACGCGCAGGCCCGACTGGTAGTTCAGTGTCTTGGCAAGGTCGGTGGAGTTGACCATCTCGAACAATTTGGTACTCATCACATTTACAACTACCGGAGCTGCCTTGCGGCTTACCTCGTTGCGGTTGGCAGATACCACCACTTCATCGGTCATGAAACTCTCCTCTTCCATCGGGAAATGTATGACGGCAGTAAAGTCCTTGCTCACCGTCACTTCCTTCTCTTGGGTCTTGTAGCCCACTGCCGACACACGGAGCTTGTATTTTCCCGCCGGAAGCTTGCGGAACTCAAATTGTCCTTCTTCATTGGAAACCGTTCCCTGACCACTGCCGATAATCAAAACCGTGGCATACGGTATATTTTCCTCCGTACCTTTCACTATCACATGGCCGGAAATCATATTGCCTTCTTTTATAGGATTTACGGCAAAAGCTACGCTGGCACTTACCACTGCAAGTACCAACGCCAAAATGTATTGTTTCATCAAATTAGCGCTCTAAATAAAAAAAATAATTCAAGTCTGAAAAAAGATAATCATCCGAGATGCCGCACTTCGTTCACTGAAATGCCGGACTTCGAGACTAAAATGCCTGGTATCTACATACAAAAAATCCAGGCGTTTTTAAACCTAATGACTATGAAAAAAGAGCGGGAGGAGCGCGAAGGGAAAGGGTACGTATCACTTCCCCCTTAACAGTAGGTGTTGCCGGTTTGGCTCTGAGCATGGCCAGCAAAGGACGCATCGGGTGCTGAACCTCATACACATCCACTCCGGAAGAGTAGAATGCCGACAAATGCCCGATGACCAGAAGGGAAGTCTGGGAGTGAGAGTGTGTGCCATGAAAAGGGTGCGAGTGCGTTATCATCACCCCATTCACATAATGGACGTGAGTGAACGCGGTGATGCTTGCCTGGTACATGATAAACAGTACCAGCAAGCTCAATGCGCCTATAATTTTTTTCTTCTGCTTCACGTCCAAAAACTTACATTATAGATTCTGAGCCGCAAAGATAGTGAATTATTCTTTAACTTTGCCAAACAAGAACTCATAATCACGCATGGAAGCCGGAGCCACCCATTCTTCGGGAATAAACTTCCACTGATTCAGCGCACGCGGTTCAATCACCTTCTTTCGCTCGATGTACTGCATCAGATAATAGCGTAAGTCCTTATCCGTAGAGTGGATGATGCGCTCCTTCAATTCATCCTGCGAGATGCCGGAACCCTTTGTCAGCAATTCGCCGCCACCGTTTCCGCGATAAGAATTCACCGCTACCTTATACATTTTATCCATATCGAACGGGGTACCGTCTGCCATGCTGAGAATGGTTACCTTCTCCCCATCCGGCTTGGTCACATCCACCGTGTAGATAATACCCGCCGCAGAATCGAAGTTGAAACTGAAATTTTTGAATGAGGCCCTATCCGTAGCACCTTCGCGACGTTTCTCACGGAAGAGCAGGATATGGTCGTCCGGAGACTTCATCCGATTGGTCCACAAATCATACGACATCTCCAAGGCATCGCGTATCTCCTTTCCCGTCAAACGCATGGTGTAAAGCATATTTTCGTACTTATACAGATTGAACATATCGTTCACAAAAATGTCTCCTTTACGGATTTCCGTATCATAGGACAAAGGAGCCGCAAAAGAAATATCCGCTCCGCTGATTGCCAACTGCAACTCATGGATAAGGTCTATAAAAGCGGAAGAACCGAAATAGGCAGGACGTGTGGAGATAGTCTCGGTAAAAGAACCAATTTTCTTGGAAACAAAATTCTGCACAGCTTCATTTTCGGGGGCAAAGCGTTGCATGAACTCTTCGCTGACGCCGTAGTCTTGCGTATCGGACAGTATGCCGTCTATCTTCTTGCCAACAACCTTGCCGTCACGCAATTTCAAGGTTATATCCACATTACTCACAACGGCACCGTTGCTGGCAGGGTCCATCACCAGTACCGAGTCACCGGCTATGTTGCACACCCTCTTGCATTCGCGCGCATGGTCGTGCCCCATTAGGACAATATCGAATCCCGGCACGTTGCACGCCACTTCTACGGAAGCGTTTTCGCGATACTTGCCTCCCATCAGCTGGGCATCCTGGCCGGCATGGAACATACCGATAACCAAATCAGGCTTTTCCTGCTCACGGATAATCTTCATCCATTTGCGGGCAGTCTCCTCCATATCGTCGAAACGCAACCCTTTCCACAGATTCTCTGAAAGCCACACGGGAATGGCAGGAGTTATCATACCGAGAACCACAATTTTCACTCCGTCACGTTCCAGCACCTCATAGGGTTTGAAATGGGTTTCTCCGGTAGCAGTATCCACAATATTGGCACCCAATATCGGAAAACGGCAGTCACCTGCCCAACGGTCGAAAACGGTACGGCCGGTCTCTACGTCATGGTTACCCATATTACCGGCATTATACCCCATGAAATTCATCATCTCCGCTGCCAGATGAGGGGCAACGGTATCTATGTAATTATAATAATAGGCTGTGGGCTGTCCCTGCAGAATGTCACCATTGTCCAAGAGAATCAGATTTTTGCCATAAGCCTCACGTTCCTTTTGCACCAAAGCATGCACACGTGCCAGACTACCGGTTGCCTCCCGGCGGCGTATAAAGTCGTAGGGATAGTAGTTTCCGTGTATATCACTGGTCTGTACGACTTTCAGTTTCACCTCTCTTTCCTGCGCAGGCAGTATGCTTGTCAGGACAAAAATCCAGATAAAAAAACAACTAAATCTTTTCATTATATTTCCTTATTTCTTGTCGGTTCTTATAAGTTCATAGGATGGGTAAACATAAACCGCGCTCCATTCGTATAGGCAGGATCTATCCAAATCTCGCCGCCCCACTTCTCAACGGTCAGCTTACAGATGGACAAGCCCAAGCCGGTTCCCTGCACATATTCGTTCAGCTTCTCGAAACGTTCGAACACCCGTTTCTGTTTGTCCAATGGAATGCCGCAACCGGTGTCAGTCACCGAGAATACTGCAACATTCCTCGCCGTATCCAGCTCCAGCTTCAAGGTTATCGTACCTTCTTTTGTAAACTTGTCCGCATTGGAAAGCAGATTTATCACAACCTGCTGTAAACGCTGCACATCCGTCCGCATCTCCACTACCTCACGTTCACACTCAAATAAGAATTGATTGGTCGACCTGCGTGCCTGGGCCACGGAAGAATGTGGGCAAGGCTGGAGCAGCTTCCATCATGGCATAAGTAGCATTACGCATAAAATAGCCATCATTCATATCCACGCGCCACGTCCCCATTAATACTGCCGTATGTTCCGGCAGTTCATGCAACCTATCACAAATAGTATATATTGTATTGACACGTCCGTCAAGCAGTATCAGATCCAATTCGGGAAATTTCTTCATTTCCTTCACTACATAAGCTTGCATAGCAACACCACCATAACTGTTGTCTGATATAAAAGCGATATTCTCGGTGTCAGGATACATCTGCTTTACCATGTTGATATTCGCCTCCACATCATACTCATAAACGAAGCCGGCCTTGATAGGCGAATCCGGAAAATCCGTGAAAAAATCTACGGATTCAGGCATCCAAGTCTTCAAATCGATGGTATCTCCCGGCAACAATATGGCGTTCCGGCTGGATAGCGCACTCACTACCGGAGTATTGCCGCGTACAGAGTCTTCCAAAGAAAGGTAGGCAGCCCAAGCTTCCTGCCCAATAAGAACAATCAATGCCGGACTTTTATCATTCTGGTATTTGGATAATAGCCCTGCCATTCTCTTTTCCCAAAAAGGAGCTTCGGAAAAACTTTTGCAATTCATGTTTTCCAATGCAACGGTATTCGTCCCTCCTAAACGTTGGAATTCCTCCATAAAGTCAGAGATATTGCTGGAAGTCCGACCGGCATCCGGATTATAGGAACTGATAATCAATACCGGATGCTCTCCCGTAATCGAGAAAGCAGGCAAAAGGCAGCAGAAAAGCGCTACCACGCATGGTAATATTGTACGATATATGTGTTTCAATTGATTGATTCGTTTAATTGCTCCATAGCTTTGACAAATATAGATAAAAGTTGGAACCTAAAGAAAAAACAACAATTGTTTTTTGTACTTTTGGCACCTATTATAAAATGAGATACAAAATGATACAAGATTTTCATCAAATGATATCTGCCGCTCTCGGCATATCAGAAAGACAAATAAGCCAGACCCTCGGCCTGCTGGAAGATGGAGCGACAATTCCTTTCATCAGCCGCTACCGAAAGGAAGTGACGGGAGGACTGGACGAAGTGCAGATTGAATCCATAAAGACCCATTACGAAAAGCTGAGCGAAACAGCCAAACGTAAAGAAACCATCCTCAACACCATACAGGAACAAGGCAAACTGACCGCCGAACTTCAGAAGCGTATCGAGGAGACCTGGGACAACACCCTACTGGAGGACATCTACCTTCCCTACAAACCCAAACGGAAAACACGTGCCGAAGCAGCCCGCCAAAAAGGACTGGAACCCCTCGCCACCCTGCTGATGCTGCAACGTGAGCCCCATCCGGAGGAACGCGCCGCCGGTTATGTGAAAGGAGACGTGAAGAACGTGGAAGATGCACTGAAAGGTGCCCGTGACATCATAGCCGAGCATGTTAGCGAAGACGAACGTGCCCGAAACAGCGTGCGAAACGCATTTGCCCGCCAAGGCATACTGACCGCCAAAGTGGTGAAAGGCAAAGAAGAGGAAGCGACCAAATACCGTGACTACTTCGATTGCTCCGAATCGTTGAAGCGATGCAGCTCCCACCGCCTGCTCGCCATCCGGCGTGCCGAAGCGGAAGGCCTGCTGAAAGTCAGCATCAGCCCGGACGATGAGGAGTGCGTGGAACGGCTGGAACGCCAATTCGTGCGAAGCAACAACGCCTGCGGACAGCAAGTGGCAGAAGCCGTGCAGGATTCCTACAAACGCCTATTGAAGCCATCCATAGAGACGGAATTTGCCACGCAAAGCAAAGAGCGTGCTGATGAGGAAGCCATCAAGGTATTTGCCGAAAACCTCCGTCAGTTGTTGCTGGCTTCACCACTGGGGCAAAAGCGTGTGATGGGTATAGACCCCGGATTTCGTACGGGTTGTAAAGTTGTGTGCCTCGATGCACAAGGAAATCTGCTCCACAATGAGAACATCTACCCCCACCCTCCGGTCAGCAAGCAGAAAGAGGCATTTGCCAAGCTGCAAATGATGATAGAGTCTTATAAGATAGATGCCGTAGCCATAGGTAACGGAACTGCCAGCCGCGAGACGGAGGAGTTCTTGAAACATCAGCGCTTCAACCGTGACATACAGATATTCATCGTCAGCGAGCAGGGAGCTTCCATCTATTCGGCCTCTAAAATTGCACGGGACGAGTTTCCCGACTACGACGTCACCGTACGCGGTGCTGTGTCCATAGGCAGACGACTGATGGACCCGCTGGCAGAGTTGGTAAAGATTGACCCGAAATCTATTGGTGTGGGGCAATACCAGCATGATGTGGACCAAACCAAGCTGAAAAAATCACTGGACCAGACCGTAGAAAACTGTGTAAACCTGGTAGGTGTCAACCTGAACACCGCAAGCAGCCATCTGCTGACCTACATCTCGGGATTGGGTCCGCAGCTGGCACAGAACATTGTGAACTATCGTTCCGAAAACGGTGCCTTCACCTCGCGCAAGGAACTGATGAAAGTGCCGCGCATGGGTGCCAAGGCGTTTGAGCAATGTGCCGGCTTCCTACGCATTCCGCAGGCAAAGAATCCGCTGGACAATACTGCCGTGCACCCGGAAAGCTATTGCATCGTAGAACAGATGGCAAAGGACTTGGATTGCAGCGTAGCCGAGCTGATAGCCAGCCGGGAGCTGCGTCTGAAGATTAATCCGGAACGCTACCTCTCCCCCACCGTGGGCATGCCGACACTGAAAGACATCCTGCAAGAGCTGGACAAGCCCGGACGTGACCCACGCGGACCGATAAAAATATTTGAATTTGATAAGAACGTGCGCACCATCAACGACCTGCGCGAAGGCATGGAATTGCCCGGCATCGTAGGAAACATCACCAACTTCGGCGCATTTGTCGATATAGGCATCAAGGAAAACGGACTGGTACACCTCTCCCAACTCGCCGACAGATTCATATCAGACCCTAATGAAGTAGTGTCCATTCATCAACATATACGCGTAAAGGTACTCAGCATAGATATGGACCGGAAACGCATACAGCTGACAATGAAAGGAGTGGAACAGAATTAGTGATTAATGATTAGGGATTAATGATTAGTGGTTAATGGTTTTCACCGTGATATCCGCTGGTTATTAACCACTAATCATTTTATCATTATTTTCTATGTTCTTCCACTTCTCTCACCTTGCGGAGCAGATCAGATGCAAAGATAAAATTATTCAGCCGTTCATTGGTAGCAGTGAACACATCATCTTTTGTTCCTTCCCATTCCTTATGTCCTTGATAAATATAGAGAATACTGTCGCCGATTCCCATAACGGAATTCATATCGTGAGTATTGATAATAGTGGTCATATTATACTCTGTAGTTATGTCATGAATCAGTTCATCAATTACCAGGGAGGTTTTAGGGTCCAGGCCGGAATTAGGTTCATCACAAAACAAATACTGGGGATTTAAAGCTATGGCACGTGCAATTGCTACACGCTTTTGCATACCACCACTGATTTCTCCCGGATATTTGCTTTGTGCCTCAATCAGGTTCACACGGTCCAGGCAGAATTGGGCGCGTTTTACGCGGTCACGATACGTATCGTTTGAGAACATATCCAATGGAAACATTACATTCTCTAGTACGGTAAGAGAGTCGAACAAGGCGGCACTTTGGAAAATCATTCCCATTTCGCGGCGCAATGTCTTTTTTTCTTTTTTATTCATGTTGAGGAAGTTGCGTCCGTCATACAGAATCTCGCCTTTTTCGGGAGTCAGCAAACCGACGATACACTTCATTAATACCGTCTTCCCGGAACCGCTCTGACCGATAATCAGATTGGTCTTACCATTGTTAAAAGTAGCATTGATATCCACCAATACGTCTTTTCCCTCGAATGATTTATATAATGATTTAACTTGTATCATCCCATTAAAAGTTGTGTTAATACTAAATCGGAAAATAGAATGAGTACACTGCTCATTACTACAGAATCTGTACTGGCTTTACCTACTGCAATAGAACCTCCTTCTACCGTGTAACCGAAATAAGCAGATACACTGGAAATGATGAAAGCGAAAAAGATAGATTTAATAAAACTGCACCATACAAACCATTCCTGAAAACTATATTGCAGACCATAGGCCAGATCCTCGGCATTCATGACTCCTCCGAACCAACAGGTGCAAAAGGCACCAATAATCCCCGAGGATATGCTGAAAATAACCAAAAAAGGAATCATTGTCATCAAAGCTATAATTTTAGGAAGAATAAGGTATCCGGCGGAATTGACCCCCATGATTTCCAATGCATCAATTTGTTGGGTTACACGCATGGTTCCTATTTCGGAGGCAATATTAGAACCTACCTTTCCTGACAGGATCAAGCACATGATGGAGGAGGAGAATTCCAGCAACATGATTTCGCGGGTGGTGTAGCCTACCACAAAACGGGGCATCCACGGGCTTTCGATGTTTAATTTGATTTGAATGGTAATTACGGCACCAATGAAAAAAGAAATAAGCAGTACAATACCGATGGAATTTACTCCCAACTGTACCATCTCATTGAGATATTGCTTGAAAAACATATGCATACGTTCCGGACGAGCAAAAGTACGCCCCATCAGCATGATATATTTCCCTACGGTTGTTATGGGTCTTATCATCATAGTTTTCACAATTTCCTGCAAAAGTAGCCTTTTTTGTCTATATAAATGCAAAAGAAGTTCTGATTTTCTGTTCTGTTATGCGTTTCCTAAACTTTTTTAGTATTTTTGTCGCAAAATACATGGATATGTCAGAGCAGGAAATAGAACAACAAAATACAGTGACCGATGACAACCGTATGATACTTCGTACAGAAAATCTGGTGAAGAAATACGGCAAGCGTACGGTAGTAAGTCATGTTTCTTTTGATGTGAAGCAGGGAGAGATTGTAGGGTTGTTGGGACCGAATGGTGCCGGTAAGACTACTTCGTTTTATATGACTACGGGACTTATCGTGCCGAATGAGGGGCATATATTCCTAAATGACTTGGATATTACCAGTTATCCTGTATATAAGCGTGCTCAGAATGGCATTGGATATTTAGCACAGGAGGCTTCAGTTTTTCGTAAGATGAGCGTGGAGGATAATATTGCCTCTGTGCTGGAGTTGACTAATACTACTCCGGAATATCAAAAGGACAAACTGGAAAGCTTGATTGCCGAGTTCCGTTTGCAGAAAGTACGTAAGAATTTGGGAGACCAGCTTTCAGGAGGCGAGCGTCGTCGTACGGAGATTGCGCGTTGTCTGGCTATCGACCCTAAGTTCATTATGTTGGATGAACCGTTTGCAGGAGTAGATCCTATTGCCGTAGAGGATATCCAGCATATTGTATGGAAATTGAAAGATAAAAATATCGGTATTTTAATTACCGACCATAATGCATTGGAAACGTTGCGCTTGACCGACCGTGCGTATCTGTTGTTTGAAGGAAAAATTCTGTTTCAGGGAACCCCTGAAGAACTAGCGGAAAATCCTGTTGTCCGTGAGAAATATCTAGGCACTAATTTTGTGCTTCGCCGTAAGGATTTTCAATTGGCGGAAAAGGACAGGCAGGGAAAAAATGTATAAAACCGGAGATGTGGGATATAAAAAAAGCTCTGAATTTGCTCAGAGCTTTTTTTGATTGATTGTATCAGATAAGTAATTAGTCTCTAGGTCTTGCTTCCTTGATTACCAATTGGCGTCCCATGAATTCCGAACCGTTCAGTTCATTCATGGCCTGGGCTGCTTCTGCGTCATTTTCCATTTCAACAAATGCAAATCCTTTAGATTTACCTGTTTCGCGGTCTTTGATAACTTTTACAGAAGTAACAACTCCATAAGCCGCCATTGCTTGTTCCAAATCTCCTTCCTTAACACGGTAGTTAAGGTTTCCAACATACATGTTCATAGTGAAAAAATAAAAATAATTAAAATAAAAAATACTCTCTGAGTGGTGATTATTAATGAAGTAGGGGATTCGAACGACAGAGAGTTTACGTAAGTGCTATTCGTACAAAAGTAAAACCTTGTAATAAAAATCACTAGCT
>OLZT01000591.1_pt1 | contig 12204 bp, 11 predicted proteins | sample 1644501 | NCBI WGS metagenome assembly OLZT01 (sample SAMEA103958140, study PRJEB25191) | human gut metagenome | biome: human-associated habitat [ENVO:00009003]; feature: intestine environment [ENVO:2100002]; material: feces | place: Germany | collected 2013/2015 | reverse complement strand
CAGCAGCCTCCTTTTCATATCAGACATAAATCCCTTATTGATATAGACGCAAAAATAGGGAAAATGTTCCCTTGTGATGCGATTTAGAGAGTTGCCGGAACAAGTGAGTAGCATAATCGAAGTCAAAGGCAACCTCACGATCGTCACTTTGCTTCATCACTCATTATACGACCATCGACAAAACCCTACAACCCACCTAAGTTCCTGTGCATACCAAAACGGCAATACCTGCTTGGTATTGCCGTTTTGGTATTAACTCTTCAGCTGTCTATCCTTTGCAAAGGCCATCAGCGCCTCATGCTCGTTGGGGATCTGCTCATCCAAGACTGCATCCAGGCATTCCTGCAGCACACGGCCAATGGTCGGTCCCTGAAAGCCCAATGTCATCATATCATGTCCATTAACTGCCAAGTCCTTGAGTGTGAAGCAGCTCTCTTCCTGCAGGATCTCATTGATCATTTGCGATACTTCCTCAAAGATTGCGATCCGGTGTCTGCAGATGGCCGATTGACCAAGCGTATCTGCCTTGTGTAGCTCGATCAGTTGCCGGGTAGCATCCTCACCGTGCTTGCTCAAAAGCCGTTTGATTGGCTTCCTGTCGGCCGTGATGGGCATGTCATGATAGCGAACGAGTCTTACAATTTGTTCTTTGCTGGCGTTATCGAAGCGAAGTCTACTGAGGATACTCTCCGCCATTGAAGTACTCTGATCCGAGTGCCCGAAGAAGTGGCCAATGCCATCCTCGGCGAGCGAGAAACAGGAAGGCTTCCCAATGTCATGCAGCAGGGCTGCCCAACGAAGCACCGGTTCAGGGGTGATACTTTCAATGACCGCGATGGTATGGTCCCAGACATCCTTGTCATGATGTGGATTATGCTGCGGAAAGCCAAACATGGGTGTGAGCTCCGGGATCGGGACGGCCAGCACATCGGCGAAGTCCCGCAGAACACCTGCCGCGCCCTGAGCGCAGAGCATTTTGGTAAGCTCAACCAGAATGCGCTCCGCAGCGATACCTTTGAGCAAGTGCTTGTTCCTGTGGATGGCCGCTGCCGTGGCAGCTTCGATCGTCATGCCATACACGGAGGCGAAGCGAAGGGCTCTGAGCATTCTCAGGCCATCTTCCTGGAATCTCCGATCTGGATCTCCCACGCAGCGGACAAGGTCGCCGGCAATGTCCGCCTTGCCTCCTACGAAGTCAACAACACCTGTCCTGGGGTTGTAGGCCAGAGCGTTCATGGTGAAGTCCCGGCGCTCAAGATCGTCCTTCAGGCTGCGGGTAAAGCTGACTGAGTCCGGATGCCGATGGTCGGAGTAGTCCCCGTCAACGCGATAGGTCGTGATTTCTAGAGGCTCTTGGTCGATCACAACAGTTACAGTCCCATGCTTCAAGCCAGTCTCAATCAGGTGGTAGCCTGTAAAGATCTCCTCCACCTGCTCTGGGAGCGCGTTGGTGGTGATGTCCCAATCCTTCGCAGGACTGTTGTCACGCACATAATCACGCACTGCGCCACCAACAAGGTACGCCTCATAGCCGGCCGCTTCAAGCATCTCAAATGCTGTATTCACTTGTGGTGGCAATTTCATCATAAGATCACATCTCCAGTGCGGCGAGGAACAGCGCATTGAGTTCCTCCCAGTCCTTCGTGATTTCTCTCGGATACTGCTCCACCAGAGCACGCACCTCTGCAATGCTCCGATCCATGTAAGCGTTGAGGATATCGATTCTCGGGATCATCTTCACCTCAGGGGAGTTCATCTTCAGATCAAGCAGCTTCGCAACGGTTTTCTCTAGGTAGTCCGGAAGCTGGCTCGCCGCCAGTTCAGAAAAGAGCATTGGGGGCGGAGTACCTTTTTCAAGGATCCACCGGCAAGCAAGGATTGGCCGCAGTACATAGAAGTACTTCTTGGCCTTCACCATGTCGCCGCGCAGGTATTCTCGATAGTTTCCTTCCGCCATCTGCAGATAGTGCCAAAGGCCACTCTTGGACGAGAAGTAGCGCCGCATGACGGGCTTAAACGCCTCAGTGAAGTCAGTGGTCTGATACACGATGGGAGAGGAAAACCACTCAAATACGGTGGGGTTGGATTTATGGAGCAACTTCAGTGTCTTGTCCACATCCCAACCGTTGATGTCCAGAACACCATTGATGGGCAGCTCGATCACATCACGGACCCGGTTGAGCCTGAGATAGCTCTCTCTGGGGCGCACATAAATGAAGCGCACATCATAGTCGCTGTCCGGAGAAGCAAAGCCCCAAGCACGGCTACCGGACTCCACGGCCAAAAGGATGCGGCAGTTCTCCCGCTGCTCGATTTCATGAAGCTTTTCTTTGATCAATGCTTCCACGGTCAACACCGCCTTTCATCATTGTATTTCAGTCTGCTGCCTTAAAGTTATAGACAGGACGGATCCGCTCAATAATCTCCGCAGTAGGACCGATTTGAGCGACGATCTCCTCCATGCTCTTATAGGCCATGGGAGACTCGTCCAGCGTGTCGGGCACAACACAGGTGGTGTAGATACCCTCCATTTCCTTCTGGAACTCCTCCATGGACAGAGCATTGAAGGCCGCCTTGCGACTCATCAGCCGGCCGGCGCCATGAGGTGCGGAGCAATTCCAATCCTCGTTGCCCTTGCCGATGCAGATCAGGCTACCGTCACGCATGTTGATGGGGATCAGCAGCTTCTCGCCGGCCTTGGCGGAGACAGAGCCCTTACGCAGGATCATGGCGTCCGTATCAATATAGTTGTGGATGGTGGTGAAGGTTTCCACCGCCGTGAAGCCCATGCCAGTCATGATAACATCCACCATGGCCTTGCGGTTGAGCATGGCGAACTGCTGTGTCAGCTTCATATCGTGGATATAGTCCTCGAACAGCTTACCCTCCACATAGGCCAGATCTTTGGGGATATTCAGCTCGTGCTCCTTCTTGAGCGCCTTGATGGTCTTCTGGATCTCCTGGAACCGGCCCTCGGCCTTCAGCTGGTCAATGGCGGCTTGAACTTGATACTGGGCGCCGCCCCAAAGGGCACGCCGACCCTCATTCTGGTAGTGCTCAGCCACCTCGGTGCCCAGATGACGGCTGCCAGAGTGGACCACCAGGAACAACCGGCCATCCTCCGCGCGATCCACCTCAATGAAGTGGTTGCCGCCACCCAAAGAGCCGATGCTGCGCATGGCCCGGTTGAGATTGACTTGATCTGTGCAGCGGAGGTGAGTCAGATCGATCTCAGCGTTCAGTGCATGAGGAATGTCTCGAACCTCACGGCCATAGGGGATCTCCCTGCGGATTAGGGCGTCCAGCTTCTCAAAGTCGACCTCCCGCTCACGAAGCTCAACAGTCTCCATACCGCAGCCGATATCGACGCCAACCATACCGGGCACGATCTTGTCCTGGATGGTCATGGTGGTACCGATGGTACAGCCCTTGCCAGCGTGGACATCGGGCATGATCCGGATCTTGCAGCCGGCAAACTCGGCCTGATCGCAAACGGTCTGGATCTGCTTGCGGGCTGCCTCCTCCAACTCGGGGGTGTAACAGACCGCAGTATTATATAAACCTTGAATCGTAATCATAACGATCTCCCTTTCCTTCATACTCTTTATTTTACGGTTCATCTCTGCCAACAGCAACACTTTTGTTGGGAAAGAAAAAGCAGGAGGCGATAACATACCTGCTATCACCTCCTGCGTCAGCTCTATTATGCCACGATCGCCGCGTAACGCTCGGAACCCAGAACATCCATCATGAAGGCATAGGGGGAAAGAATGCCGGCTTTCAGCATGGAGAAGATTCGGGGATTACAGCCGGATACCAGCGCAACGCCCTGGTCGTTGATCTTGACGGGCTGCTGCTGATTACGGCTTGCCACATTCCAGAACATCACCTCGGGCAGCTGGTAGCCATGTTCCTCGAAGAGCCGCTGCGCATACTCAAAGTTCGTCAGAGAGCAATCTTCGGTGCAGTAATCAAACTCCATGTCCGAAATGATGAAGATCTTTGAGGGCATCTCTTCCTGCGGGACATGGTTTTTCACCGCAGCTTTCAAAACAAGCTCGAACACGCGCTGGATATTCGTGTTGGCCACTTCATTGAACTGATGGCAGTACCGCACCTTTTCAAGGATATCCTTTCCCTCGATCTCCACCAAGCGGGGATTCTCTGAGAAAGTGATGAAGTAGTTATGAAACGCTCCCGTATTTCGCTCGGCATAGTAGATACCAAGAGACAGCGCCACAGTGGCGGGGATGGGATCAGCACCACCGTACATGGAGCCGGAGCCATCAATGACGACCAGAGCGTTCTCACCGCCAGTGAAATCCTCCTGTGTCTTCCATGTTGCGTCAATGGCCTTGCGCTCCTGATCGGAGATATCGCCGCGACCGAAGAAGGGCTTGATCATCTCATAGGGCGTCAGGGTGCCAGTGTGGAGCTGCTCCGTACCCTCGGCGACACGGCTCATGAATTCATCATAGCGGTCTCCATCATTGCGCATAAATGCCTTACGATACTTGAACATTGCCTTGGAAGGCTGCTTGGCGTAATCGAACGTGTAGTCCTTCACGCGAAGGTTGTTTTCGATGATGTTGATCTTTGCGCGCAGCGCACTGAGAGTCTTGCGATATTGTGCGTCGTTCATATTGAGCGCACGAGCAATGCGCTTCGCCTGTCGGATCGTACCCTCATTGGAGGCATTGATCGATGGCAGCCACTTAGCCAGCAAAGATACCGTATCCCCTGCCTCCAATGCTGCGCAGTCGCTTTCCAACTGCATTTTGATAAGAGAGAGAACCTTATTCTCGCAGGAGGTTCCCATCAGGGTCAGGAGATCATCATAACGGCCATACTCAGCAATATAGGAAAGGTTCTTTTCCAGCGACTGCGGCTCATTGGCTGCAAGCCACTTGATAATGGTGCGGAAGACCCGGCGTTCGCCAATGCCGCCACGGATATCTCTCGCGAAAAACAGCATTTTCATAGCAAGGTCGGCATTTTCCGCATATGCGCGAAGGAATCGATTTGTGATCTCCTCGTCACTCTCCCTACGGAGCGCACCGATGGTTGCGAACAGATCCAGACATTCCGATTGAGTGGACAGATATGTAACCGCTCCATTTTCCGTATGGGTCAGATTCGCTTCATTCTTCAGATACTGCAGCATAATGATCCCTCCTAACGCGATCTCAGTATAATAAGACAAGGCCCGGTTCCAAGAGGAACTGCAAATTTCAGCGTAGTAACGCCGTGGTCAAAACTTCCCTGACAAGAGTGTTTATTGCTGTACGGGCCTTTCACAAGATGCCATCATGGTCACAAGAGAGTTACAATTACTGTCGGATACATGTTGTGTTGCTGTTGGCATCTTTCTCTGCAAAACAAGGCACCATGTGAAGAGGGAATCGAACCCACGAACGACGGCCTCAAACCGTCTGCTATAACCATCTTAGCTATTCGTTCAATTGCTGTTGGTGCCTTTTATTTTGGAAAATGCTTCGATTTTGCATTGCAGAAGCATGAGCGGTTTTGGCTACAAGGCCTGGCGTTCAAAGTCTACTGCACTGCTTTCGATGCATTTCACAAGACGCCATTTTTTTACCAAACATAAAGGGGCTTTCACCCTTTTGCAGTCCGGCGCAAGGCCGGATGCTCCTAAGTGAGCTAATGTCGATAGAGTAAGTATTGCTGTCGGCGTCTTTTAACAAAGCGCATTTCTGTTCCAACTTTGCCGGAAGGCTCATCGGAAGTAGCCTCTATGATTAAAAGTCATATGCTTCGTAGTGTTGCTGTCTGCGCTTTTCTTGGCCTAAGGATACCCTCTGGATCAGGAAAAATCACGGAAAAAAAGTTGCGAACTCATCAGGTGGGCATAGAAGGGATTCTCCATTTTGGAAGAATATCAATGTAGTCTGATGCTCTTCCGAAAAGTGTTGATTTTTTTCGCAGTCTGAACATAATCATAGTAAGACACTTTGTGTCGAGTATTCGGTATTGATAGGATTGCTTTGATGCTGTCCGTTCTTTTGGACATCTAACAATCTAAAGTGATACTATCTGGCGAAGAGGAGGTGGAGTGCATGGCATACAGCGAGTTGGTTAAAAGCTTTGAACGGATTCGGAACTATATGCGCGAGTTCTATGTCTACGGTTTCAAAAGCCGTGAAGAGTATGGGATGAAAAGCGCTCGTAGCTATGACAACGAACGGCGCAGAATTGAAAGCTGGCTAGGCGACTACATGTCTTTTCATCAAGAGCCATCCGGAAAGAAAGTATTTCTCTCTATGGATAGCCGGAGAATTCCCTGCAATCCGCTTTATAAGGCATTCAAAGCGAAGAGCTTCACGGATAAGGACATTACGCTCCACTTCTATGTTCTGGACATTCTTGCGGATGGCAGTGCGCTATCTTCTAAGGAGATTGTTGATCGGATCACCGATGACTACCTCTCTCGCTTTGACGAGAGCTTTTCCTTGGATGAGTCCACTGTGCGGAAGAAGCTCAAGGAATATGAAGATATCGGTTTATTGCAGTCGGAGAAAATCGGGCGTGAAGTTATCTACCGGAGGACTGACAATATTGCAATCGACTTAGAGTCCTGGGCGGATGCGCTTGCCTATTATTCAGAAGCAGATCCTCTTGGTGTCGTAGGTTCCTTCCTTTTGGATAAGCTGAAACACACAGAGGACACCTTCCGCTTCAAGCACCATTATATTCTGCACGCACTCGATAGCGATGTGCTCTGTGATCTGCTGCTGGCGATCGACGAACGCCGCGCCGTTGAACTATCCGTATGCAGCCTCCGCAGCGGCAGAGATTATCAACGAACTGTCTGCCCCTTAAAGATCTATATCAGTACACAATCCGGACGGCAGTACCTTCTGGGCTATCACTATCGTGGCAGACAGATGGGTTTCTTCCGCATAGATGCCATTAAAAAGGTCTCTCTCGGGAATGTAGAAAAACAATACGAAAAGTATCTTGGTTTTCAGCAGAAATTCGATGAGCATCTCTGGGGCGTTTCGACTGGCCCGGACTATAACCTGGATCATATTGAGATGACGATCCACTTCGGTCCCGGTGAGGAATTCATTCTTCATCGACTGGATCGCGAAAAGCGCCACGGCCGCATAGAGCTCTTGGACGATCAGACCTGCCGTTTTATCGCCGATGTTTATGACGCTTCGGAGATGCTGCCGTGGATTCGAACCTTCATCGGTCGCATAGTAGACCTTCAATGCAGCAACAAATTTGTTGTTAAAACCTTCAATGATGATCTCAGGCACATGGAAGCCATTTATGGGGGTGAGACAGATGCTGTTTAGTGAGATCTACGGCAGCTACTTCAATGTCGTTGCCGCTGTATTGTCCGAGGCTGCGGAAAATACACTGACAACTGGCAAACTGACTGCTATCGTGCAGGAAAAAGCGTTTGCAGAAAGTGTACTGTCCATTCCTGCCGCCTTGCAGTCCGGGGCATGGCCATTACTGGACAGCGACTATCATACCGTGCTGCAAGAAAAGCCGACAATGCCTTTAACCACTCTACAAAAGCGATGGCTGAAGGCACTTCTCTTAGATCCGAGGATCGCTTTATTCGATCCAGACACGAGCGGCCTTGAGGATGTGGAGCCGTTATATACCCAGGATACCTTCGTCCGGTTTGACCAGTATGCAGATGGAGACCCCTATTCCGATCCCAATTATGTTCATTGCTTTCGCATGGTATTGCGTGCAATTCATGAGAATCGAAAGATGCGGATTCGATTCCACGGACATACTGGAGTCCGCCATTCTTTTGTCTGCAATCCGTACCGCTTGGAGTATTCGGAGAAGGACGATAAATTCCGGATCTTAGTGACGGGGATGCGGAGGATGAACACGATCAACATGGCCCGTATTCGTTCCTGCGAGCTGCTGGAAGAATATGACCCAGGCGCTGTGACCGTGCCGAAAGGACGCCTCAAAGCACTTACGCTACTTCTCCATGATGAGCGCAATGGCTTGGAGCGTGTCCTATTGCATTTCTCCCATTTTGAAAAGGAGACGCAGAAGCTGGACGAGCGGCTATATCGAATCACACTCCGATATGACCAAGATGATGAAACAGAGTTGCTGATCCGCGTATTGTCCTTCGGGCCAGTCCTTGAGGTCGTGGCACCCATTACGTTTCGGCAACTCATGAGAAATCGAATTCAAAAGCAGGCATTGTATGCAGCCAGAGGATTCAGTCAATAACAGAAAAATGAGGGCTTTCACTACATGTGTGAAAGCCCTCAACAATTTAATGGTACAGTAATCGCGCAGAGATGTCAATCTGGTCTTGCACATTCGCGCCACATTTCATTGTAATGACTAGTTTTTTGAAAGATAAGTTGTGTCTTTCCTGCATTGATTTTTTGTCTATCCTATGCTATCTTATAGGTACAGAAAGGGTGAGTCCAATGTACAGCTAACTCCCTCTCAACTCAAGAAAGCGAGGTTAAATTGATGTTAGATACTAAGAACGAAAGATGAGCCTTGACTGCTTTTGCTGGTGGTCAAGGCTCATCTTTTTCGTGTAAATCACAAGTCCCGAAAGGGGCTTTTTTTTGCAGGTAATTTGATAATCATCTGTATTCAAGGTGCCAATAGGGATAATTCGCATTGTCTGTTCTTTTGGACACCGACAGCTCTATGATGATTACAATCGAACGAAAGAAGGAGCAATTGCCGTGGAGTACATTGTCATGGATATGGAGTGGAATCAGGCGCTTACCTTTTCTGAGATGGTCAAAGATCCGGTTTTCTTGACAGGTGAGATTATTCAGATTGGAGCAATCAAGCTAAATCAGACTCTTGAAGTGGTAGACTCCTTCAATGAACAGATTGCGCCTCAGTACTATACAGAGCTTCACCCCAAGGTAGCGGAGATCACTAAACTTTCCAATCGGGATTTACAAAAAGGGAAAGGGTTCCATACGGTGTTTAATTCTTTCTGCGATTGGTGTGGCGATGACTTTGTGTTCCTGGTCTGGGGGACGGAAGATCTTCGTATTTTGCGAAAGAATATGGATCTCCATAATATTGATACCAGCTTTATGCCCCCGTGTTTCAATCTACAGAACATCTTTGTGGATCAAGTTACACACGATACAAAGCAATACGCATTGGCCAATGCATTGGCAATCGTCGGCGAGGTTCCATTTGATTCCCACGATGCCCTAAATGACGCAAGGAGCACAGCGCTTCTCTGCACACATTTAGACCTCATAAGGGGACTGAACGAGTACAAGGAGACCGTAGAGAATAGAAATGGCATCGTTGAGAGTTACGAGTTTGAAGAGCCCTATGCCGATATTGGCGATGCTCTGAGCGATGATTACGTTGTATCCTTCGAGTGTCCACATTGCGGCGAGATCGTCTGGGGAAAAAACTGGATCCGAAAGACGGGTACAAATCTCCTGTCTCTATCACAGTGCAGCGATGGACAAGAATACCTTATTAGCCTCAAATTCCGACCGATTGCAGAGAATAAGGTTGTTGTGAAGCGGCTGGTCTATGCTCTGACGGATGAACTGCGAACGGACTATCAGCAGTGTATGGAGCAGGCTGCTGCATGGAGCAAATATGTGATCCCCGCATACTCGTTTTGACTGTGAGGAAATAACCATGTTGAAGCTTTTCGATACCGTTACCTTGAAAAATGATGATCCCGAAACTGGGGTCAAAGCAGGGACTGAAGGAACCATTGTCGATGTACTCGGTAACGGCAAAGCATTTACCGTTGAATTCTTTGATGAAGATGGGAATACAATAGAGGCATCCCTTTATACAGAGTACACTCCAGCGCAATTACAAAAGGTCGAAACAGCCCTGACTCTAACATAGCAGATTTAATCTGTGCAAGACGCACTCAATGGCGTTTAGAGCGCAGGATTCCATAAAACACAAAAATGCAAAAAGCTATATAGAGGACTGGACATGCGCATTTTGACCTGTTATAATAATATAATACATCCGGGTATAGCGAAGTTGGTATCGCGCCTGGTTTGGGACCAGGAGACCGTGCGTTCGAGTCGCACTACTCGGACCAAAATGTGTTGATGAAAGATGCAGCACAGAAAACACCGCACGAAAGTGCGGTGTTTTCATATATTTATCGCCACTTTTCAATTCAAAAAGTTAGAAAAACAGGATTTTTCGGACAACGAGTTTTTGGCCGCGACAGGCGACATTTTAGAGATGCAGCAGGGCATTTTTATGAACTGGTGTGACTCGAACGCCAGGGCTTCAAAAAAGAACAAACCGACAGGCCACCGATCTCTCCCTCACGGGGAGCAGGTCGATGGCCTTTTTTCGTCTCCAATGGTGCTTATGTTGCTTCTGCTTCGCTTGTGTGTCATTCCCTGGTGGTATTGGTAATAGCTTTCTCGTAACCTTTCGGGTATAAAAACTTATAATCACTTATAAGAAGTGAGGTTCTGAAAACTCTGCAGGTGACTGAATTTTAAGAACTTATGGGAGCTTATGAGGACTTATGAGCTGCGTGATTATTTTAACGTTAATTATTTAACGGATATGTAAAAAATTTAACGATCCCTTTGTGGGAAGTGCAGAAAATCCGCCGGAAGGGGAAAATGTCCTTGCTTAATAGTGGGGGAGACCGTATAATACTAAGCAGGTGAAACTGGCCTTGACGGAATGCTTTCCGGTCAGCGGCCCCCCATAATCACATAAATTACAGGAGGACAATTACATGAAAGTAGCGATTTTCGGCGCCGGCACCATGGGCAGCGGCATTGCTCAGGTTTTCGCGGCTAAGGGCCACACTGCCCTGATGTATGCAAGCTCTGTGGCTTCCGCTCAGAAGCACAAGGATAAGCTGGCTGCTTCTCTGGCCAAGCGCGTGGCCAAGGGCAAGATGACCCAGGAGGCTGTGGACGCTCTGCTGGCCAACATCCTGGTGGAGGAGAAGTCCGCCTGCGCTGATGCCGATCTGATCATCGAGTGCGTCAAGGAAGATATGGCCACCAAGAAGGAGCTGCTCTGCGAGCTGGACGAACTGTGCAAGCCCGAGGCCATCTTCGCTTCCAACACCTCCTCTCTGTCTATCACCGAGATGGGCAACGGCCTCAAGCACCCCGTCATCGGCATGCACTTCTTCAACCCCGTGCCCAGCATGAAGCTCGTTGAGGTCATCCGCGGCGCCAACACCACGCAGGAGACCTTCGATTTCATCTACAACCTCTCCAAGGAGATCGGCAAGGAGCCTGTCGAGGTCGCTGAGGCTCCGGGCTTCGTCGTCAACAAGATCCTGATCCCGATGATCAACGAGGCCATCGGCCTGGTCGAGACCGGCGTTGCCTCTGTCGAGGATATCGACAAGGCCATGATGCTCGGCGCGAACCACCCCATGGGCCCCCTCGCCCTGGGCGACTTCATCGGCCTGGACGTCTGCCTCGCCATCATGAACGTCCTCTACAGCGAGACCGGCGATCCGAAGTATCGTCCCGCTCTGCTGCTCAAGAAGATGGTTCGCGGCGGCCAGCTCGGCAAGAAGTCCGGCAAGGGCTTCTACGATTACAGCAAGAAGTAATCCGTCCCTAAAAGGATAAAAAGGGGAGGCAGTTTACAAAAACTGCCTCCCCTTTTCTCTTTTGGAATGGAAAGGATTCCTGAAAATGACAGAAAACTGTCATAAAAGGAACGGAAATGTCAAAAAGACTTTAATGAATTCGGCGAAAAGCACGAATTCCAAAAAGGAATGATAGTTCCCCTTGCGAAAATGAAACGCACAGGATATAATGAGAGTCACGGAACTGATTTGTGAAAAATTAGACAATCCAATTATTTTTATAGTGAAGGAGCAAAAGACTATGGATTTCCATCTGTCCAAAGAACATCTGCTGGTCCGCAAAATGTATCGCGAATTTGCAGAAACCGAAGTCAAGCCTTTAGCCGAAGAACTCGATGAGGAAGAGCGCTTCCCCATGGAGACCGTCGAAAAGATGGCCAAGCTCGGCATGATGGGTATTTACTTCCCGAAGCAGTACGGCGGCGCCGGCGGCGATGTTCTCAGTTATGCCATGTGCGTGGAGGAGCTCGCTAAGGTTTGCGGCACCACCGCGGTCGTTGTTTCTGCCCACACCTCCCTGTGCTGCGCCCCCATTTTCGAGAACGGCACCGAGGAGCAGAAGATGAAGTATCTGCCCGACCTGTGCTCCG